>Ga0210406_10000962_pt1 | contig 37313 bp, 39 predicted proteins | sample IncBWC30MmetaG_FD_155454 | JGI IMG/M metagenome (GOLD analysis project Ga0210406, IMG submission 155454) | Forest soil microbial communities from Barre Woods Harvard Forest LTER site, Petersham, Massachusetts, United States - Inc-BW-C-30-M | ecosystem: Environmental > Terrestrial > Soil >... | reverse complement strand
ATCCTTTGTTTTCGATAAGTTTTCTAGAACACCACCGACCGATTCGTAATCGACAGGTCATCGGTTCAAGTCTGATCGTCGGCTCCAGATTCCAAGGCACTTAGGCGCTCGCTGGAGCACCTTGGTTTTTGAGTTGGTCCAGAATTTGGCCCAAACCCATTGCGCAAGTTTCGCCGATTGATGGCTTGACGCGCCGCCCGGGTGTATTCCGGGTGTTGATAGCGCATCATCATTTTCGGGTTGGTGTGTCCCATAACGTCCATGGTCACAGCAGGGTTTTTCGTTCCTTCCAAGACGTCCGTGCCAAAGGTATGCCGGGCCGAGTAGAGCACCACGCTGTTGGGCAGTCGTGCCCGCTTGCGGGCAATGGCGAACATCTTGGAGACGGTCGTCAGATGTCCGCACCTGGAGTCGCTCACCAAGAGCCACCCTTGAGTCCGGCCCGCCACCAGCCGTTTCAGTTCTTCAACCATGCGATCACTGATCGGCAAGTATCGCTTCGACTTCTTGCTCTTGCCGCAACGAAGATCGAACCGTCGCAACTCCGCCGCACCTTGCAGCGCCAGGATCATCCCGGTAGACGCGGCCATGATGGCGATCATGGGCAGCGCCGCGACGCCGATGGCGGCCATCTGTCGTATTGCCGCCTGCCAGCGGCCCCGTTTGCCGATCATGGGAAGCACGCGCGGCAGTGCACGCACTCCCGCCCAGAACTGCTCGCTCGGACCACCAACGTAGGCGAAGTTCTGGACGACGGCACCGCCAACCTGTTCGAGCACATTCACGCGCTTTGCGCCTCCGCCGCTGTGTCGAGTATTTGATCGAGGCGGGTGATTGCGAACAGAAGCTGGACCTGACCTTGAATCCCGCCGATTCTCAGCCGCGTCCCCTGGTCCCGCGCGATGCGAGTCGCCTCAAGCAATGTGGCTAAACCGGATATGTCAATGGAAGTGACTCGCGACAAATTCACGTCGATCTCCTTCGGTTTAAGCTTCAAAGCCTTCCCGAGCCGGTTACGCATCGCGTTGGAGTTGTCGATGCTGATTCGGCCTTCGAACGAAATCTGCTGTGGAGCGACCGCTTCCATACATTCAACTCACAAGAACGGCCCTCTTGCCGAACTGGTATGGTCATTGCAAGCCTGTGGCCAACCACGCAAAGAGATCATCCCTATATAAGGACTGGTAAATGTCATTAGCTGCATGAGTTGCAAGCGGGCGTAATTGCCGGGACGCCCGTTGCCCCCAGGGAGTGCCGGTATTTGGGCACTCGCGGTTTGGAATGCCCGTACACAATGAACTCAGCGTTTGCCGGGGATGATCTACGATCCGCGCATCATCATGGTCCAAGTGCAATAACGGATGACACCTCTACTTCTACCGCGTTTTAGACCTGAATCCAGCATGATTCTTCGACGGTAGTTGCCAGAATTGCGGCAGTGCCCGCATGAGGACTCGGCATCTTAGTCGCTATTCCATTTCTCTCCCGTAGTTTCAACAGTTTGAGGCTTCGCACTCTGGCACACCATCTGCAATGAAACAGTGTAGGGCTGAAAAGCCCGGGCAGAAATGGAGACCAAGATGTTGCGAATGGAGTTCTTCGAACTTCCGAACTGCATGAAGATGCGAATGGAAGGCCGTTTCGTCCGAGATTTTGCCGAGCACGCGCGAATGCTGATCGGAGACTCAAAACTCCCCTCAAAGCTAATTGTGGATTTGTCGGATGTGAATTTCGTCGACGGTGTCGGCGAAGAGGTGTTGTTGTGGTTCAAAGAGATCGGGTTGACGTTTATCGCTGAATCAGCCTACTCCCGCGATGTTTGTGAACGCCTGCAACTGCCGATCGAGAGCGAACGGCCAAGTCTTCAACATCGACGTAACGGAACTCGCGGGCGTGCCCAACGATGCAGGCCGAGCAACGAACAAACCGAAGTTCCCATTCAAGGAGAAACACACTTATGATGCCCCTGCACCCAAGCCAGACAAACAGGCACCACCTTTCAGAACGTGATGCGGCGTCGCACAGTGAAGCACAAACAGTTACTGAAATGGAAGAGTTGTACTGGTTCGCGATGGCGCTGACCGGCGATCCGGAATTCGCAACCAGGCTAGTAGTCGATACCGCCAAACTGACCTCGACAGCCCGCGGCATATTCCGCGACTGATTCGGCAATTTGCTAGCTGGGTGCATCGGAATATGCTGACGCCCTTATTTCGGCGCGTGACTCCAGGCGGCAGTTCACTACGCCCTTTTGCTTCCCTTAAGTGTTTGACTAGCAAAACGCGCACCAACAGATGGAACCTGGCAAGCAGTATGCATACACGCTAATGGTTGCTCCGCACCAAGAAGCGGATCGAACTGAAGTTTAGCTCCGATGTGAGCAAAACCAACAGAGAGGAGAGATAGTTGTGATTATTAGTGGAATTCGGAAGTGGACGTTGTTGATGAGGACATGCGTGGTGATTTTGGCCTTTGGGACCATCGCGTTCGCAAAAACGGCCAAAGTCGAGGGGTTGATCAAGAGCAGGCAGGGCGACGCGATGATGATCCAGACGTCGAGTTCACCGACCGTTACCGTGCTGCTGAACCAGAAGACTCAGATCAGAGAGCTTCACGGAGCCTTTAACGCCGTTCGAAAGGTCGTCTCTCAGGACAACTTGACCCCCGGACTCAAAATTCGGGTACAAGGCACTTATAACGAAGAGCGGCAAGTAGTTGCAAAGACTATTAGGTTCGACGAGAAGGATTTGGAAGACGCGCGGGTAATTCAAGCCGGCGTCTACGAAACGCAGATACAGGGCCACCAGAACAAGGAAGAGTTAGTCAAGCAAAACGCCGCTTTGCAGGAACAGAACGAGTCGTTGAAAGCCCAGCAGGAGCAACGGGTTGCACAACAGCAACAAATGGCTGCTCAGCAACTGGAGATTCAGAAGAACAAGGCTGTTATCGATGCGGCGATAGCCCGCTTTGGGCAACTCGATGAGTATTACATCCTCGACGAGGTTACGGTGTTGTTCAAGAACGGCCAGAGCAAGATTGATCCGAAGTGCATACCACAGTTGAACGCTTTGGCAGAAAAGGCCAAAACCATCAAGGGCTATGCCATTCAGGTAGAAGGTTACGCCTCCGCCGTTGGAAGTCCAGCGGTGAATCAGAAGCTCAGCGAACGCAGGGCCGAGAACGTAAAGGCTGTATTGCTCCAGGACGGAGACATCTCATCCACCAACATCCTGGCACCCGGAGCGATGGGCACGAGCCGGCAGATTGGCGACGACAAAACGGCAGAGGGACAGGCAGAGAACAGACGTGTTGTTATCCGCGTCCTACAGAGTAAGGGTATCGCTGGCGTGTAGTCACGGTGGGCTCGGTCTCATATTTTGCCATCAACAGGGACGGCTCGCCGTCCCTGTACTTTGTACTTTTTGGTACTTTTTGCTTGCGTCAAATGGGAATCCCTGACGGTTCATACGTCACGTACTCTGCTGGCGCGGTAAAGACTCGTGCGCCTGCGTGCGATCCGGCGTAATACGTGCTTAGTAAGGATTCCGGAGCAGGGGAACCTGACTCTTCAGTCCTGTCCGGTTAAAACTCGAACAGAATCAGTTGGCTAGAGTTATCGAGTAACTCCGAACGGGAGTCGAAGGCTTCAAGTACGCATGAAATGGGCATTTTCTCAAGTATGGTGATGCTGAAAATCTGTAGAAGTTGGTAAAGACTCATCTCCAGCCCGAGACGCTTGGGGATGATCGCCACCAGCACATAAATCGAGACGGCGATCCAGATCTGAGTCTTGACGGCGTTGTCGCTGGTCCCATAAAACGCCTTGATTCGCAGATGCTGCTTGATCCACTTGACGCCGATTCGATTGTGGTTATGATGACCGTGTGATCCGACCGTACACCGCTAGACTTGTCCACGGGGTGAGAGTAACGGCGCTGGAGCCAAATATTTTCCTTAGTGCGCACGACGAAAAATGCCGAGCACAGTGTGAACACAAATAAGCGTCCGAAATCGATGTAACCGCGATCCATGACGTAGAAAGCTCCCGCTTCCGGAAGGAACTCATCGAGAATGTTCACATCGCTAGTTTTGCCGTCAGTTATGCGGATAAACGAAGGAATATTGCCGTGCAGGTCCAACAGGGTGTGCAGCTTCACTGCTGCCTTGTGCTGACGAAACTTGGCCCAGGGAAAGAGGGAGAGGCAGAGGTCAATGGTGGTCGAATCCAGAGCGTACAAACTCTGATTCAACTCCACTCCTATGGGATCGTGAGCATACAACGGGCGTGCGATCGCGATCAGAGTCTGCGCAAAGTCCGCGTAGATTCGCCAGTCCCGGGACTCATTGGCATCGGCCAAAGTGGAACGTGCGATGGTGCTGCGAAAACCCATGTGATAGAGTTTGCCGCCGATCGATCGCAGGCAAGTCTCGATATCACGGAGACTCTCGCGGTACGTCAATTGCGCGAAGGCCATGGCGAGAAACTGACCTCGGCACGACAAGTTTCGTGACCTGTAATCGCCAGAATACCGATTCACGCATTTTTGAAATTCATAAGTGGGCAGATAGTCCATCAGCTGAGAGAAGACGGCTTGGCCAGTGTTCATGCCCCATTATTTCGCTTAGCCAGAATGCAGCGCAGAAGAGGCAAACAGGCTCTGCCGAATTCCGGGATAGGGCGGCTCCACTGGTGCCAAGGCGCCGGCAACGTCTCCCCCGTTCGCAACGTGGTCTTTGAGAAATTCAGCCAGATCGTATTTCTTGGACTCCTCATCGAAAGCGAAGGCGAGGTGCTTGGGATTCACCTTGCCAATGTGGAGGTCGGAGATATACCTCATCGCGCACACCGTTACCGCGAGATCAAATCTCACAGCATCCGCTTCGATCGGCTGCGGCGTAGCAGGTTTGAGTGTGGCCAGCCGATTATTCCATCGGGGGCCGTCATAGTCGTCTGCGGAGAGCCCTTTTGATCGGCTTGGAGCATTAGTGCAATCACTTGTCGCGCCGGGGGGGTCGGCTCCATCCCCTTGACCCACCACAATGAATTCCCGTTGAGTTCGTAAAATTTTTTTACGTGCGGGCCGTAATCGCTGAAATCAGGCCAGCGCAAGTCGGGGAAGCTGCCACTGCTAATGGCTGTGCGCAGCCAGGTTTGACCTTCTGAGCTGAGCTCTGGCGCCCTCGCACTGTTAATGCTGGATGTTGCCAGCTGAGTCTGAGCCGAGCTTGTTGAGTTGCATCCGGATCCACAAAATAGCACGATCAGCATTAGCTGCGCCGAAAGCAGAGCGCGGCTGCCAATTCCTGATTGCTTCACTGAATCCTCCTGCAATCGATGCAATTCCTGGCCAGAGCACACTGATTTTGATCTCTGCCAAGAATTAGCTCCGGCGAGTCGGTACCGATACATCCTGCTGCAGCGTGAAATCGAGCAGCGTCTCGCTGGGTATCTTCACCTGGTCTCCCTTCGTTATTATTTCTGACCCGGCTCCGGCCCCCGCGCCAACTCCTGCTCCTATCGCTGCGCCTTTGCCGCCACCGGCAAGGGCTCCAATGATCGATCCCACCGCCGCTCCGCCGACCGTTCTCTTCGCGGTGCTCGCGCCCCGCGACTTGCCAGTCAATTCGTATTCTCCGGTCACAACCGGCACCGTCCGTCCACTCACCACGATGCCCGTCAGCTCCAGCCGAAGTTCCGACCTACCGGTGAACGTCCCTGACTCCTTCGACTCCACCAACCGGCCATAGACGTCGGCATCCTTGGGGACTACCACATTGCCGTCCACCATCAGCGGCTCTTCCAGCGATGCCCGAAAACGATCCCCCACACGGTTTTGAGTCGAGTCGATGCGATCGATGGTGCGCACGCAAATAACGGTTCCCGCCGGAATGGCGACATGCACCGGTGTCCTAATGCCGGCATTATCGACCATCCCTGATTGGCTGGAAAGCGACCGGGTCGGCCGCGTCGGCATATCGCTTGCCGCCGTTTCGGAATCAAACTTGAGCGCGACGATGTCAGCGAGGTTATAGGTCTGGACCGACGAGCCGACCCGGAAAGTAATCTCACTCTCCGTGCCACCCAGGAACTTGCCCTCGATCAGGCTGCCGTTCCTCAGCTCCAAGGAATCGGCCCACGTGATCGACGCGGTCAGAATAAATCCAATGACCAATCCGCAATTCAGTTTGAACTTCATGATGACTTCCCCGCTGCCATGGTCCGCTTTGGAAAACCTCCTACTCTCTATTTGCGAGAACCGTTCTTTGTGCCAGGCCTAATCAGGTTGCCGTCACTCGTTATCCAAGGCAAAGCGGCGGCCGGCAGCCAGGCTGCATCGTAGTTAAACGATGCACGCCTAATGCCACATTGCGCATTCAAGTAAGTGATTGAAACTAGGGAGCGTCCGAGGGAAGCGATTCGACAACTATCAATCGACTGCCGAAGCTGTTGACGATATTTCGGCAGTGGATTCTTCAACCTTGAACGTGGGATTTTTCAGTTCTCGCTGGGCCAGAGCGTCAGCGGTTCATGCCTGCGGCTTGCGATGACAAGTGCATATGCTCGTTGATGGTTGAGCTCCGCAAAAACCTGTTTGCCGCCGGCACCGCGTCGAATTGTCACCTTAGCTGACGCCGCCGAACTCTGAAGAGCACGTGCGGCACCAAATCAGCGAGCATGACCGAACACTGAATTAGCTGGACTTAGTCCCGCGACAGCCTATCTTGTGAATCCCGTCCCCGCCCGCATGACGGCGGTGACGACATTTGGGCGTAAGCGTCAGGGCAAACACACCATTGACAGATTTAATCGCAGTGGGTTTGCCGCTTTCACCACGATAGATGGAATGAAGGCCGTGCCCACTTCCTCGCGGATCGGCTTGGGTGCCAAATGGAAGAACTCTGAAGGCGCCCGTCAAGTCCCGCTACCTAATGGGATGACGCTTGCCCGGCACAGAGAGCTTTTCGCCGTTCGATTTGCCCACTCCCATTCTGGAAGCCAGTTTCTGCCGCATTTTCCTTCACATTGGTATTCCGACATTCTTCCGCCGCATTGTGGACAGACCAGGTTGAGAATTGACGAGAGGATGCGTACGTTCAATTCGCTCGGTGGTGCGTCAATGGTGATCATGTTCGAAGTCTCCTTGAGATCCGGCGAGGGGCAGAATGACGGAGGGTATGCCGCGCTGGTTTTGTGCGCTTTGTGACGCTCCGAACTGGTTGGCAGCGGAGTCCGTTTATGCGTCTCGTGCTGCCCCCTCGCTCAGCATGGAACAAGCAATCTCGATGCCATCGTCAATCGCCAACAAAAGTCGCTAACGAAGCTGGTCGCGAGCAACCCAGGTCTCTATCGGGCGGACACATGGGCAATCAATGGGCATGCGTGCCCAAATTCGGGCGCAGTCTGGCGCTCGAGGAACTTAGAAGGCGCAGCCGCCCCCCTGATAAGTTACCGCCAAGATGGGGCGCTACCGAGGCGACAAAAAGGCAAACAATAATGGGGAATCTTGCGGCCCAGGTCCGCAAAATCAACAACTCAACAATCAGGTGAACGAAGGAGCAACGATTCTGTTTGGAAGGTGAAATGCTTTGGAGAAGTCGGAGAGGAAGGCTTGTACGCACAAAGAAGAGTAGAACCGCAATGCGAATCGCATTCATCGCAGTAACAGCTCTCATCCTGCTGGGCACGGGTGCTGCGGCGCAGGAAATCACCAATGATTACAGCAAGGCAGACTTCGCGCACTTCAAAACATATGCCTGGGCGAGCGGCCATGGTGTGGCGGACGAACTCCTGAACCAGAGCATCGTCAGCTCCATCGACGCGGAACTGTCGGCCAAAGGGCTGATGAAGGTCAGCCCCGGAGAGGATCCAAATGTACTAGTCTCCTACGGCGTTATCTTCGACCGCGACGTTCGCGGCATGGGTTTCAGGGACGGTTTGCGGAACCTGCGTTGGAGGAGCGGTTCCAAATATGTGCTTATGGGCATGCTTGTGGTTAATCTCGTGGACTCGGGTACCGGTGCGATGGTGTGGCGCGGCATGGCGAGCGGAGACGTCGACGCGAACGCCAGCCCTGAAAAACACGACAAGAAGATCCACGAAGTTGTTCAGAAGATCTTCCGCAGCTACCCGCCCAAGGAATAGAGACGAGTCGAAGAAAGTCCTACAAGGCACCATAGGAGTTTCGCCGCAAATTGGCGTTGTTCAATTCAGCCTTGGCCGGGCGATGACCGGCGAAGATCGTTCAGCCAGATCGCAGTTGCGCAAGCCAATCGGAAAGGCGAACACCACAGCATTGCGGCTGTGACGTTCATGGGCTGGCGATCCCAACGAAAGGGCCGCGCCGCATTTCAGTACACCGCAACGCCATCAGCAAACAAAAGAGTGCCCCACCCTGCCATCATCATGAAAGAGCCGCCCCTTCGACGCCCCCACCCGTTTTTCCCGCGCAACTCCTGTTGACCGCGAGTGGAGGGTTTCCAGAGGAGGTCGGCGGCGGATTTCCTGAACTGGCCGAACCGCGTCTGGTCGATCGGGCCGAGCCTCGCGCAAACCATCGTCGACGGAGGCTCGCGCCGCGCGAAGGTGCGGCAGTCTCTGGCAGCCTACGATGTAACTATGGCCGACTATCGGCAAGAGCAGGACTCCGCGATTGGCTTTGCAAGACGGACCCTCGACGAAGCAAGTGTCCGGTATCATTTCGGCATCAATTCGTACCTGAACGTTATCACTGCTCAGACCGCGCTCCTGAACGCACGTTAAGCAGCCTTGACCTTCTATCGTGCCGTCGTTGGTCGCCACATTTGATTGGTATGTTACTTCCCTAATGCAGCCATGGAATTGCCTTGCTCGCCCACACACTGGAAGGGTAGGTGGTTCGAAGCTCCTCGGCGACTTTGCCCAGTACCGTGTGATCGTTGGTCGCCTTATACTGCGACACTGCCCGCCAGTACATAGCCTCCGGTGCAAAATGCGAATCCCCAAAGCCAGCGACCACCTCGCCGTACCATCGTTCTGCATCGGCGTATTTCTTATGCACAAAGGCGATGCGACCGAGACCGCTCATTAGAGCAGCGACGAAGTCGTTGTTGGGCAGATAACCCTCCAGTCGCACACGCTCTTTGCCTTCGCTGTCGAGCAGGAGCACAGTTGGTGTCCAGACCGCATCAAAGCGGTGGAACCATGCCGGATGTTCCTTAATGTGAGCTTTTAGCTTAAGGAAATTTTGGCCGATGAATTCGGCAGTCTTCTGATCTTCATACGACTCGGCATCCAGCCGAGCACATGCCGCTCACGCCGGAGCCGCGCTGAAGTCCAACAAGATGGGGCGCGATTGCTCTTTCGCTGCGGCCAGGGTCTGATCGATGTCCTTACTCCAATTCATGCCCAGCATCGCCTCCCTCAGAAGTATGTGGTCACGACTCAGAATTGTAGCTTGAGCGGTAGTTGGATGGAGCGCGGGCCGCCGATCTGATAGAGGGCTGAAGGCACCACTGCCAAGGTTGCCGCCATTAAGGCTTTGCGCAAGGATCTGGTTGGAGAGGCCGAACCCCTGAGACGCCGAACTGGTTCGAGGGGGACGAAGTTGATCTCTCGACGAGCGAACACCGTTGAGGTACGTTAAGCGTAATATAGGGGCAATGTCGACGGGGCCTCAGTTAGAAAACTCAGATAGGCTCACCCCTGAACAGGTGGCGTCAGTCCGCCGCGCGCTCCAGTCAGTGCTTTCCAGTAGTGCGTTCGCGGGCAGCAAGCGGTGTCAGCTCTTTCTTCGGCGGGCCGTGGAGCGCTCCTTGGCGGGAGACTTGGAATGGATACCTGAGCCCGTCATCGGCGTAGAGATCGTTGGTGAACCCGCCGATTACAACACCTCAAGCGACGCGGTTGTGCGCATGCAAGCGACAGAAGTTCGAAAGAGGCTTGCACAGTACTACACAGAGGCTAAGCAAACCCCGCAGGTCCGTATCGAACTACCTCCAGGTCGTTATGTGCCGGCGTTCCATTGGTCTTCTCGGACAGTAGCTGAAGATGGACGTGCAGCCGCTGCACGTCCGTTGGTTGGTCTGCGATGGCTTCGTAGACCAGTGGTCGCCATTGTCGCCTTGATCGCGATCGTAAGTCTTACTGTTTTTCTTTCGTTAAGACGTAACGCGCCACCCCAGCGGAATCCGGTACGGCTATCACTCGGTCTGCCGCAGGGAGTAACGTTACAGAGGAACTGGCACCCGTTCGAACAAATGACGGTTTCTCCCGATGGCGAAATGTTGGCCTTCTCGGCAACTGATGCCTCTGGTCAAAGCTCTTTGTGGACCAGGCCTTTGAGTTCTGCGGAGGCGCGGAGGATGGACCAGACAGAGGGTGCGCTTCTGCCTTTCTGGTCGCCGGACTCGCATTTGATTGGCTTTTGGGCGGGTGGCAAGCTAAAGAAGATACCGCGAACAGGTGGACTACCCGATGTGATCTGCAGCGTTCCGGAGATCGCGCAAGGAGCATGGGGAGCCGACGGAACGATCCTTTTCGCCAAAGCCGTAAATAGCCCGATTCTCCGAGTTTCCCACGACGGCGCAAGTGCGACTCCCGCTACCTCGTTGCTTCCAGGACAGGTCAGCCAAATGTGGGTCCAGTTCCTGCCGGATGGTAAACGCTTTATCTACTTGGCGCGCACAAGCCTGACGGCCGATGATCCGCAAGCCAAGATGTATGTGCAGTCACTGAATGGCGGAGCTCCCATTGAACTGCTGACGACTCAGAGCCGGGCAATAGCCGTACCGGAGTACGTGCTGTTCGCCCAGGGGCAGAATCTCTTGGCCCAACGCATGGACTGGAAGGCACTTCGAAAGATTGGGGAACCGTTGTTGCTGGCCCGCAATGTTGCTGCGTCTCCAGCTTACCTTGGCACTTCCGAATTCACTGCCTCTCAAAACGGACTCCTGATCTACGGCACAGCAGAGGGATCATCTTTCGATCATCTCAAGTGGTATGCACGAGACGGCTCGACGAGCGGTGGTCTAGAGCCGGTGATCGACTACCAGCAGTTCACGCTTTCTCCGGATGGGAGACACTTGGCGCTCAACTCGTTCCATCAACATGCTACCGGCAGCCTATGGCTGATAGATATAGCAAGTAATACAACGACTCCCCTGACGATTGATCCGCACGCCCAGTCGGATCCAGTCTGGTCGCCCGACTCGCGCTATGTTGCCTTCAATCTTCTTCCCAACGGTGGGAGCGACCCGCCGTTTCTCGTACAGAAGATTGAGATTGGAAATCAGCAGCCAGAGACAATCTATGGTGACGATCAAAGACACTGGGTGGAAGACTGGTCCCCGGACGGTCGCTTTTTGCTGACTCATGACACAAAGACGCTTTCGATACTGCCTCTGACGGGCAATGGGAAACCTGAGGCCGTATATTCATCGAGCTTCCTGAAAGATGAATTCCATCTGTCTTCAGACGGGCGACTGATCGCTTACGGCGAGGACCGTACTGGCAAATGGGAGGTCTTTGTTGCTTCGTTTCCTTCGTTTCAGTACATAAAGCAGGTTTCGCTCGCCGGGGGCGCGCAGCCCCGATGGCGCGGGGACGGCCGGGAACTCTTCTTCATCGATTACGAAGGAAAAATGATGTCAGCAACCGTGGAGCGCGGCTCGCCTCCGAAGATAGGCGTTCCAAGAAAACTCTTCGATACCGGACTGGTTCCAGATCCCACGGTGAATCAGTATGCCGTCACTAAGGATGGACTTAAGTTTCTGGTGCTGGAGCCACGTAAGGGCTTTCTGGAAAGTTACTCTGCCATTCTTAACTGGCCCGCGACGCTGCAGTAAGACCACAGCATAGGAGCTCTCTGAAATCGGGTTCCTGGTCCAAAAGAGCAATGCTTTGGCACAGCCCGGCCTTAGAATGCTTCCAGGAAAAGGGCCGAAGCTCAAAAATATGCAAAGGTCCGAAGCTCAAATAAAGGCCGCGCGAGCACTCGTTGCGCTTGGCACGCTGGGCGTGCTGCTCTGGTGTCCCGATGCTCCTGCGCTGAATCCGTCGCTAGATGTAAGTCAATACGCGCATACCGCATGGACCTATCGCAACGGATTCATGCAAGGGGCGGTCAACGCAATCGCCCAGACGCCTGACGGTTATTTATGGCTCGGCACGCAGTCGGGTGTAGTTCGCTTCGACGGCGTTCGGGCCGTGCCCTTGCCTCTGGAGCCTGGGCAGCAACTTCCGAGCACCTCGGTGGGAGCCCTCCTGGCGGCACGCGACGGAACCCTCTGGATTGGCACCCTCGACGGGCTGGTGAGTTGGAAGAATGGTCAACTGATTGCCTATCCGGCGCTTGCCCGGCGCACTGTTCTCGCGCTTTGGCAGGATCGCGCCGGAACCGTGTGGGCGGGCGGTCTCGCGGGACCGACGGGAACCCTTTGCGCGATCCGTGGCGAAAGCACCACATGTTATGGCGATGACGGAAATCTGGGCACCGTGGTGGCATCTTTGTATGAGGATAGCGACGGCAGCCTGTGGGTAGGAGCGGCGACAGGCCTGTGGCGATGGAGGCCCGGTCCTCCAACCCGTTATTTGTCGGCACCAATTAGCCGGGGCGGCAAGATGACGCAAGGCGATCATGGATCAGGTCTCGTAGTTGCTGTCGGCAGCGTGCGTCAAATCAATGGAGGAACGGTCGCCGATTATCCTCTACACGGCGTGCCGTTGCCTGTGACCGCCGGAACTGTCCTTCGCGATCGCAACGGTGGGCTGTGGATCGGCACAACCAGTCATGGGATCGTGCACTCGTACGAGGGTGAAGCAAGCGCATTTACCCACAACGATGGCTTGTCGAGCGATCAGGTGTACGCCCTTTTCGAGGGCCGTGAAGGATCAATCTGGGTAGCCACTGCGGAGGGCCTCGACCAATTTAGAGAGTTGCCGGTCACCTCGCTTCCGATGAAGCAAGCTCTGTCTAGCGCGACCGCAAACTCCGTGATGGCGGCACGCGACGGGAGCGTATGGGTTGGCACTTCGGAAGGGCTTTATAGATGGAAAGAGGGACGCACGACGATTTATCGGAGGCGAAGCAATCCCGGATTGGCCGAGGACGATATCGAATCGCTTTTCGAGGATGAGCGTGGCCGCATTTGGGTTTCGAGCTTTCGCGGGCTTGCAGCGTTTGAGAATGGGAAGTTTGCTCCGGTGCCGTCAGTGCCCGCAGGGGCGAAAAATGCAATCGCAGGCGATAGTCACGGCGGCCTCTGGCTGAGTCTGTTTGGCACCGCGAAAGATTACAGTCTGACGCGTCTGGCGGGCGGCGAAATCGTTGAGCAGGTGCCCTGGCTGAAGCTGGGTGGCGGTCCCGGGACCGGTCTCGTGGCGGACCCGGACGGCGGCATCTGGACGGGACTGTTGAGCGGCGGGATGGCTTATTTTCGGGCGGGGCAAATACGGAACTTGCCATTGAGCGACGACGGGGCAAGCGCCCGGAGAGTGTTGGACGTTGCGCGCGATCGCGACGGCTCCATATGGGCCACAACCAATAATGGTGTCAGCCGGATCAACAATGGGCGCGTGGCAACGATGACCACCGCGAACGGGTTGCCCTGCAACACCGTCCACTGGATCATTGAGGACGACCTGTCTTCCTACTGGCTGTACACGCAATGCGGACTCCTGCGGGTCGCTTCCACCGACATGGACCGCTGGATCGCCGATCCGAAGCGAGTCATTCGGCCGACCATGTTCGGCGTTGAAGATGGAATTCGGCTGGTTCCGATACTTAAGGGCCTCAGGCCCGCGGTCACAAAGGCATCCGACGGGACAATCTGGTTTGTAAATGGGGAAAGGGTGAGCTTTATCGATCCGTCCCGAGTAACTATCAACACGCTTCCTCCGCCAGTCCACATCGAGCAGATTACCGCGGATGGCAAGACGTATGAAGCGACACCTGGTTTGCGCCTGCCTCCGCGAGTCCGAAATCTAACGCTTGATTACACCGCACTTAGCCTGGTCGTCCCTGAGAAAGTGCATTTTCGCTACAAACTGGAAGGCCAGGACAAGGACTGGAGAGAAGTCATCAACCACCGCGAAGCGCAGTACTCGAATCTGCCGCCGAAGCGTTACCTATTTCGCGTCCTTGCTTGCAACAACAGCGGCGTGTGGAACGAGGAAGGCGCGGCGCTGGAGTTCCTAATCCCGCCGATGTGGTACCAGACGAACTGGTTCTACGCGCTCTGTGCGGCCACCTTCATGGCATTGCTGTGGGCTGCGTACCAGCTCCGTGTCCGGCAACTGGCGTACCAGTTCAATATGCGCCTGGAAGAGCGGGTTAGCGAACGCACACGTATTGCCCGCGAACTGCACGACACGCTGCTACAGAGTTTTCAGGCGCTCTTGCCACGTTTTCAGGCTGCTATTTACAGGCTGCCGGAGAACGCGGTCGACGCCCGCAAAACAATGGAAGAAGCTCTTGATCTTTCGGCTGAAGCGATAACCGAGGGCAGGGATGCCGTGGAAGGGTTGCGCATGTCCACGGTCGAGAGCAACGATCTTGCGCTGGCCATCCGGACCGTTGGGGAAGAACTCGCTTCTGCGAACACCACTCAACCCTCGCCTAACTTTCAAGTGGTCGTGGAAGGAAGATCGCGGCACCTGCCTCCGATATTGCGCGACGAAGTTTACCGCCTGGCGGCGGAGGCGCTGCGCAATGCCTTCCGGCATGCGGCAGCACAAACGGTGGAAGTTGAGATCCACTACGACGAAAAGTATTTCCGGCTTCGCGTTCGGGACGATGGAAAAGGGATTGGCCCCGAGGTTCTTCGCGGAGACGGACGTGAGGGGCACTATGGCTTGCACGGAATGAAGGAACGAGCCGCGCTTGTGGGCGGCAAGCTAATGATCTGGAGTGAAGTGGATAGCGGTACGGAGATCGAGCTGATCATTCCAGCATCGAGGGCGTACGGAAAACCGACGTGGCGTTTCTGGTACTTCAGGAAGCGCTCCGCGTCGGATACCGATTTGAAGGAAACGATCGAGCATGAATGATGGGTCAGCTCAAATTCGAATTCTGGCAGTTGACGACCACGCTCTCATAAGGGAGGGCATCGCCGTACTCGTCGCCACCCAGCCGGATATGACTCTGGTCGCCGAAGCCTCGAACGGCCGCGAGGCGATCCAACAGTTCCGTACGCATCGTCCAGACATCACCCTAATGGATTTGCAAATGCCGGAGATGAACGGCTTCGACGCGATCGTAGCGATCCTGGGAGAATTTCCTGACGCCAAAATTGTCGTGCTAACGACCTACAAGGGCGACGTCCAGATTCTTCGAGCACTCAAGGCAGGAGCACAAGGTTACCTGCTAAAAACTACGTTTCACAAGGAACTCGTACAAACGATCCGAGCGGTTCATGCCGGAAGAAAGGCGCTTTCTCCCGAAGCGTCGTACGAAGTCGCTGAGCATGCGACGGATGACGCCCTGACCCCGGCAGAAATCAGTGTGTTGCGCTTGATCGCGGCCGGCAATGCGAACAAGCAAATCGCGGATCAGCTTTCGATCACCGAGGAGACTGTCAAGAGTCGAGTCAAGTCCATCCTTTCCAAGTTGGGCGCCAATGATCGAACGCACGCCGCGATGATCGGGTTGAAGAGGGGAATCATCGGGCTGTAGCTTCACCTGCCTCCTTGCAGGACTGATGGAACTCATAGCAACCCCCTAAAGAGTGACGCTCGCGACCCTTTTTGGGGTCTCGCACACTCTACAATACGTGTCAGTCTAAAGAGGTTGAAAAGGACCGTAGTGCGACGCCTCTATTCCACATTCGCGGGCGGCTGGCCGGGCACAGGGTTGCTTGTCATGCGCCTGGTCGCAGGCTCCGCGCTTCTCGTGCGCGCGAGCGCCATGCTGTGGAGCGACCCTCCCATTACCGACACTATATCGTCCGCATTTCTAGCTGGATGCGGGCTTCTCCTAATCCCCGGACTATGGACGCCCATTGTAGGGACCTCAGTAGCGGTCATTGAAGCCTGGAGGATCCTGACGCTGCCCGGAGACAGATGGCTTTGGCTGTTGCTGGGTACTGTCAGTGTCGCTCTCGCGATGTTGGGACCAGGTCGATGGTCGATCGACGCTCGCCTTTTCGGGTGGAAGCGTGTCGAAGCTCCAGCCCGCGAACCCAGTTCTATCCCTAGTTAGCAAACTACCCACAACCGAATTTCCTGGCTCAGAAGAGGCTGCTACTCGCCTCCCAAGAGGTTTCGATTTGTCCCGATGTGGGGCTGTGCGCAAATTGAGCCTGGTGGATAATTGCGTTCATTGACGGGACCAAAAAGGCTCTCGTTCAAGATTCAAGCCAATGGGATTGAACAACAGGTTGGAGTTCCGGGGAGGAGGCGTCATGCCTGAGATAGAGAACTTTCACGAATCGGCTCAGCATTGCTTCGAGGTTGCCAAGTGGACCGACCTCCTAACAGAGGATATGGCCCTACAAGCATTCGAGTTGTTGACCGCTAACAATTATGACGGCATTTTAGCCCACGCTCTGGGCGTCAGCCTGTAGAAGTTCCTATGGAACTGGATCGGATCTACCCACTGACGACGAGAGTGAAGCAAAGGCTGCACCGTTCACAGCAGATGGCAAAGGTGAAACCCACGCTATTCATTCATTACATAGTCGCACCACAAGGGACGACCTGTATGAAGTCATGGATAGATTTGAGATAAAGCTGTCAGATGCATTCCAAGTAAATGTATTAACTGCAAAGGAGAAATAATGGACGGTGCCGACGAATTACTCACACTAACCTATGAACTTGATGGATATGTAAATATCCTAGAAAGTCCCGCTATGAATCTCTCATTACTTCCATCAAGTGACAAGATCGGACGACCATTTTTAACGCTGTTATGGCCTTTCTTGTGAGATGTTACAACCGTATGGCAAGCGAGTACAATTAACCCTCAACTAGATCCAGGGTGACAGATATGGAGCAGGACGATATGGGCCAACGCGGGCGTTGCTTTCACGGCTGCGAGAGGGTTCGAAGCTGCAAGCTTTCCCGAAGTCACGGGGATCGTAGACGAGCAGCTATTTTCGGAACCAGAAATGAGTAAGTACTGCTTCGAAGGTTAGCCAGTGCCTGCGAATGTTTCGGCTCCTGCCGGTTTGCCGTCTCCTCCCAATGAGACCTCCGAGGTTCTCACATGACCGGCAAGCCCGCTTTTCTCGTTTTGTGACCAGTACAAAGTACTTCGCCGGCTTTACATCCCGCTGGGAACTCTCCTCGTAGCGATCACCACCGTTTCTTTGCCGCAGCGATTGCACACGCGCTGATCCGGCGCGCGAGGTAGGGCCCGCTCCACGCGAGGTAGGTTCGCAGGCAATTCCTGGCGGCCCGGATGCTTGCAGGATTCGTTGATGGAGCGCCGAACCAGAGCACACTCACACTCACCAAGCACAGTCACTTCACCGACCATGGGCCCAAGCTCGAACAATTCCATTTGTACGGTAGAGCTTTTCGCCGCCCGCTCCATACTTTTCGACGCGCATCAGGCGCAGCTGCTCCTCCAGCACACGAATCTTCAGCTCCGCGTACTGCAGCCGGCTCTTCAGTTGTGCGATAAGTTCCACATCAGCTGGTGCTGAAGGAATGACCTTTCCAGCTGCATTCGAAATAGTAATCGATGTTGGGAGCGGCTTTAACGTCTTCCATCACGGCCTAAATCGCTTTTGAAACCCGAGAGCCGTTTGCCGTTCGCACGGCCGTTGTTCTCCCTCTCGGGGTTAACGGGCCCTCCTGCCTGTTCGCCGTCACTGCCCAAATACCGGCAACGCTCTCACGATCAGGCCACAGGCCGAACATTGCAGGGCAAAGACTTACAAGGTCTGAACTCTGGCAAGCCTCATGCACTATCACCCGCGTGAAACGCGATGAAAACAGCCCGACGGCAGACCGAACCTGATCTCGCAAGTCGGGCTGTGTTCTCGCCTCCATTGCCGGTTTAGTACGCAGTATTCATCCGAGTTCGATCAACAGTTGGAGGGGGGAGATGAGTATCGAAGCGGTATTCGTGAATTTGAGGAAATCAGGCGCACAGCGGCGTATTCGGTTTTATGGACGTCAGATATTTCCGCTGCTCCTGATGTGGTGGCTGATCGGGCCTGGACTTGTCAGTGCCCAGAGCAGTATGGCGACGGGAACAGTCGGAGGAGGGATATATGTTTTGGACTCGGAAGGCACCTCTTATGTTCCGGGAGCCAAGGTCATTCTGCAGGGTTCCAAGACTATTCAGACGGAGACCGATGAAAAGGGGCACTACAGTTTTCAGGCTGTTGAAGGTGGCGCCTACACGATAACGGCTAGCTTTCCCAGCCTTGAGGCCGCACAGGAAATCACGATTCCAGCGGGCGCGACAATCACGGTTGACCTGGAGTTGAAACCCCTTGCCGTTCAGACATCGATCACCGTGAGGGACACAGACAACAATGATGCGAAGGCGCCGACCGTCACAGAAACCATTACTGAAAAGACGATTGCCGATGCGCCTAATGTGAACGAGCGCTTTGAAGCCTTGCTGCCGCTGGTTCCGGGGGTAGTACGCGGTCCCGATGGCAGAATCAATATGAAGGGCGCCCGCAACACCCAGAGCGGCGCGCTGGTAAACAGCGCCAATGTAACGGATCCCGCGACTGGCAGCTCGGCCATTAGCCTGCCCATCGATGTGGTGTCGTCTGTGCAGGTCATTTCCAACCCTTACGACCCTCAATATGGCAACCTGACCGGTGCGGTTTCCACGGCGGAGACAAAGACAGGAAACTACGACGAGCGCCATTTCTCGATCCAGAACATAATGCCACGGCCGCGGTTCCGCGACGGGAGCTTGATGGGTCTTGAGTCGGCCACCCCCCGAATGACCTATACCGGACCGATAGTCAAAGACAAGGTTGCCATTACCCAATCTTTTGAATATCGGTTTGTGAGAACACCCGTTACTAGTTTGCCTGCGCTAGAGCGCGACCAGACGCTGGAAGGCTTCAACTCTTATACGCAGCTCGATTTCAATATTGATACCAGGCAGACTGCCACAGTCTCGGTTGCAGTCTACCCGCAGAGGTTGGAGTACATGGGGCTGAACACCTTCACTCCTCAGCCCTCGACGGTGAACTATCATCAGCGCGGCTACCAGATTAATGGGCAGCACCGCTTCCTCACCGGACCTGATAGCGCTCTCACGTCCCAGATCAGCTATAAAACGTACGACGCTGACACGACGCCCGAAGGTGCTGGTCCTTACCAACTGCTCATCAACACGACCGAAGGCGCGTTCTTTAACCAGCAGAGCAGGCGGACGAATCGCTTCCAGTGGCGGGAGAGCTATGCATTTGCGCCTCGACACTTTCTCGGCTCTCATCGCTTCAAGGCGGGATTGGATTATTCCCATTCTGACTTCGATGGCCGCGAAACGTTTCTTCCAGCGGAGTTGATTGGCACGTCCGGTTCGCCGATTGAACGGATTACCTTCACTCGGCCAACTGCTTTCAGTGTCAACCAGAATGTGGGGGCGTTGTACGTCTCCGACGAGTGGACACCATCTCATCGCCTTACGTTCACGCTCGGACTGCGTTCTGACACGGACAGCGTTACCGGCACGTCGCACGCCTCGCCGCGCGCCGGAGTAACACTTGCGTTGACCAATGACGGGAAGACGCTGCTCAAGGCCGGTGGCGGCATTTTCTACGATCGCGTGCCGCTCACACTGCCGGTCTTCGAATCGTTCCCTAACCGTACCGTATCGTACCTCGACGCGAATGGCGAGGTGACCAACTCGACGGCTTACGTCAATCGCATCACCGGAAGTTTGCAGAACCCGCGCAGCACTGCCTGGAATGTGCAACTGGAGAGACAGATTACCAGCAGTCTCAGTGTTCGCGTGGGCTACGAGGATCGCAATACGGCCAAGGACTTCATAGTATCTTCCACAGGCGTGGGGAACTCCGGCGTCATTGCTCTCTCCAATGGAGGCAACGACTCCTATGGTGAGTTCCAGGTTACGGCAAGCTATCGCAGCACACGCTTCTTATTGAACGGCTCCTATGTGCGCTCACGCGCGTACGGTACCTTGAACGACCCATTTCTGTTCTTCGGCAACTATCCCCAGGCCGTCATTCAGCCAAACGGCAGCGGCCGGTTGTCATTTGACGCGCCAAACAGATTCCTCGTCTGGGGGGACATTCAGGGACCTTGGAAGCTGACCATCACGCCGGTGTTCGATGTTCATACCGGCTTCCCCTACTCGGTACAGAACGAGTACCGCGAGTACATAGGGCCACGCAATACAGAGCGGTTCCCGACCTTCATGTCCACCGATCTGCAAGTCACCAGGCCTTTCACACTTCATCTGGGCGAGAGGCAACTCAAGATGCGCGCTGGCGGGGCCGTATTCAACCTCTTCAATCACGATAACCCGCGCGACGTGCAGACCATTGTCAATAGTTCACAGTTTGGCGGTTTCTATAACGACGCTTGGAGAACATTCCGCGGAAAGCTGGTCTTCCAGTTCTAGCCATGAAAAAGCAACTGTTCATCATCGCTCTTCTACTGTGTGCATCCATGCCGCTCGTCGGCCAAGCGCCTGCGGTGAGCACACTCAGTGCCGACCAAGTTATGGCCAGGGTATTCGAACGAGACAGCCAGCGGGAGAATCTGGGCGGCGGCTACAGCGGGAAACGTGAGTATGTGCTGGAGAACCACAACTTCAACAAACGAGCAGAGATGCAGGTAAGCGTGGTCTGCGACGTGGACGGGTCGAAACACTTTGATGTGCTCGCGGAAGACGGATGGAAATCAGCCAACAAGCACGTTCTTCGCAAGATGCTGGAATCCGAATCGGAAACCTCGTTACCGAATACCCGTCCCATGACACGGTTGGTTCCGGCGAACTACGAGTTTCGCCTGATCCGATCTGAGTACGTGCAAGGCAGGCCCGCCTATGTCATCGAGGCTATTCCCCAGCGCAGCGACAAGTATCTGTTTCGCGGACGCATATGGGTCGATACAGAGGATTTTGCAGTCGCCCGCGTTGAGGGTCAGCCGGCCAAGAACCCATCCTTCTGGACGCACAGTGTTCACTTCGTCCAGCAATACCACAAGAGCGGAGCTTTCTGGTTTCCATCATCCACCACGAGCGTCACTGAGGCGCGGATCTTTGGGACCACGGATGTCAACATCCGCTATTTCGATTACTCCCCGCATTCTAATTGCGCGCGTGGGTCCGCAAACCCGGCGCCGACCGAGGTGAAATATGTCCAACACTAAGCTTGCACTAATTCTCGCCGCCGGCAATGGCAGCCGCTTGGCAGCTCGCTCGGGGGAACTTCCCAAGCCGCTGGTACAGGTGCACGGCAAACCCCTGCTGGAGCATGTCATGCGTGGCGCCCACGAGGCCGGAATCGAGAGGTTCGTGATTGTCGTCGGTTATCGCGGGCACATGATTCAACAATCATATGAGAGCCGCCCTCTCAAAGGGGTCCAAGTCACCTGGGTGGAGAATCCGGACTACCACAAAAACAACGGCATCTCCGCCTTGCGCGCCGAACCTGTCATTCGCGAACCTTTTCTGCTCATGATGGCAGACCATATTTTCGAACCCGCCACAGCCCGGAGACTTTTACAGCATCCATTGCATAAGGGAGAAGTCATTCTCGCAGTGGATTACAACATTGATCGGATCTTCGACATCGACGACGCGACGAAGGTCAAGGTGAATGGAGACCAGATTATCGAGATTGGTAAGGACCTTGACCGCTATGATGCCCTGGACACGGGAATGTTCCACTGTGACCCGGTGCTGTTCCACTGGCTCGAGAGAGCCATGAAGAATGGGAATTGCTCCTTGTCGGACGGTATGCGACTGATGGCGCAGAACGGCGCATTCAAGGCCTTCGATATCGGAGAGGGGCAATGGCAGGACGTGGATACCCCAGAGGCCCTGGACTACGTTAAGGGCGTCTTCTCCACTACTGGTTTGCCAATCTCGACACTGCAGCAGGGCAGTTATGTCTAATCCCTCGCCCCAACCGAAACGTTACCTGCGGATGGTAGCGGCACTGCTTGGTTCGGCCCTGCTGGCTTATATGGTTGTACGGGCTGGGTCGGACAAGCTTTTTGAAAACGCTAAGAGCATCGGGTGGGGCATCTTTCTCATCCTCGGCCTTGCTGGGATCTCACACGTCGTAAAGACATTTGCTTGGCGATTGAATCTACCGGGCGAGATCAATAAGGTCTCTTTTTCGCGGACCCTGGGCCTGCGACTCGTATCAGAGGCAATTGGGCAGTTCGGTTTTTTGGGACAGGTAGTCGGGGATGCCACCAGAGTTTCTTTTCTCACTTCGGAGTTGCCAGCCTCCAGCATCATTTCCTCGGTGACACTCGACCGAGGTCTGTTCATGTTGAGCGGCCTGTTTGTCACCATTGCCGGACTTGTGGCCGTCGTGTTCGTGCCCACTATTTCCCGGGGATTGCGAATCTATGCGAGTCTGTTCGCGATCGTGCTCGTGGCCTTGGTGGGGCTGTCGGTGTTGGCTGTTCGGCGCGGCTGGCCTCTGCTGTCGGGCACCGCACGAATGGCCGGGCGCGTCCCATGGCTGAAGGGTTGGCTACAGCGCAAGGAGTCTGTGATTCTATCTGCCGAGGAACAGTTGCTTAAGTTCCATACCCAGGCGCCAGCAGCTTTCTGGATGAGTACTCTTCTGAATTTTGTTGCCCATGGACTGGCAATCGCTGAGGTCTACCTGATTCTCCTGCTGATGGGCACAAAGGTTACTCTCGCCGGCGCACTCATGCTTGAGGCTCTCACCAAACTTATCAACGCCATAGGGACGGTCAATCCGGGAAATGTTGGTACGTATGAGGGCGGGAACATGGCTATTGTGAAACTTGTTGGCCTAGCCCCCGCTGAGGGTCTAACGCTGGGACTATGCCGCCGCTTCAGGAGTATCGTCTGGGCGATTATCGGTGGCATCTGCCTGCTCTACTTCTCTCGCCAGAAGAAGACCTCGCAACCGTACCAAAGCATAGGCAAGAAAACGGAGTCGAACATGTTGGAACAGGAAACAGGACAGATTGCCGAAAGCACGCCGCTCACGTTAAAAGTCGCGATCGTACTCGCGAATCAGGCGGCCTCAAATTTGGATTTGTCACATTCCGCCCTGGCGGAAGTCGGCGCACTCCCCCTTGTGCTGCGTGCGATCCTCAGTGCACGCAGCGCAGGCGCCGATCGCGTCATAGTCGTGGTTGACCCGGCAAACGGCCCTGCGATTCGCCGCCGACTGGCTAGCACGGGGCGTCTGCCCGATTCCGTCGAGTGGCTGGAAGTATTGCCGGAGAATGCCATTTCGATCGCGGTGCAGCGAGCAGCCGCTAATGCTAAGCGCGTTGTGCTGATCATGGGAGATCGCAGCTACCAACCTTCTCTATATCGATCCGCCAGTGAATGGGATGGTGACGGCGCGCTGGAGCTGGTTTCTGGAGGCGTCTTAGTTGGATTGACGGCTCTGTCTCGGGACCTGGCACTCGACCTCGTCAGAGATAGCGACTCGAAGATTGGCAGCATAGAAGAGCTGCACGAATGGATCCGCACGCGTCATGCAGCCAAGTTCGGGCCGACCGTTGTGTACTGCAAGACTGCATCGCAAGACAGTTGGCAAAAGGTAGCCAACGAACAGGGCCGCCTCTTGGCTGAAAAAAAGCTTGAGAGCTGGCTGGTTAAGCCTACGGATGGGATCTTCGCACGAATGAATCGAAGAGTTTCCATACCAATCAGCCGGCAGCTCATTAAGTTCCCAATTACGCCGAACATGGTAAGCCTTTTCACCTTGGGCGTGAGCTTTGCCGCGGGTCTGTACTTCGGGTTAGGCGGATATTGGAACGCGCTCATCGGTGCCGTATTGTCGGTCTGGGCGAGCATTCTCGACGGCTGCGACGGCGAAGTTGCGCGGCTGAAACTGCAAGCATCGGACTTCGGGTGCTGGCTGGATACGATTTGCGACTACCTCTACTACATCTTCATCTTTGTCGGAATGACTGGTGGACTGGTCCGTAGCACAGGAAAGACGAGCTATCTAACGTGGGGCGGAATGCTTCTGTTGGGCGCCATCGCTATGTTCGTTCTGTCCTCCGTCGGACGCAAACGGCTTTCGGGCCAGCGTCCGGAGCAGTATCTCGCGGTGTGGCAGAAGAAGGCTGAAAATCAAATGTCGAATCCGCTGGCATACCTCGGCCGGCATCTCGAGTTCATTATCCGTCGTTGCTTTCTGCCATATGCGCTCCTTGCGTTTGCGCTTTTGAATCTGACTTGGATACCGATCTGTTTCGGAGCAGCCGGGGCGACCCTGGCCTCGATTATTTCCGGTTATTCGCTGGTGGCATTTTCGTCCAAAGAACTAAAACCGGGCACATTATCAGCTAGCTCGGCGGCTGCGGCAAGGCTGTAAAGAGGGCAATGCTGGATACAGAGGCTACGCTGGTTTGAAACTGAGAGTCCGGGTGAGACGTGACGGAAGAGATTGAACAGGAGGTCGTCATGCTCGATCGCCGTCAATTTCTATTCCGTACCGCTGCAGGAGTGGGCGTGGCGCTTGCCGCTACTCACTCCTCGTTGGCGCAACTCGCGAACATGCCCGCAACGCTGCCCGATCCTGCTCAATTCAGCAACGACCAGGAGGCCCATTGGCCGCAGATTCGCATGGAAACAGGGTCGTTCCTTTCAACAGCCGATTCCTACGCTCCCGGACATGAGGTCCGGGTGATCAGCTGGAACATTAATCGTGGACAGCAACTCGACGAGGTACTTCAGTTTCTGCACCGAACACCAGCGGACCTGATTCTGTTGCAGGAAACGGATGTGAATGCCCGGCGGACCCAAAACCGCAACGTGGCCCGGGAGATCGCTCAGGCGTTGCGCATGAACTACGTCTTCGGCTGCGAATTCGAGGAACTCGCGCAGGGAAGCTCCAGCTCACCCGCCTACCACGGCCAAGCCACCCTCTCCCGAATGCCTATTTCCGAATCACGCATCCTCCGCTTTAGTAGGCAATCGGGTTTTTGGCGCCCGCGCTGGTTCATTCCGCAGCTTGAAAAATCACAGCGACGGCTGGGAGGTAGGATGGCGCTCGTAAGTCACGTCACATGGTCAGAAAAGCGGCTGCTCGTGTACAACCTTCACTTGGAAAGCCGCGGGAGCGACCGGCTTCGATCCAGTCAATTAGCTGAGGTTGTTACGGACATTCATCAATGTGGCTCGGTTTTGCCGGTCGTAGTAGGCGGTGACTTCAATTTCGAGCTTTCGCGTGAACCGGCTATTTCGGTCGTGAATGGCGCGTGGTTGCAAAATCCTTTCAATCATGGCAATCGCCGTCCCACCATAACGCGGCCTCGGCTGGGTCGTGCACGAGCTCTTGATTGGATCCTGGTTGGCGGCCCGCTACGTTATGGCAGGCCCGAGCTGTACGACAGCGTTGTTGCTTCGGACCATTACCCGCTATCGGTCGCCGTGCAAATCAGCTGACCGCAACCGCGCGTGTGTTTCGCTATTAACGCCGCGCATGCTAATCATATGTGAGCATAAATGGCGAGCCTGTAAAGACTGATCGCGGAAGCCGGGATGGCAACGGCGGGGCTGATCTCAGGAGCGATTTGGCTTTCTGTGAAAAGGCAGCTGCAGTCGCTCGCAAACCGACGCAGCATACACCCCTCCAGCCATGAAGGATGCGCCAATGCTCGCCAGCCAAGCCAGAACCTGCTCGCCCACTGAATCGATATAACTTACATCCGTTATATCAACGATGAGGCCTTTCGGAACAGGGCCACTCCTCATCAAGGATTTAGCCTCGTTTGCCCATTCTGCGACCAGACAGCCTTCCAGCTCTAGAGTCGGACCGTCAGCCATTTGGTTAATCTGCGCTCGAAACATAGGTGTCCATCTCGGCAGTTGCCTGATTCTCCTCTGTTGTTATTTGCAAACTCCCTGCCAAGCTCACGGGTGCCTATGTGGCTGTGAAATCATCGGACTACATCGGGCTCAGACAAAATGAATTGCCTCTATCCGGTCGTTGTCCGAATAAGGGCGATTCAGCTTTGCCGATTCGTTCATTTCGGCTTCAGCTGAAGCTTCCGGATGGCTACATACGTGCAACAGACATCACGTCTCTGTGACTGGACCAAAAGTCGAGAGCAACCCCAATATGCTTCCAACTTCCGCCTGATCGCCCTCCCCACCCACCAGCGGCCGTACCGAAAGGTACGGCCGTCTCGCCGTCTCAAAAAGATTTGGCTCTGCGTACGTGTGGTAACAAGTGTGCTTGGAGAATCTTCGAAGTCCTCTACTGGAGCAATTAAAGCAATGAGATCTGAACTTGTGTTTGCTGCCGAACGTTCTCTGCCTAATCGGTATAGCCTCTGCCGCCTGGTATCGACGGCTACTCGTAAGTTCCATCGGCCCAACACTCGTATCGAAGAAACCACAGACCTTGTTCTAAGGCGCATAGCCAAAGCGAACGCCGGGGTAGTGGAGCTCGACAACGCCGAAATCCAAGTCGAAACTCTTCTGCTGGGGACTGGCACTGCATATTGACTGCCAGCGTGCCTTCCGTTGTCACACGATCGTTGAATTTTCGTCTGAGCGAAATTCGATCTCCTCAACCAATCGCCTTTTCGAATGATCTCCACGGGCGCGATTTCCTGCCACAGTCCCACACCACACACGAATAGGCTATGGTGCCCGCATGCGGGCAATGATCATGCCCAAGCCTGGTGGTTGGGCAGTCCTACGCTCGTCTAAGTGCTGAGAATCGCAGAGCTTAGATTCACATGCGGTTGGCATTCTTCATGCACTAGTCAGGCTGCGTGGTTAAGCCAACTCGATTGGGCACTTGTGAACAGGAAGGTATTGGAATGTGTTGCAAAGCTCGTAAGAAACAGACAGCGCGAAATGCTCGGATCATCATCACTGCGGCTCTCGGAATGCTGAGCGCAGGCATGGTTGCATGCACGAAAGGCAACGCTGCCGTGCCAAAGATAGTGACCGAAGTATTAATTGCGCAGCCTATTCAGCGTGACGTCCCCCTGCAGCGTGAATGGGTCGCGACCTTGGACGGTTACGTCAACGCTGAGATCCGGCCGCAGGTGTCCGGCTACATCATCAGCCAAAACTACAAGGAGGGCGGAGCGGTCAGCAAAGGCCAAGTCTTGTTCGAGATTGATCCCCGGCCTTTCCAGGCGAAGCTTGATAGTGCGAAGGCAGAGCTTGCTCGGGCAGAGGCCGACTTGGGCCGGACTGCTCTCGACGTTGAGCGCGATACCCCGCTGGCGGAACAAAAAGCCATCGCAAAGGCCCAACTGGATACCGAAATTCAGGCCAAGCTCGCCGCGCAAGCCGCAGTCCAGTCCGGCAAAGCGGCTGTGGAACGCGCGCAACTCGATCTCGAATGGACCAAAGTTACCTCGCTGGTCGGCGGGGTCGCTGGCATTGCCGAAGTGCAGATGGGCAATTTGGTAGGACCCAATGCTCGTCTTACTTCAGTTTCGCAGGTGGACCCAATTAAGGTTTACTTCCCGGTCAGCGAGCAGGAATATCTCCGGGCCCAGCACATAACCACGAATGGTCAGCAAATCAATCTCTTCGAAAACGCTCCTGAGCTCATCCTGGCCGACGGTACTGTCTATCCGTACAAAGGCAAGATTCTGCTGACGGATCGTCAGGTGGACAGCAATACCGGCACAATCCGCCTGGTCGCCGCATTCCCGAACCCTCGCAACAAGCTACGCCCGGGAGAGTATGGCCGCGTGCGCATACAGACCGGCATGCAGGAGCATGCTCTGCTTGTTCCTCAAAGTGCGGTGAAAGAACTTCAGGGAGGCTACCAGGTCGCGCTTCTGGGTTCCGACAACAAGGCCACCATCCGCCCCGTCAAGGCAGGAGAGAAGGTGGGGAAGATGTGGGTGATTGACCAGGGCCTCAATCCGGACGACGAGGTCATTGTTCAGGGGATAGAGAAAGTGAAGGACGGAACTTCCGTCGTTCCCAAGCCCGCGAACATTCAGGCGGAGGAGCGGTAAATCATGTCTGAGTTTTTCATTCGGCGGCCGATCGTCGCCATCGTCATCTCGATCCTTATGGTGATCATCGGAGCGATCACCATCGTCAGCCTGCCTGTCGCGCAGTTCCCCGACATTGCCCCGCCCGAGATCCGTCTCCAGGCCATCTATCCGGGCGCCGATGCCGAGACCATGGAGAAAGCTGTAGCCACGCCCATCGAGCAGCAGATCAATGGCGTGGACAACATGGATTACATGTATTCGCTGAACTCGACCAACAACTCGAGTTCAACGATCATGGTCGATTTCGATCTCAAGACTGACCCCAATATGGACCTCATTCTGGCCCAGTCACGCCAGCAACTGGCGAACGGCCAGATTCCGCAGCAGGTCAACCAGATCGGCATTGACGTGAAGAAGTCATTAACGTCACCGATGATGCTGGTTGCCTTGTACTCCCCTAAGGGAACACACGATGCGAAGTTTCTCTCGAACTATGGCTATATCAACGTCAAGGAGCCGATCGCGCGCTCTTACGGGGTAGGACAGGTCCAGATCTATGGCATCGGCGAGTACGCGATGCGAATCTGGGTGAAACCTGATCAACTGGCGAAATTGGGTATCACCGTCGACGATATCTCCAATGCAGTGCAATCGCAGAACACAGTGAATCCGGCCGGTCAGGTCGGCGGCGAACCAGCCGCCACAGGCCAGCAATTTACGTATGCAGTGCGTGCCCAGGGCCGCCTTAAGACGCCGGAAGAGTTTGGCGACATCGTTATCCGCGAAAACAGCGATGGCGGTGTGGTGCGCGTAAAGGACGTGGCTCGGGTGGAATTGGGCTCTCAGGACTATAGCTGGGTTACGCGACTGAACGGTAAGCCATCCGCGATCATAGGAATTTATCAGCTACCCGGTTCGAATGCGGTGGAAGCCGCGAAGGGCGTCCGGAAGCTGATGGCCAAGATGAAGGAGAGCTTCCCGGCGGACATTGATTACGCCATAACGCTGGACACAACGGATGCCGTAAGGGCAGGCATGCACGAGATCGTGCAAACTCTTTTGGAAGCTTTCATCCTCGTAATCATCGTCGTCTATGTCTTCCTGCAAGACTGGCGAGCGACCATCATTCCGATGTTCGCGGTGCCGGTCTCGCTGGTAGCTACCTTCGCTGTATTCCCGTTATTCGGTTTCTCGGTGAATACCCTTTCGCTCTTCGGATTAGTGCTGGCGATCGGCCTGGTGGTGGACGACGCCATCGTCGTGGTGGAAGGCATACAACACCACATCGAAGAAGGTCTGACTCCGAAGGAAGCGGCTCGCAAAGCGATGCAGGAGCTGACCGGTCCGGTGGTTGGTATCGCACTGGTACTGTCGGCGGTGTTCGTTCCCACGGTTTTCATCCCGGGCATTACTGGCCGGCTCTACCAGCAGTTTGCGTTGACTATCGCCATCTCCGTCATCATTTCAGCCTTCAATGCCTTGACCTTGAGCCCGGCGCTTGGAGCATTGTTTCTCCGGCCCAAGAAAGAGAGTCATGGGCCGCTGGCGAGATTCTTTGGCTGGTTCAATCGCGTATTTGACAACGGCAGCAATCTCTATGTACGGGCGTGCCACGGATTGATTCGGAAAACAGCGGTGGCGCTGGCGTTGCTTGCTGTATTTGTCGTGGCCGGTGTCTTCTTCGGGAAGGTACTGCCCTCCAGCTTCCTGCCCGACGAAGATCAGGGATACATGTATGTCCAAATGCAACTGCCCGAAGCGTCTTCGCTGGAAGCGACGTCGGACGCAGCCCGCGAGGTCGAGGCCGTCCTAAAGGACACACCGGGAGTGCAGTACACCAGCACCGTGATGGGATTCAGTCTCCTCAGTCTGACCCGTACCAGTTACAACGCGTTCTTCTGGGTGACGCTCCAGCCATGGGAAGACCGCAAACAAATCGAGGAGCAGTTCCAGGTCATCAAGGCGAAGCTGAACCTTAAGCTTCTGACTCTTCCCCAGGGCACCGTCTTCGCTTTCTCTCCGCCGGCAATCTCGGGCGTCGGCACCTCCGGCGGATTCCAGTTTGTGCTGGAAGACCGCGCCGGTAAGGACCCCGAATTCCTGGTTAACAATCTGAACAAGTTCCTCGAAGCCGCGCGCAAGCGGCCCGAGATCGGGATGATCACAACCACGTATATTCCGAGCACGCCGCAGAAGTTCGTATACGTGGACAAGGAGAAGGTACTGAAGCAGGGCGTGAAGCTCAGCGAAGTTTACGACACCCTTCAGGCCTACATGGGCGGCCTGTTCGTGAACTACTTCAACGACTTTGGCCGCGCCTGGCAAGTGCGTGTGCAGGCAGAAGCGCCTTACCGCTCCAACCTGGACTACGCAGGACAGTTCTATGTGCGCAATGCCAAGGGAGAGATGGTGCCGCTTTCGGCGCTGACCCGGTTCGAGACACGTTACGGGCCGGAATACAAGATGCGATTCAATCTATACTCAGCGGCCCAGATCATCGGCAATGCTGCGCCGGGCTACAGCTCAGACCAGGCGACTGCCGCGCTGGAAGAAGTCTTCCACCAGACAATGCCGTCGGAGATGGGCTTCGACTACATGGGCATGTCGCGGCAAGAGCAAAAGGCTCGCGAGGGCATCCCAACCTCGGTCATCTTCGGGGTCTCGCTGCTGTTCGTCTTTCTTATCCTCGCTGCGCTGTATGAAAGCTGGTCGTTGCCGTTCAGCGTCTTGCTGAGCACGCCGATCGCGGTGGCCGGCGCGTTCGGACTCCTGTGGCTGCGCCGCACGGTGCTCGGGATGATCTTCCCGGCCTTCATGGTGCAGATCGACAACGACGTTTACTCGCAGATCGGGCTCGTGATGCTGATCGGGTTGGCGGCCAAGAACGCAATCTTGATTGTGGAGTTTGCCAAGGAGCAACACGAAGTCTATGGCAAGCCGGTGGTGGATGCAGCGTTAGAAGGTGCCAAGCTGAGGTTGCGGCCAATTCTGATGACTTCGTTCGCATTCGTTCTCGGTTGCGTGCCCTTGTTCATCGCCAGTGGCGCAGGTTCTGTCGGCCGGCAAATCATGGGCACCACCGTAATTGGCGGGATGCTCGCCGCAACCGGCATCGCCATCTTCATTATCCCGGCGCTCTACGTACTCGTGCAACGTATCACGGGTGCGGATAAGAAACAGGAGCAGCAAGCTCCCGCGCTACCGGAACCGGTTGCGGTGGAAGGAGACTAACGTGAAAAAGCTGGCAACAATATTAATGCTGATGTCGCTGGGTACCGGCTGCACGGTTGGTCCCAACTACAAGAGACCGAGTGTGGATGTGCCGGGCGGATTCCGTGGCACCGTTCCGTCGGCGGACGGCGCACAGTCCGGCACCCAATCTGGTGAGAAGAAACCGGAGCAGCAACCGGGCCAATCTGGCGTTCAAGCGTCACAGTCAGCGGCTAACTCGATAGGCGACGAGAAATGGTGGGAGGTTTTTCAGGATCCGCAGCTGCAGGAACTGATCCGAAGTGCCCTCAAGAATAATTACGACGTCAATATTGCGGCGGCACGAATTCTGAAGGCCCAAGCGGAATTGGGTATTGTGCGTGCCGACCAACTGCCCACGCTATCGGCAGGCGCCGCCGCCATCAACGCGGGTATCCCCAAAAACAAGATTACTCCCAATATGGAGACCAGCGTAAACGCAGTGGATGCGAGCTTCAACTGGCAGCTTGACTTCTGGGGGAAATACCGACGTGCCACGGAAGCCGCACGCGCAAATCTAGTCGCGACACGCTGGGCTCGGGAGTACGTGATTTCTACGCTAGTGAGCGATGTTGCTGCTTCGTATTTTCAGCTTCGAGCGCTAGACCTGCAGTTGGAGATCTCGCGCCGAACACTGGCTGCGCGTAAGGAGTCGCTGAAGCTCACGCAGACGCTGGTAAGCGGTGGCGCGACCAACATGCTTGACCAACGCCAGGCGGAGCAACTGGTCGCCGCTGCGGCTGAAAACATTCCAGATCTCGAACGTCGTATTCAGCAGCAGGAGAACTACATCAGCACTCTGCTGGGTAGCAATCCTGGCCCAATCGGGCGCGGCCTACCGCTGATCGAGCAGCCGCACCCACCAGAAGTGCCGGCCGGACTTCCTTCCAGCTTGCTGGAGCGGCGCCCCGACATCCGGGAAGCCGAGGAGCAACTCGTGGCTGCCAACGCGCAGATCGGGGTAGCTAAGGCCGCCTACTACCCCAACATCACCTTGACCGCTAACGCCGGGTATGCCAGCTCAGCGCTGACTAGCTTGTTTACGGGCCCAGCCGGTTTCTGGGCTTTCGGAGGCGCACTGATGCAACCCATATTCTCGGGCGGCAGAATCAAGTCGGGTGTCAGGTACACCGAGGCGCAACAACAGGAATTCCTGCTGATGTATCGAAAGACGATTCAAGAAGCCTTCCGCGGCGTCTCAGACTCTCTGGTCGCCTATCAAAAGGACCGTGAGTTCCGCGAATATCACGAGCAACTGACGGCGGCCGCTCAGGATTCCGCACGGCTCTCCGAAGTGCGTTATTCAGGCGGTCGCGCCAGCTACCTGGAAGTGCTGACGAACGAAACCAACCATTTCAATGCTGAACTGGGACTCGCGCAGTCACGGCTCAATGAGCTTCTGGCTTTGGTGGAGCTCTATAGAAACCTGGGCGGAGGTTGGCAGAGCTAGCCGGTGATATAGCAAGCCTGCGGGGGGGCGTCGCGGGTGTAGTGTGTTGCCTTTCACCAAACGGGGTGTTCTGGAGGGATGAATTTGCTTCAACAAATTGTCGCAGCCATTATGCTAGTGGTGCTCACGCTGTGTTTGCAGTGTGCCGGTGTTGCTGCATTGATCAGCTGGCTAAGGACGGTAGCATCAGATGACATTCAGAAGCTTCGGATGTCATACTCTGCCGCGCTCGTCATGCGAGCCACAATAGCCATCATCATCCTGCAGGGAACGATCATTCTGCTTTGGGCGTGCTGCTATCGCTGGCTTTGTTTTCGGTCTTGGAATTCTGCGTTTTACTTCTCGGCAACCAGTTATTCGACCGTCGGATACGGCGACGTTGTCCTCCCGTTGAAATGGCGGCTACTTGGGCCGTTAGAGAGCATGATGGGAGTACTGATGTGTGGTATATCCGTAAGCCTGCTGTTTGCGCTTATTACACGCCTGGTCGACAAGGCCCCGGAACTGCGGGCAGGTGCTGACAACGACGACCTAAGACAACGCGCGAGCTACGGATAGAGAAAGGTGGAAGTGGGTGGATTTCACAACAGAGCAGCGATCACAGATACAAGGGGCAGATGCCAGCTATCGCACACTGCTCGAGCTGGCAACTGCGATCGACAAGCAGACGAGCGTGCAGGCCGTCCTGAAGAGCCTGCATAAGGTGCTATCGGCAATTCTTCACTTCGACGGCGTTGCCCTGATGCTGTTGACGGAGGATCGAAGGTCGCTGCGGCTCGTGGCGTTAGAACGAGGATCGGCAGGACCTCACGTCGAACTTGGTGCTGAAGCTCCCCACGCAGCTACCGCTGCTGGCCGTGCAATCGACGAACAAAGGGCGATCTACGTTCCTGACATGCGGCAGGAGATGTCACGATTTCCGCAGACCGCGTCGCAAGCCAGCACCAGCGACCTACACAGCGCGTACATGGTTCCCGTTTCCACGCCCAGAAGAAAACTCGGCGTGCTGTGGTTTCGAACTCGGGAAGAGAGTGAACTTGAAACGGATGGTATCGCGCTTATGGAGGCCGTCGCCTCTCATCTGGCAACGGCCCTCGAGAGCGCAATGGCAAGCGATGCCGCGGACTCCTATCAGAGACAACTGGTGGCAGAGCGCGACCGTTGGAAGCTGCTTCTCGACATCAACAACCACGTGACTGCTTTTCTAGATGTAAGGGCCCTCTTCCGGGCAGCCTGCAGCTCACTTCGCAAGTACTTCAACAATGATTTCGCCGCCATCTGGCTCATTGACAAAGACCAGAATCGCTTGCAGGCGGTTGCGCTGGATTTCCCCACCAGCCAGGGCTTCCTTGACGATATAACCTTGCCGGAGCTGACGGCTGACCAAATCCATCGGATGAGAACTCGTCAACCCGAATTGTGGACCCGAGCAGAAATCCAATTGCTTCCTGCCCCAGTTCGAGACTCCTTCCTTGCCGAGGGCACCGAGTCGATCGCAATCACAGCCCTTCGCACAGCTAATCGTCCTCTCGGCGTGATCACGTTGGGCAGCAAGAGGCCGGACTACTTCCGCCCAGATGATCTCGATCTCATGGGTCAAATTGCTACCCAGATTTCTTTGGCCTTGGACAATGCTCTAGCCTACGAACGCCTGAATGCTTCCCGCGACCAGATCGAAGAAGAGCGGCTGTATCTTGAGTCGGAGATTCGGGCCGAATACAACTTCGAAGACATCGTGGGAAAGAGCGCGGCACTTCGCAAAGTCCTGCAGCAGATCGGAATCGTCGCGCCTACGGACTCGACGGTGCTGTTGCATGGCGAAACGGGCACAGGAAAAGAATTGGTCGCCCGGGCGATACACAGCCTGAGTTCCCGGAAAGGCCGCACGTTCGTTCGCCTCAACTGCGCAGCCATTCCTTCCGGGCTGGTCGAGAGCGAGCTTTTCGGCCACGAGAGGGGTGCATTCACTGGCGCGTTGATGCAGAAGAAGGGACGATTTGAAATTGCCAATCAGGGCACCTTGTTCCTCGACGAAATCGGGGACATCAGCCTCGAACTGCAGCCAAAGTTGCTTCGAGCCTTGCAGGAGCAGGAATTTGAGCGATTGGGCAGCGCCAAGACGATTCGGGTCGATGTCCGGCTGATTGCCGCGACTCACCGCGACCTTCCATCGATGATGCGGGACAACCTGTTTCGCGAAGATTTGTTTTACAGGCTGAACGTATTCCCCATCGAGATTCCGCCCCTTCGTGACCGACGTGATGACATTCCACTGCTCGTGAACTTTTTCGTGTCCGGTTTAGCGCGCAAGATGCAGAAGCGGATTGAATCCATTCCTAAAGACGCTATGGAAGCGCTTACGAATGCGCCCTGGCCGGGCAACATTCGTGAATTGCAAAATTTCATCGAACGGGCCGTGATACTCACGCAAGGCAGCGAGCTCCGGGTTCCACTGAAGGAACTGAGGAGATCCTCGGCCGTCAGCACATCCGGCTCGACCTTTCAGGAAGCAGAGCGCCAGGCGATCGTTGAGGCGCTCAAAACCGCACAGGGGAAGATCTCGGGACAAGGTGGCGCAGCGGAGCGCTTGGGACTCAAACGCACAACGCTGCAGAACAAGATGCGCAAGCTCGGAATTGCGCGCGTGTCTGCTTAATATCTTGCCGACGAAAGTACGGATACACGCGCAACCTCGCCCCGAAGATATCGGGGCCGCCGCATTTGTTCAGTTTAACTCACAAGGATTATCGCTGACTGGAGTGTTGCGTCGTCCACTTGTGCAGAACAAACTCCTGGACGATGCCGAGAACCATACGGCCGCCGACGCCAATCGCTGCGCTTCGGAAAACAAGTCCCGCGCCGCGGTCCTGGCTGGGATAGTATGCATTCGCGAGCGCGCCGGAGGCCAAATCGCCCAAGATGTTCGAGTAGTTGATCTCGCGTTTGCCGTCGTCCCCTCTGGTGAAGAACGGAGTTGCCATGGCGTGCAGAAGGCGGGATTTCGTCGTGCCCGTACCCTGGTAGAAGTAGCGCGGATCCTGATGAAGTAAAGAGGGAAATACCGCATCACCAAGCAATATCTTGCTGTATCCCCCCGCAAACGCGGCGCCCAGGCGCTTACCGTAACCAGCTGCACCCTGACCATAGCTCAGGTAGCCAGCCGCCTGATAAATTGCAGCATTCACACCGAAGCCGGTAACCGTGACCGGGTCAGTGAGGGCCTTCATCGCCAGCTGAAACTTCAGTTTCGGCGTCAACGGAGCAGCGTCGCGCTCATACGTGAGATAGAAATTGGGTACGACTCCAAACACGCGCTGCTGTTCCTGAATTTTGACCTGTTCAACAGCCACTTCCTCCGGAGTAGCGGCGCTCACTGCCATTTCAACCGTTGCGACGCCGAGGCTTATGTCAGTCACTATGAAGGACTGCCCTGGTTGGAGGACGATCTCATTCGAAGTCCAAGTCTTGAGATCGGCGGCACTGATCTCGATTCGGACCGGTGTTCCAGCTTTTACCTCCTCGAAGCTAAAGAAACCGTTATCCCCTGTAACGAAGGTGCGACGTTCGTCCGGTCCTTGCAAAACAACAAGAGAATTCGGAACCGTTGCACCAGTGACGTCGAGCACCGTCCCGATGATGGCCGCTGTCTGCGGCGTTTGCGGTGGAACTTGCTGTGCCGGGCTGAACGTAATTGCCGTGAGAATGAAGAAAACAGCCCACGCTGGCGTACGAATTACGGTAAACATGCAACCACTTAGAGCAAACGAAAAGCCAAAGCAGTTCCGACCTAACCGCAAGTATTCATTGACCCTTCGGCCGATCAAACGCGCAGCAGGACTGCCCCTCCATCGGCAATTGAGACCGTGGATTGGCAGTCGCCTGGTCTGGATTTGTACCTACTGGCTTTGGTTGCCAAAGTGCACCCAACAGGAATGAGCACAACAGGAGACAAGAATAAAGGAGACAATAATAATGACCCGCCTAATGATCCACTGGCACCTGGTTCACGGACCCGACGGGACAACACACCTCGGCATGGCGTGGGAATCGACACGCACTTGCATCATGCCTAGCCATTCACGTCCAGAGTCAACCAGTCTGAGGCAACAAATAGTTTCTCGGTCGGCAAACACCTGGCACTAACCGGGCTCGGCGACGTTTTGGAATTCAGCATTCAGCGGCACTCGACGACGGACCTCGATCCTGACAAGCTGCAGTGAGAGTGATACATTACTGGCGAATAACCAGCGTGAACTGAACGGGACCATACTGTCTGACGCTGTTCGGCTACGTACATGGGAAAAGTCGCTTCTCGCCGACCGCTTCTGCATCGTTTCGACTGGGCCTGCGCGGCGATTGCGACCACGGTGGGCTCCTGTCTCACCGGCGTCTTGCTAATGCCAGCCCCGGCTTATGCACTCGACCCCGACAAACGTCTCACCCAGTACCTGCATACTTCCTGGCGAATACAAGATGGGTCCTTGCCGGCCGGCATGTTTGCGATCACACAAACCTCGGATGGTTTCCTGTGGTTTTCAG
>Ga0210406_10000961_pt1 | contig 37315 bp, 44 predicted proteins | sample IncBWC30MmetaG_FD_155454 | JGI IMG/M metagenome (GOLD analysis project Ga0210406, IMG submission 155454) | Forest soil microbial communities from Barre Woods Harvard Forest LTER site, Petersham, Massachusetts, United States - Inc-BW-C-30-M | ecosystem: Environmental > Terrestrial > Soil >... | reverse complement strand
TGTTGGCGCAGATGGGAAACATGAACGCGCCCACGTTCACCAAAGATGTCGCGCCGATCCTGCAGAAAAACTGCCAAAGCTGCCATCGCCCGGGCGAAGCTGCTCCCTTTTCGATGCTCACTTACGAAGAGACGAGGCCCTGGGCCGGAGCCATGAAGCTAGCCGTGCGGCAGAAATTAATGCCGCCCTGGTTTGCCGATCCGCAAGTTGGACATTTCTCCAATGATCGATCGCTCTCGCAAAAAGAGATCGATACCATTGTGGCCTGGGTAACCGCAGGCGCGCCCAAAGGCGAACCCAAGGACATGCCCGCACCAGTGAACTTTGTGGAAGGATGGGGCATTCCAAAACCGGACGTGATTTTTCAGTTGCCCAAAGAATTTTCCGTGCCGGACTCGGGCATGGTCGAGTACCAGTATGCGATTGTGCCGACCGGCTTCAAGGAAGATAAGTGGGTTCAGGCCGTAGAAGTCCGGCCAACCGAGCGCTCTGTGGTTCACCACATCATCGCTTACATTCGAGAACCCGGATCCAATTACTTCAAAGACCAAAAACTGGGAGTCTTCTTCGAGGCGGCTCCCGCCAAAACGGATGAGAACGTTGACACGAGCGCACTGCCCAGCGATTTTCTGGTTGGTTATGCGCCCGGTCAACCGGCGGAGATCCTGCCGGCCGGAGAGGCGAAGCTAGTGAAGGCCAACTCCGACATTGTCTTCGAGGTTCACTACACGCCCAATGGAAAAGCGGTGATGGACCGCACCAAACTTGGTTTGGTCTTCGCTAAAGAGCTGCCGCACAAAAGGGTACAGACGTTGTCGGCGAGCAATGGCACTTTCAAGATTCCTCCCGGCGATGCCAACTACCGTGTGGATGCTTCTTTTGAAATTCGCAAAGAGGTGATACTGGCTTCGATTCACCCCCACATGCACACCCGAGGAAAGGATTTTGAATACCGCGTAGTGTTTCCTGGCGGTGAGACGCGGACGATCCTGAGCGTGCCCCAGTACAACTGGCACTGGCAACTTTGGTACAACCTCGACGAGCCTATCGTGCTGCCTCCAGGGGCTCGGATCGAATGCACTGCGCATTTCGACAACTCGCCGAACAACCCTGAGAATCCAGATCCAACGAAGACGGTAATTTGGGGGCAGCAGAACTGGGACGAGATGATGGTCGGCTTCTTTAATCTGGTTTACGACCCACGGATATCTCCCAAAGATCTGCTCCCGGAAAAGAAGGTTGTCGCAAAGGGCAAGATTTCAATCGCGGATCATTGACCACGCAGGCTAACAATTAGGTTCGCCGCCGACTCCAATATGAAGAATGCCGCTCGCACCCTGATCATCCCGGCCGTGCTTAGTGCATTTTACATCTGCTCTTTGATCGTAATTCTGCTTTGCCCTATCCCCGCGAACGCAACCAGCGCACGGACTCCCAATCTAAAATTCAGGGTCGTGGCACTGGCCGAAGCCGGAGGTATACACCGTCCCTTTGTGGACGCTGCCAAAGTGTGGCTGCAGAAACTGGCTTCGGATCGTAACTTTGCGATCGACTACATTGAGAACACCGACAAGATCGACGACGATTTCCTGTCGCACTACCAGTTAATCATCCAATTGAACTATCCCCCTTACGGGTGGACCCCGAAGGCCGTGGCCGCGTTCGAGAAATATATCGAACGAGGTCGAGGAGGATGGATCGGCTTCCATCATGCGACGCTGCTCGGTGAATTTGACGGAACTAAGATGTGGCCGTGGTTCTCCCAATTCATGGGAGGGATCCGATTCACCGATTACATCCCGAAGTTTGCTACTGCCAGTGTGATCGTCGAAGACTCATCACACCCGGCGATGAAGAATGTGGGGGGATCCTTCGTGATAGACCAAGAGGAGTGGTACACCTACGACAAGTCGCCGCGTCCGAATGTGCGCGTTCTGGCGCGGGTTGATGAGTCCACCTATGCCCCCGACACCCGCATCAAAATGGGCGGCGATCACCCCGTCATTTGGACAAACGAGCGCTACCAGGCTCGGAACATCTATATCTTTATGGGGCACCATCCAGAATTGTTCCAGAATCCTGCATTCACTACGATTTTCAGCAACTCGATTTTCTGGGCGGCCCGCCAGTGAAAATGCAGGTTGTCGTGTTCAGGCTGTTATTAGCGATCTTCCTGCTGGCCGCCGCCAGTGTGGCTCAGCAGTCGCATTTTCGGGTGCTCGCTTTTTTTTCCCCAACCGCCGAGTTGGATCACGTCCAGTTTGCAGAAAGCGCTTTGAAATTCTTTGCCGCGGTCGCTGCAAAAGATAACTTCAGCTTCGACTCGAGCTCTGACTGGGCGGATTTGAACGCTGCCAACTTGAAGAAATACCAAGTCGTTGTTTGGCTCACTGATTCCCCGACTGACGCGGAGCAGAGGCGTGCATTTCAGCGATACATAGAAGCCGGGGGCGCCTGGCTTGGTTTTCACGCCGCAGGTTACAACGACCAGGATACGAACTGGCCCTGGTATGTTGATTTTCTGGGAGGTGCAGTATTTCACATCAATAGCTGGCCCCCGCTGCCGGCAAACTTGGTCGTCGATGACCGGACGAATCCTGCAACTTTGGGCCTCCCGGGCGCCTTCGTGTCCCCGGCGAATGAATGGTATGTCTGGAACCCAAGTCCCCGCCTCCATAAAGACGTACGGGTCCTGGTCACGTTCGCCCCCTCAAACTATCCACTGGGGCTGAAGGACGTCCTCATGAGTGGAGATTTGCCGGTGGTGTGGAGCAACACGCGGTACAAGATGATCTACATGAACATGGGGCACGGTGACAAGATCTTTACCAGTGCGACGCAGAACAGGCTCATTGAAGATGCTCTAATCTCGCTCGGCCCGAGGCCAACTGCGACGGATCACTCGCGGGCGTTGGGCATGCGAATCAACCCTCGTGCGGTGGCATTAAACCCTAAAACCCACAAGGTTTACGCGGTGAATTCGGTCAGCGGCACGGTGACGGTGATCGATGACGCCGAGCATTCCACTGCGACGGTGAAGGTGGGAGATGAGCCCGCAGCCATCGCCATCAACGTGGGTACCAACAAGATTTATGTGGGCAACGGAGGAAGCGGCACTGTCACCGTGATCGACGGAACAACCAATGCGGTCACCGCGAGTGTGCCCGTTGGTGATTTGCCTTACGTCGTGGCAGTGAATCCGGCGACCAATAAGGTTTATGTTTCGAAGACTTTCAGTGACACAATGACGGTGATTGACGGCAAGAACAACCGGACAAGTGTTCTGAAAGTGGGAGTTCAGGCCGACGCGATCGGCGTAGACTCTGTGGCTAATAAGATCTATTTAACCAGCTACGAGAGCAACACAATTACAGTTATTGATGGCGCGAACGATCTTTTCACCAGAGTCCCTGCGGATTTTCATCTCTGGGGAATTACGGTGAATCCAATAACAAGCAGGATTTACCTTACCAGCACAGGCAGTTCGAAGATGACGGTCATCGACGGCAAGACCAACCTTGCCGTCTCGGTAGAAACCGGAGAGATCCCTTGCGCCGTTGCCGTAGATCCGGCTGCGAACAGAATCTATACGTCGAACTACGGAAGCGACACCGTAACCGTGATTGATGGAGCCAGCAACTCTGTGCTGGCAACCGTATCAGTGGGCGAGCACCCGCAAGCTCTTGCGGTCAACTCAAAAACTCACATGGTCTACGTGGCGAACACGCACAGCGGCACCGTAACCGTGATCGACGGGACGCAAAATTCCGTAGCCACAACCGTGAAAGCTGGAAATGGACCGTACGCGATCGCGGTCGACACTGCGAATAATAAGGCGTACGTCGCAAACCTGGCGGGGGAGAATCTCACAGTCATTGATGGGAATACGCTCGGAGGATCTCCCGCAAAGACGTACTGACTTGAAATCCGAAGGAAAAGATGATGTGGAGAATTCTGATTCTGCTTACATTTTCTCTGGGTGTTTGGGCGCAGGAGTCGCACCCTATCCTCGCACAGGGTTCGCCAGCACCGAATTTTGAACTTCCCGGTGTCGACGGGAAGACTCATAAGCTCGCCGATTACGCTGCCAGCCCAGTTCTGGTAGTCGTTTTCGCCTGTAATCATTGTCCCATTTCACAGATGTATGAGCGCCGTATCGCCGAACTCACCGCGGACTACAAGGACCGCGGCGTAGCGGTGATCGCAATCCAGCCCAACGATCCCAAAGCGATTGTCATCGATGAACTCGATTCCTCGGACATCAGTGACAGTCTCGAGGAGATGAAGATCCGGGCACAATACAAACATCTGACATATCCTTACCTCTACGACGGCGAAACCCAATCGGTATCGCGAGCGTTTGGTCCCCAGGCTACTCCGCATGTATTTGTCTTTGATAGTGGCCGCCGCCTCCGCTATGAAGGCCGCATGGACAATAGCTACCGCGCGGAATTGGTAAAGACCCATGAGGCCCGCGATGCCATCGATGCCCTCCTCGAGCACCGGGAAGTGGCAGTGAAGCACACAGGTGTTTTCGGTTGCTCGACCAAGTGGCGAGAAAAAGAAGCCGCTCGCTTGGCAGCATTGCGCAAGATCGAGGCTCAGCCTGTGCTCCTCGAGATGGCTTCCGCGGATGAGCTAAAGAAGCTGCGAGCAAATCCAACCGGGAAAACCCTGTTGGTGAGCTTTTGGGCGACCTGGTGTGGCTCATGCATCCACGAGTTCCCTGATCTGGAGGACACATTTCGCATGTACGGAGTGCGCGATGTGGAGTTGGTGACGGTGGCCGCCAATATGCCGGACGAAAAAAGCAGCGTGCAGCGGATCCTCGAAAAGATGCATGCCACCAGTCGCAACCTGCTGTTTGACTCGCAGGATACTGCCACCCTGCAAGCCGCTTTCGACCCAACCTGGGAGTCGGCCGTGCCATATACCGTCGTGATCGCTCCCGATGGAAAGATGCTGTATCAGAAACAAGGCTCAGTCGACATTCTGGAGTTGAGGAGAACAATTTTGGGGAACTTGCCGTCGGACTACGCGGGTTTTAATAAGTACTGGTTGGAGCCGTGACCGCCGCAGAGCTGACAGAGTCTCCGTGCTCCCCGCCGTCCTGATAACGTCTGTGGCTTGGGCAGGTGATGCCAAAAGCTGCCTGGCGACGCCCCGAGGCCCACATTCGGCCCATTGAGCCCACTCCGATACGCTGGCGGAGAATACTGGCTTACGATCTGAAGCTGAACCTTGCGATGCCAAAAATGTTCATCAACGTCGTTTATACTTTTCTCCGTCTTTCGAGTCCACAACATGGAGGGGACAAGAGACCGAGCGATTCAAGCTGCGGCAGTCCGCGCCGAGTGACTAGCTCGTATTCCGGCCAGCACGCGCGACTCGTTCTTGGGACTTCAGATCGAAGGCTATGGCGGCGTAGTTGCGATCTGGGATAACGGTCGGTTGGAAACCAAAGTAACCGTTGCCACCAATGCCTCCGGTCGGAACGAAACGGTTGTTAACCTTCGCGATGTCGGTACCGGTGCATTGGAAGCCCGAATAGTCCTCATCGGTCGTCGATGGTTCCTCGCAATTGTCATTGTTCACCAGGACGGTCGGCCAGTTGTCCTGTATCAGCGCTTGCAGCAATTGTGAAAAGTCCTCGCGTCTGACAGACGTAGTGCCTCTGAATTGCATCACATCTTTACTTGTCGCAAGCTGGCGAGAATCGGAAAACGTCAAAGCGATCTCACGGGTATCGGTGTGGGTTATTGGCTTACCGTACGCCGGTCCGGCATAGGCTTCAATGGGCTCGAGTCCTGCACTCCGCTCAATGCGAGTAACAAAGAGCTTGCCAGTAATCAAAAATGTCCCGTCGATTGTTATCGTGGATTGCTCGGATGTAACCCTCATCTTGGCATACTCTGCAGTTGGCACATTGCTGGATTTATCTTGATGCTGATGACCGGATTCGCAGGATCACTCGACTCGAAGACCACGTCACCGTTGACGCGAGCCAACCCGATCTCCAATGCATTCGATCTCGATCCCAATCACAGGCGTGCAATAGAATTCTGCCGATCCAGTTGCCAGGTGTCTTGGCCGCGCACCGGCATGAAGCGGAAACTACAGTCAGCACGCTCCCGACTCGCATGCGATGTCAGCCGCGACGGTGTTCGGCGCGGAGTTAAGGCTGCTTCGAGCTTGCGGACCCCCATCGTTCTAGGTGGTTCAAAAGGGGGTGCCGATTGCAGCAGTTGGATCATGAACATTATCATCAACAGCATCGACTCCGAGCGGGGGAGATAGGGGTTGGCATTTGCTCGACACCACCCGGCATGAGGGAGTTGTGCTGTCAGTCAGCGGTATCGAGGTTGCGGTAGTCAAAATCGGAAGGTGCGTCTTTGATGCCGTCGGATCGGCCCACCGTTTTCGTCGTCGATGACGACGCTTTAGTACGCGCAGCCGTTCAAGGTATGGTGAAGTCGGTTGGCCTGCGCTCCGAGGCCTTCGGGACACCGCAAGAATTCCTAAATAGCCAGCGCGCGGACGGCCCAAGTTGCCTTGTTCTGGACGTGAGGCTTCCTGGAATCAGCGGTTTAGACTTTCAGCGCGAGCTGTCTGAGGCGGGAATCCGCATTCCCATTATCTTCATCACGGGTCATGGAGACATTCCGATGACCGTGAAGGCGATGAAGTCGGGTGCGGTGGAATTCCTGACCAAGCCCTTTCGGAGCCAGGACTTGCTGGATGCGATTTACCAAGCCTTGGATCGCGACCGAGTTGCACGGCAGCAGGAAAGTGAGCTTGGCGAACTGCGAAAGCGCCACGAATCGCTGACCGCACGCGAACGCGAGGTCATGAGCCTAGTGGCTTCTGGCAGGTTGAATAAGCAAATAGCTTATGAGTTGGGGACGAGCGAAATCACTGTGAAGATCCATCGCGGACATGTCATGCGCAAGATGAAAGCCGAATCCTTGGCAGAATTGGTCGGAATGGCAGCGAAGCTTAAGCATCCGTCCGGCCAGAGGTAGCTCGAATGTAGCCGCCAATCTAACGTAGTTGACACGCAGCTAAGGTTGAACAATTGATGCGGACCCGCTCCACCGGAACTCGGAGCGGCAAACTTTCTCACGATCGTATTCCGGCGAAATGGATTGCAACTCCGGCGGCGTCAGCCGCTCTACGCTTTTGAGCCGGAAAATCTACTGGTCTGACGAGACGTTTCGTATATTCGAATTCCCACCAGCAACCCCACCTGCACTGGAGCTTATGTTCGAGCGAATCCTCCTGAAGACTGAAGACAGGCGACTTGTTCGGGATCTAATATCGACCGCGGCGCGCGAACAATGCAATTGCAGCAGGTCCTGATGAACCTCATCGTTAACAGCATCGAGGCCATGAAGGAGGTCGAGGACGGAACGCGCGAGGTTGCTATCAAGTCTCTGCAAGCGGACAAGCAGCAACTTATGGTGTCGGTCAGTGATACCGGCGTCGGGCTACCCCAGGGAGCAGACAAGATCTTCGATGGCTTCTTTACCACCGAGCTGCATGGGACCGGCATGGGACTTCGGATTAGCCGCTCCATCATCGAATCTCATGGGAGCCGCTTATGGGCGGCTGATAACCTGCCTCGAGGCGCAAGCTTCTTCTTAACTCTCCCCGGCCACATCCAGACACGTCAATAATGCGCGGGGAGTGTTAGGTCCCTCATACCAAGGTATGATTGCGCACCTGATGATCAAGGCGTTACTTTCGGAGCATGGTTACCGAGGCCGGGGCAAAGCTGGTCACGATTGTGGATGACGACGACTTGATGCGCAACGCACTGCTGGGCCTTCTCAAGGCCGCCGGATTTCGGGCACGGGTGTTTGCCTCGGCGGAAGAATTCCTCAGTTCAGGCCTACAGCACCAAACCGCATGCCTGATTGCGGATATCCGAATGCCGGGTATGTCCGGTCTGGAATTGCAGGCCAAGCTAAATGACGACCGTTGCAGCATTCCGACGATCTTCATCACCGCACACGGCGGTACAAAGATGCGGATGGAAGCGTTGCGAGCAGGCGCAGCCGAGTTTCTCACAAAACCGTTCGACAATGCAGTCTTGCTCCACCATGTTCGAGCTGCTCTGGGGAGTTGAGCCTGTCAACGAGTGTGCAAGTCTAGCCTACGAGGTCCAACTGTGGGAGCCTGCCAGCAACAACTCGCGTCTGACAATCAGGATTGGAGAGAGCGCAGCTTTGAGCGAATCATAGGCAATAGTCCTGCTCTGGAGGCGGTGCTCGAGCAGGTCGAGCGTGTGGCGCCTACGGATTCCACGGTTTTGATCCAGGGAGAAACAGGCACCGGTAAAGAGCTGATCGCGCACGCGATTCACAATCTCAGCTCGCGGTCCGGGCGGGCGTTTGTGAGGGTGAATTGCGCTGCGATTCCGCTCGATCTTTTGGAAAGCGAGCTTTTTGGCCACGAGAAAGGTGCGTTTACCGGAGCCATAGCGCAAAAGGTCGGACGTTTCGAACTGGCTGATAGGGGGACGCTCTTCCTGGATGAAGTGGGAGACATCCCGGCCGCATTGCAACCCAAACTACTACGGGTATTGCAGGAGCAAGAGTTTGAGCGCTTGGGCAGTGCCCGCACGCATAAAGTGGACGTTCGGCTCGTGGCTGCCACACACCGCAATTTAGACGATATGGTGACGCGGGGTGAATTTCGCAGCGACCTATACTACCGACTGAACGTGTTTCCAGTTCTGCTCCCTCCTTTGCGAGCGCGCCGCGAAGACATTCACGGCCTGGTCATGCATTTTGTAGAAAAGTTTGGACGTCGGATCGGTAAACAAGTGGAGTACATTCCCGAAACCACCATGTCTGCCCTGACTTTTTATGAATGGCCAGGAAATATCCGCGAACTGCAGAACCTAATCGAGCGCGCGGTGATCCTGTCAGACGACGGCGTGCTCCCCAATCCGTTGCCGACCTCGGGAGCACCGGGCATCAACGTTCCCCAAGTTGCAGGTACCCTGAAGGACACTGAGCGTGCCGTGATTCTACAAACGCTTGAGCAAGTCGGTTGGGTAATCGGCGGCCCCAAGGGCGCCGCCCACAAGCTTGGCGTGAAGCGCACGACGCTCATCCACAAAATGGAGAAGCTGGGGATTTACCGGCCTCGTCTGCGAAGTTCCCAAAGTGCCCCGGGAAATGCATAGCAGTCCGCCTCGATTCCCCAGATTGGATCGAGCATACCTGTAGGGCGCGAATCGCGCCCTGCCAATTCCAGTCCGCAATACTACGGGCGCACTCCCCCTCCAAGTCTTGTCGGGTCCGATCAAGGGATCGTCGTATGCTTCAGATGGCAAAGTCCTCAGGATGACACTCTGTCGGCAGGTTGACGACGCGAGGTTCCCATGCCACCGGAATCGGCTGCGCGACACGCGCACAAACCTCTCAATCAGAACGGTCAATTGATTTTCGTTGAGCGAGGCGGGTTGGAAGTGCAACTGCATTTCTCCTTTCCGCAAAGGAGATTCACCGCATGAAGATCGCACGCGCAGCAATCGTTTGCACCGCCTTTATCCTGACGGCGCTGGCATCTGTTTTTGCCCAGCACGTCAAAACCGATTTTGATCACCAAGCTAATTTCTCGCAGTACAAGACCTATTCATGGCAGGAAATCAAGCCGGCAAATTCCCTCTGGGACGCCCGCATTAAGAATGCGGTGGATGCTCAATTGGCGTCCAAAGGCTGGACTCGCGTGGACACTGACGGAGAGGTTGCCATCGTAGCAATTAAGACGACTCAAACCGAAAGAACACTTCAGACCTTCTACGACGGTTTCGGCGGGGGATGGCGTTGGCGCGGATCTGGCGGGTTCGGTGATGCAACCACAACCGAGCAGGACTACAAGGAAGGAACGCTCGTAGTAGACCTGTACGACGGGAAAACGAAGCAGCTCATCTGGCGTAGCAGTGTTGAAGACACGCTTTCAGACAAGGCCGAGAAAAATGAAAAGGACCTGGACAAGGGCGTAGAAAAGATGTTCAAGGATTTTCCCCCAAAATCGGCGCAACGTTGAACCACTACGGAGTGGAAGCTGTGGATGTTGTGCAGAGCAAAGAATTCACCAATAGGCGGCTTGAAAGGAGATTGTCTTGAATAACAACGAAAAAAGGGTTTCTGCCAGCTTGGCCGGAGATGTTTGCTTAGGAGGTGAGCTTTCTGTCCATCGTCTTGGCTTTGGAGCCATGCGCCTCACCGGCGAAGGCGTCTGGGGTCCGCCCACGGATCGCAAAGCCGCACTCGCGGTTCTCCGCAAAGCGGTTGAGATGGAGGTCAACTTCATCGATACTGCCGATTCCTACGGTCCCCATGTCAGCGAGGAGTTGATTGCCGAAGCCCTGTTTCCTTATCCAAAAGGATTGGTCATCGCGACCAAGGGTGGCTGGAATCGACCTGGCCCAAATCAGTGGACCCATGACGCAACTCCGGCCCACCTGCGCGAAGCGGCTGAAGGCAGCCTCAAAAGACTGCGGCTTGATCGCATCGACGTTTATCAGCTGCACATGCCGGATCCGGTCGTCTCCTTCGAGTCCTCGGTGGAGACTCTGGCGCAGTTGCGAGATGAAGGCAAGATTCGACTGGTTGCATTGTCGAACGTTACTCGGGAGCATATCGAGCGTGCGCGCAAGATTGTCCCCATCACCTCGGTGCAGAACCGCTACAGCTTTGCCGATCGGGAATGGGACTATGTGGTGGACTATTGCCAGAGCCACGGAATTGCTTTCATTCCCTGGTTCCCGTTGGGAGCGGGGAAGGTTGCGGGCGATCTGCTCAATAAAATCGCACAGAAGCATCATGCAAGCCCGAAGCAGGTGGCCTTAGCATGGCTGCTGCGGCGGTCTCCCGTCATGCTGCCCATCCCTGGTACCAGTTCGATCGAACACCTCGCGGAAAACGTGGAGGCGGCTTCGTTGCAACTGACTGCCGAAGAATACGAACGGCTCGCTGAGGTTCCGGAGTTGGTCGCGTCGCGGTAGCGTCAGGAGTTAGAGGATTTCCCAGCTTGGGAACTCGATACTGACTGTCAGATAATGGGTCGCAATTTGCCGAGTGTCGATCGGAGAAAAACGCCCATGAAAAACCTAACTCGCAGATTGTTTGTCTCTCGCGCTGCTGCTGCAGGCACGACAATGCCGGGCTTACTCGCCGGCGCAACTGGCGTAGAAGCCCAGCTTGTTTGGCGGGCGTCAGAGTGGAAGCTCGAATTTCATAAACTTGTAAGAGATCCCGCCAAGATCAAGCAGGTATATGACGTCGTTCCGATCGGCGATGGAACATTTCTGAACGGCATGAAGAACTCCCTAATGGCCTGCAATTCGGATTTGCTATTCCTAAGGAGCAAATCAAAGTGGTAGGAGCCCTGCATGGACCGGCCAACATGCTCAATTATGACGGCTAGATTTGGAATAAGTATCAAATTGGCGAATGGCTACACGTAATCGATCCAGTGACGGGAAACCGGCAGAAAGAAACATTTTCAACAGCAGCAAGAATTCACCGGAACAGTTGACGGGATCCATCGATCCGGATGTCGAGAACTCGCCGTAGCAAGATCGAGCATGCAGGCATTGCAATGGAGAGGCGTCCAGTTTCTGAGTTGTCACACCGCCCTCGAAGAGCAGGCACGGATTCTTGTCCGTCGCAACCAGTTGCCGCAGTTACCAGAGGAGGCCGCAGGGGACATGCTCGCGCACGCAGAACCAGGGATTCTTGTAGTTACCGGGATGGCCGCCGCCCTGGCACTGCTCCAGGCGCAAGGCCACGACACCTACGTTTCCGGGGAGCAAAGATTGGCTTGCCATTAAGCTGTCCCGGGGTTGTCGTTTGTCGCCTTGCAAGGGGCGGCGCGATAACAGATGCGATAGGAGGCCCGAAGCCGAGATAAGCCTAAAATTCCACCATTTGGCGCTCTCGGTTAGGCGGACTCAGCGGACGACGTGGCGACTCGATGCGCAAAACCCAGCCTAAGTCCGGGCGCCTGCGCGTCCGCTAGGAGCGTCGCCCTGACATCCGCACGAGCGGACCTGCCACATGAGCCGGCCTCTTACCCACCGAGGATTTATGCGGTCAAGCGCTCACATGTTTGACGTGGCCGTCGTCGGCGGCGGGGCCGCCGGAACGGCCGCTGCGGTCGGTGCTGCCTGGGCTGGCCCGTACCGCGCTGTTCGAATCGTTTGGCTGCCGGGCGGGGACCCTCGATGAGTTGAAACCCGCTACTGTTTGCTTGCGACTGCAAGAAAGCGACACTTTCACCCAACCTTGGATTGCTCCCATGGGATTCATCCAAGGTGAAGGGCACAGCCAAGGAACATTGTTTCCGGGGGTGCTGGTCGAGCTCGTCCCAGGCGATCATGTGTGCTCGGTCATCGATGCGTTCGTGGACACGCTAAAGATGGCGGACCTTGGCTTCGAGCGCGCGTCGGCAGAAACCGGCCGGCCTGGTTATGATCCTCCGGACCTCATTGAAAATATATTTGTACAATTATTTGAATCAGATTCGCTCTTCTCGGCATTTGGAGACGGAGTGCCGCCGCAATGTCGAGTTGATGTGGTTGCTCTCCCGGCTCTATATGGACCATGAGTCCGAAGCCGAGTTCAGATGGATGCATCGCGAGGCGGTGACGGCGGCGGGCGCTGAGGTCGTCGCAGCCGTCGAAGGCATTCAAACTTAAGGAGGCAGGTTGTGGTCCTTTCGCCAGCACTACTGCGATTTCTCTGTACTGGACTCTTGATTTGTGGAACGGCAATATCTTTTGCGCAGACTGTTTCGACGTCGGTTTCGAGCACTCCGGCACAAAGTCTTTCCGGTGGCAATGGAACAAGTCCATTTGCCGGCAGCGTGCCAACCAAGGTGGTCCCAGGGGTCATGCCGCTTTCGCTCGAAGACGCCATCGATCGCGGATTGAAACACAATCTCGGACTGCTCCTTTCGGACGCAGACGTTCGCTCGGCCCGCGGACAGCGCTGGCAGGAACTAAGCGCTCTGCTGCCCCAAGCAACCGCAACGCCCTACGTAGCAGCCTCCAAGATCAATCTCGCCGAACTCGGCCTTACGAGCGTTGGGGGAATTACCATCCCGCCGTCCGATGGACCTTTTTCCTACTTTGACGCCCGTGCCGCGGTGACTCAGACGCTGTTCGATTGGAAGTCCATCAATGCGACCCGCGCAGCCAACCAGACTGTAAGATCGGCGGAATACAAGTTCAAGGATGCGCACGACATTGTTGTACAAGCCGTGGGGTACGTTTATTTTCAAGCTATCGAGGATGAAGCTCGCATTGAGACCGATGAAGCTCAAGTCAAGACCGCACAGGCGCTTTACGATCAATCGGCCGATCAGGTAAATGCGGGCACTTCGGCGGACATCGACGCCCTGCGCACCAAGGTCGAACTTCAGACCCGACAGCAACAATTGATCCAAGCGAAGAACGATTTCGCAATACAGAAGCTCGTGGTGGCGCGGGTGATCGGTTTGGCTCCGGCGCAGGAGTTCGAACTCACCGATAAGTCACCCTACCAGCCGTTCGAGGGGATGAGGGTTGATGAGGCCTTGAAACGCGCGTATGCGTCGCGCTCTGACTACCACGCCGCGATGAGTGACTCGCGCGCCGCGGAACTGTCTCGCAAGGCCGCAGTCGCCGGCTATCTTCCGTCGCTTTCCTTCGGCGCCGATTACGGAACGGCAGGGGCACATCCGTCCAATGCAACCCAGGTATTCGACGTGCGCGGGACGGTATCGATTCCAATCTTTACGGGTGGAAAGGTTCACGGCGATGTCCAGCAAGCCGATGCGAGATTGGAGCAGATCCGTGAGCGCCTCGATGATCTGCGAGCGCAGATCGAGTCCGACGTTCGCACGGCGTTGCTGAACCTGCAGTCATCCTCGGATCAGGTAAATGTGGCACGCAGCAACATTGACCTGGCAGACCTGACGCTTGCTCAATCGCGCGATCGCTTCAGCGCCGGAGTCACCGACACGGTTGAGGTTGTGCAGTCGCAAGAGTCAGTCGCCAGCGCGCACGAGCAATACATATCGAGTCTCTACAAGTTTAATGTTGCGAAAATTTCCCTGCTTCGCGCTATGGGCGTTGCGGAGCAGGGTGTCAGGGAGTACTTCCGAGGAAAATGAACATGGCAGAAGAGAACACTTCTCCTTCGGTGCCTGGGGTGGCCAAAGAAGACCCGGTGGATTCAACCGCAGTGGCGGACCGGAAGTACACGCCGGCTGCACGCCGGAAGCGCCGCAGAAATCTTGTGATTCTTGTAGCCGCCCTGGCGGTGCTGGTCTCGGGTGCGCTCCTATGGCGCTTCTTGAGCAGTTATGAATCGACTGACGACGCCCAGGCGGACGTTCATCTCTATCCGGTGAGTGCGCGTATCTCAGGCTACGTCGTGGGGGTCAACGTGAACGACAACCAATGGGTCGAGAAAGGCGCCGTGCTGGTCGAAATCGACCCGACCGACTATCAAGTCGCGCTCGCGCAAGCGCAAGCGAACCTGGCCAGCGCCCAAGCGACTGCCCGATCGCTGAATATTACTGTCCCGATTACTTCGGTGAACACATCAAGCCAGCTGAAGTTCACAGCTTCTGGCATTGAGGATGCCAGCGCTGCGGTCACCGCAGCCGAGAGGCAGCTGAGCGCTGCGCACGCCCAGTTGGAAGCAGCCGAAGCGAACGATGTGAAAGCGCAAGACGATCTTCACCGGTACAAACGATTGGTCGATCAACGGGAAGTGTCACAGCAAATCTACGATCAGGCGTTGGCGTCGGCAAAATCCAGCACCGCGACGGTCGCAGCCGCTCAGGCCAGCGAGTCTGCTGCGCAGCAGTTCGTTCAACAGGCGCAGAGCCGGTTAGCGCAAGCCAACGCGAACCACCAATATGCGCAGACCGGTCCACAGCAAGTGTCGTCCACTCTTGCCCGCGTGCAGGCTGCCATCGCGGACGTCCAAGAGAAGCGTGCAATAGTGGAGCAGGCCCAATTGAATCTGCAATACACGAAAATTGTCGCGCCGGTCAGCGGAGAGGTCAATAAAACGGTGGTGGTGGGACTGAACGTTCAGCAGGGACAGCAACTCCTTACAGTTGTGCCTCTCGATGAAGTTTGGGTGACTGCCAACTTCAAGGAAACCCAGCTCAGGCACATGCAAGCTGGACAGCGAGCGGAGATCCACGTGGATTCCAGCGGAAGGACTTTGCGGGGACATGTGGACAGTATCGCGGGAGCCACCGGTCCGCTGTTCAGTTTACTTCCCCCGGAAAATGCCACCGGAAACTACGTGAAGATTGTCCAGCGAGTTCCGGGGAAGATTGTCCTCGATCCTGGTGAGAACCGGGATCGCCGGCTTCGCCCAGGTATGAACGTTGTGCCCGACGTATATCTCCGATGAGTACCGCCGCGCTCACTCTCGAGCAGGACGTTTGGAAGCCGAAGTACAACCCCTGGCTGATTGCTGTGGTTGTAGCGCTCGCGGCATTCATGGAGGTCCTCGACACCAGTATCGCTAACGTAGCGCTGCCTTACATGGCGGGAAACCTGGGCGCGAGCAACGACCAAAGCACCTGGGTGTTGACGTCCTATCTTGTCTCGAACGCCATCATCCTGCCGATCAGCGGTTGGCTCGCAGGAGCGCTGGGGCGCAAGCGCTTTTTCATGAGCTGTCTCGGCATTTTTACTATTAGCTCACTCCTCTGCGGTGTTGCGCCGAGTCTCAGCCTTCTTCTTTTGTTCAGGGTATTACAGGGAGTGGGCGGAGGCGGCTTGCAGCCGATGGCGCAGGCTATTTTGGCGGACACGTTCCCCCCGGAAAAACGAGGCCTAGCATTTGCGTTATACGGGATCACAGCCATCATGGCACCCACGATTGGTCCCACCCTGGGCGGATGGATCACCTTTAATTATTCCTGGCGCTGGATTTTTTTTATTAATATCCCGGTCGGCGTTGCGACTTGGTTTCTGGTGCGGCGTTTTGTCGAGGACCCCCCTTATTTAAGCCGGCTCAAAGCGGCTGGGGTGAAGCTGGACTACGTCGGTATTGCTCTCCTGACCGTCGGAATTGGGGCATTGCAAATTCTGCTGGATAAGGGCCAGGAAGATGATTGGTTCGGCTCGCGCTTCATTACGACCTTGGTCGTCGTTGCTGCGGTATGCTTGATATCACTGGTGGTCTGGGAATGGTTCGAAAAGTCGCCGATTATTGATGTTCGAATGTTCAAGAACTTCAACTTCGCCGGTGCGAGCCTGATGATGTTCACCCTGGGAATCTCACTGTTCAGCTCCCTGGTCCTGATGCCGCAGTTTCTGCAAACGCTTTTGGGGTACACCTCAGAATTGGCCGGGCTTGCGCTTTCCGCAGGCGGGGCTGTTTTGCTTCTCGAGATGCCAATCATGGGCCAGCTGACGACGAAGATACAGGCGCGCCGATTGATTGCCTTCGGCTGGCTGGCGCTAGCGATCGCGATGTTTTATTCCACGAAGCGAATTGATTTGCAGATTAGCTTCAATGCCGCGGTGTGGCTGCGCATCTCGCAGGTCATCGGACTGGGTTTCTTGTTCGTGCCGATTACGCTGGTCGCTTACATCGGAATTGCGCCGGAGAAAAACAACGCCGTAGCCGGCATCGTGAATTTCATGCGCAACATGGGAAGCAGCGTGGGAACGTCGCTGGTTACAACTTTGATCGCGCGACGCTCGCAATTCCATCAGCTAAGGCTTGTGGAGAAGGCGAGGATTGACAGTCCCAATTTTACGAATGCGGCGCGGGGTTTAACCCAGCACTTTATTAGTTCCGGACTGGGAAGGCACGAGGCGGAGGCCACCGCTTATGCGAGGATTTATCAATCATTGCAGGCGCAAGCGGCGAGTCTGGCATATATCGACACTTTTATGGTGCTTTGTGTGGGCGCGGCCATCATGTTTTGTCTGACTTTCTTTCTAAAGAAAAATGATCCCGGCGGCGGTGGAGTAAGAGTGGCGGAATAATATAAAGCAGCTGCGTCGGGGAAGATATTCAGAGTCAAATTGTGTGATAAAAATCATTACCATTGAACGCGAATACGGATGCGGCGGCAGCGAAATCGCTCGACTGGTGGCCAAGCATCTCGGCTGGAAGGTGTGGGACCAGTTGCTGACTGAGGAGATTGCAAGGCTCGCTAATTGTTCCAAGGCCGCGGTCGAAGTCCGAGAGGAACGAACGGATCCACTCTATTACAGACTTTTCAAATCGTTCTTGCGCGGAAGTTACGAGGGTAGCATCAATGCCCACAAGCTCAATCTCGTCGATAGCGAAACCATTCTCCGGATCACCAGACGTGTAGTTGAGCACGCGGCGGAGCGCGGAAACTGTGTCATCGTAGGCAGGGGATCTCAACAGTTCCTGAAGAACCGGCCGGACACAATGCGTGTGTTTCTCTACGCTCCGAGAGCAGACAAAGTGCGGCGATTGTTAGCCCGCGGCAAGAGCGAGCAGGAAGCTGAACAGCTGGTGGATACCGTCGATCGGGAGCGCGCCGACTTCATTCAGAAGTATTTCAACGTGGAATGGCCTGATCGTTCCATCTACCACGGCATGATGAATACAGCGATTGGAGATGAGGCGGTCCTTCAGATCATTTTGACCGTTCTCAATCTTTACCAAGCGAGAGCCACTGCCTGAGCACGTGCCCTCCAGGATTTTGGCTCCTTCGGACCGGATCAGTACGGTCGATGGCTTCCGGAAGTTGGAAACATACACCCGGACAGAACCCATTCTATGGGAGTCCCGCGATGAGACGTGCCAGCCAGATCAGCTCGCCGCGACGCAAAAGAGCGCAAGTTCGGGCTCCATCCGGGTCGACGAAGTCAGGTTATTGCAGAGAAAGTGCTTTCGACAGCAAGCACACCTTGAATTGACACACCGACTAAGAGCTCGATTAGCGGCTCAAAAGCCAAACCCATCACTCGTGTTCGAGCAGCCCGTCGAGCGAGAAAATGAGCTACCCCCGTGTCTTCTACACACCGTTAGGATTATTCCGCCGTCAATGCGAAGCCACGGCCGCGAGCTCTTTCCGGACCATCGTGGCGACGCTCGTCCCGAGAAGCTCAATCGACCGCAACATTTTCTGATGCGGTAGCGCCGAGACCCCCATCTGGAAAGTAATGCGAGAAAGGCTGCCGAGGGCTTGGTTTACAGAAAGTATCTTCTTCGCAACCGTTTCGGCGTCGCCAATCAGCAGCGCACCCGTGGGTCCGCGCAGAGCGTCAAATTGCGCCCGGGTAGTTGGGGGCCAGCCGCGTTCTTTACCGATCTCGGTGAACGTGTGGGCATATCCAGGGTAGAAATCGTCTGCAGCCTCCTGGGTCGTGTTTCCCAGAAAGCCGATTGCGTGAAGGCCGACGATGAGTTTCTCGGCGGAGTGGCCGGCGCGCCGCCCAGCTTCGCGATAAAGGTCGATGAGAGGCCGAAATCGCTTTGGTTCGCCGCCAATGATGGCGACCATCAGCGGGAGTCCGAGCGTGCCGGCGCGAACGAACGATGCGGGAGTTCCACCGACCCCGACCCAAATGGGCAGAGGATCTTGCAGCGGACGGGGGTAGACCACCTGCCCGGTGAGCGGTGGACGGTGTTTACCAGTCCAGTGAACGTGGGTGTTCTCCCGAATCTTGAGGAGGAGGTCCAGTTTTTCTGCGAAAAGCGAGTCGTAGTCGTCTAAATCGAAGCCGAACAGTGGAAACGCTTCCACTGACGAGCCGCGGCCCGCGACGATCTCAGCCCGACCCTGGGAGATCAGGTCCAGAGTGGCAAATTCTTGAAAGACGCGGACCGGGTCAGCGGCGCTCAGGACGGTCACGGCGCTTGAAAGGCGAATGTCATTCGTGCGGGTCGCGGCCGCGCCCAAAATGACGACCGGGGCAGAGTCAACGAACTCGCTGCGGTGGTGTTCGCCAATGCCAAATACATCGAGACCAACCTGGTCGGCGAGCACAATCTCTTCCAACAAATTCTGCATGCGCTGGGATGGGCTGAGAGCAATCCCTGTAGCCGGGTCAGAAATAATTGCTCCGAAACTGTCGACTCCGATCTGCATTTTTATGACTCCTGATACCTGATATTCGTGACCGTGCACATGGTGTCCGGGACCAAATTAAGCCGAGGTCGGCTTGCGGATGGCCCCTGGTAAGCGCTTTCTCAGCCTGAAACCAGCCCTCCAGATCATGTCCATCTCTCCGCCCCTGTGCGACGTAAATCTCGTACGCCAGCCGCACGGATTTCCTCTACCGCCGGGCTGGGGCGCGGTTTGCGGCGGCCAGTTAGGCTCGAGGGACTCTCAACCGCCGGGTTTGGGTGCTTCTTTACTTGATTTCAAGTCCGATGTCCTCAATAACGTTCCTGTTCTTGTACGGTCTGGCGCGCACCATCCAGTTTCTGCGCTGCGCGCAGTCCAAGTTTCTTGAGCGATGCGTATAGCTGTTGCTGCTTCTTCGCCGACAGGACTGACATAAGCGCCTCCAGATCCCTCGCATGCTTTTCGAAGTACGCCGCCGCTACACGTTTACCTTCGTGCGTGAGTTCCACCATTCGCGCCCGCCGATCGCTTGAAGTGGACTTTCGGACGACCAATCCTCGTTTCTCGAGCCGGTCGATGGCGGCGGTCATGGAGCCGCTGGCCAGCAGGACCTTGTCCTGAGTCTGTGTGATGGTGAGCGGACCTATGGAGCAGGGCTTCCAGTGCCGCGAAATCCGTGAGGCACAGTCCCGCACTCGTGATGCTCTGTTCGGCGAGGAGCCTTAGCGCGTGGTGACTCCTCGCCATAACCCACCACAGCTGTGGCGCGGTAATTCGACTGGCGCTCTTTTTCATATCTTTGCTATCAGGCAACTTGCACCCGGGCCGCACCCTTTGCCGGCGATGCCAACACCCGGTCGATGGAAACGGCTCCGGCGCCGCGAATCATCAAAAAAGCCGTAATCGCAAGCACGAGCAAGTGATACTCGAAGCCCTCGCCCTTCTGTGCTCCGGTCCAGTTCATAAAGAAGCCGAACCGATAATGAACCATCGCTATGGCCACAACCATATTGAAGAAGATTCCCAGTGCGGCAATTCGGGTCAGGAACCCAAGAATCAGGCCGAGGCCGCCGAAGAATTCCGCAGTAAGCGCCAGAAACGCGAACAGCACCGGAATGTGCATGACCTCGGTGAAAAAGCCCATAGTCCCGCTGAAGCCGTACCCGCCGAACCAGCCCAGCATCTTCTGGGCGCCATGTGCGAAGAAAATTACCCCGAGCACGAAGCGAAGGATTGCGGTCGCACTGTCATTGTCGGTAGAAATTAATTTACGAAGCATGGGTAAGTCCTTTCCTTAAGAACGTTTGACTGAATAACCGCAAGCACTCAATAAGATGAGATATCCTTATTTAAGGATTCTTTATATCGAGATTGTCTACGAACCGCGCGAACCCAGGTTCGCGCCATCTCACCTGCGTCGCCCACCCCGCAGGAGCACCATTCTTCCTTCCCATACGCATTGCGTCCAGTGCACCTTTTCAAAGTCCGGTTTTCATTATCCGGCCACCGGGAACAAGAGCCCGGGCACCGATTCGAACAAAGATTGAAAATTCGGTTCGTCCATGGTTGGACCCAGTAGGATGAAGTCTTTGTGGCGATTAAGCCGCCGGGGTCGGTGCGTTTTGCTCGATCAGATTCTGACTTTTCAATTCCGTCCAGAACTCAGCCGGAATCTTTGTTTGCATTGAGGTGTAGTCTTCCAAGATCTGATGTTCTCTGCTGACGCCGACGACCAGTGCTGCGGCAACGTCAGGCGCGGCAGAGAACTGGAGCGCCGCTGTTCGCAGATCAACTCCATGATTGGCCGCAATCTCTCCCAGTTTTCTGCGTTTTTCGATATACGCGGCGGGGATTCTGTAGGAGTCCTTTCCGTAGTTGTACCGAGGACTCCCGGAAATGAATCCGGCGTTCAGCGATGAACCGATTACCAGTGAGGCATTCTTTTGCCTTACAACTGGGAAGATACTGTTCAGCGCATTCTTGTGATCGATCAAAGAATACTGCGAGGCCAAAAGGCATACATCCGGATCAGCAGCCTCGAAAACTCGCAGAATGGGTTCCGGCGTATTGACTCCGATTCCCCAGCCCTTGATGATGCCCTCTTCGCGCATGCGGGTCAGCTCAGGGAAAGCTCCTGACATCGCGATCTGAAACTGGTCCTGCCAGGGCGTCGGTAACAGCTTATTGTCAGGCGATATGTCGTGGATGAAAGCAATATCGAGACTGTCGATGCCTAGTCTTTGCAGGCTGTCTTCGACCGAGCGCCGGATTCCCGCGCCCGTGTAGTCGAACACTACATCGTTCGGCGAGGGCGAAAAGGGAAACAAGTCGCGATTGCGCGCCATCTTTGACGCTTTCAGCAGCTTGCCGACCTTGGATGACAGGATGTAGTCGCTTCTTTTCTTGTTATGAAGAAAGTAGCCGAATCTTCGCTCCGCCAAGCCTAGTCCATACCAGGGAGCCATATCGTAATAACGGATGCCGGCAGACCACGCCGCCTCCAGGATCGCGTTTGCATCTTCATCTGTAACTATAGAGAATTCATTTCCTAAGGGCACGCCTCCCATGCCGAACCTGTGGGGCGGCCGGTAATGATGTCGGCCGGTGCCGTTGGTTGCGTTTTGCGCGCTGTCGGTCGCTCGGTCTTGGTAGACGATTCGTGCAGCTGATACGCCGTCGGGCATCAAAGCTGCAGCTGCCGTGAGTGCCGATCCTTTCACAGTCAGGTTCAAGAAATCTCTGCGTGAACTCATAGTCAGTTTGCCTCTCTTTGAGTGTCGCTGCGTGTTCATTGAAAGCACGTGCGTTTCCAAACGAATGTCGCTGAAGATAGCGGATATTTGTGTCGGAAGTGGCGCTGCCGAGGGCGAGCAAACGTCGCGATAGGTGTCCGCGCCAGCCTGTGACCCATCCGTGCGTCAAGGTTTCGACAGGCAAGCTTAGAAGCGTGCGGCTGAGCCCCATGATTCGCGGCAACAAAAATGCAGAGACTTAACCAGAGGTCCTACCAATGGATTGGGCAAAACATGGAGTCAAAATCGTACATTCGGATCAACTTGATTTGAATACTCCGCAAACATCGGGCATGACGCGCGCTGCCGCAATTACCCATGCGAGAGTTGGAGCAAGCAAGTTGTGGGCGGGCACAATGGTGGTTCAGCCGGATGCCAAGACCGGACCGCATCACCATGGGGAACTGGAGACCGTGCTCTATGTAGTACGGGGCCGAATTCGAATGCGTTGGGGGGACCAACTGGAGCTGAGCGACGAAGCCAGGGCGGGCGACTTTATTTACGTTCCACCTTTCGTGCCGCACCAGGAGATCAATGCCAGCCCAGATGAGATCTGCCAAGCTGTAGTCGTGCGGGACGGACAGGATCCGGTTGTCGTCAATTTAGATGTGCACACTCCAGAACCCGCCAGTGCTGGGCATCGCGGCATGCCGTTTCACCCTGAGCGCTGAATATTTGTACTCTGAGAGGATCGATTTTCTACAAACTGAGATCGCTCAGCCCGGGATGATTGCCGGGCTCATCGTGGCGTGGATTACTTTCGATATCTGCTAGTGCCGTATTGCCTCCACGGTGCCCTCGGTTAGCACAACCGCAATATTTTCTGTGTAACGTGGGGATTCGCCGGGGGATCGAGCGCCAGCAATTCCGGAAAACGTGCCAGATCCCGTGGGGCGCGGGATCTGCTTCTGTGTAGTTGCCGCTCCCAGCCTCCCGTAGGGCTCTTCATAATAGAAGTGTGGCTGAAGCCTCCGCCTTCAGACCAAACGCTCCGAACAGAACCGCTAACATAGCGACAGCCGGTCCGAATCGATGATGTGGAACGTTGCATCAGGATAAACAACCTCCAAACGAACATGCCTTCCCCAACCCCTGTAAGCGAGAGCACGTGCTGTGCCACTCGATCTTTCCGCTTCGACCGTTTATCCCCGCTCACTATCGCGTGCGCCTGTGAACGAAGCGCGGTACGGAATTCAGGAAGATTTGTGACGATTTGGGATCACAAGAGCCGAGAGGTGTCGACATTTGGACGCTGCCTGGAGACGAGTTCGATGCAGGGGCTGGTTTAGACGGGCTGGAGTTGGCAGCTGGATTGCTTTTTAGGGTGGAAGAGGTTGTTTCCAACAAATGATTGGAATTCGAATGACGCTGCTAACGGCTAAATAGGAGGAGAACAGGATGGACAGCGACTATGTGTTTCTTTGCGGTCTGATGTGGTGCAGGTTTGGACAGCCAGACGCGGGCAGGGAACTACTCCGGGCCGCCGATTCTCGCAATCCCGATGTGAAAGCACTAGCCTCGGCGATGCTTGCCGAAGGTGTCGGTCGCTTGAAAAGGCTAGAAAACGGACGCAACCTTCTTCCGGCGCGATCCCTCGGCGGGAATTATGTGGATGAGATCATGGGTGCTTTATAAGGCGCTTCTGCAGTTTCGGTTGTACGATTCCGTGCTTCGTCAATGTGGATGGTCGGGGGAATAGTTTTCAGAGGAGTGCCCTGAAACTGTTCGGCGCCTTTTTGGACGCCATGACCGCGATGAGCTGTCTAGCGAATGGGGTTGCGAGGAGAGCGCGTAAGTCATAATCTCGCAAAGTCAACCAACCCTTCGCACCCGCCCTCCCGGTGTTCCGCACTCGGTCAAGCCGCGGTTTCGACAAAGGCTTCGATCTCGTTGAGGTGCAACTCGCGAGCGCGCACGACTCCCTCTGCCTGGCGCATATTGCGGGCACCGACGATGGCGCCGGCACGACGGAATGGCGCAGCGTCCAAGCAATTGCGACTTCGCCGACGGAGCGCTTGTGGCGGTTGGCTATCTCCCGCATGCGCTCGACCAGCGCCATATTGTGAGACATTTGGTTCCGTAAAGTCGGCATGCCCCCTGCGCCGGTAATCTTGGGTAGACTCGCCGGACGCTCGCAGGGCATGGCGCCGGTCAACAGACCAGAAGCCATCGGCGAATAAACGATGGCCCAATTCCTTCCCTCAGGCAGTAGCAGGATTTCGTCTTCGATCTCGCGCTGCACCAGCGAATACCCGCGGCTGCAGAGAACTCGCTTGAGCAATCGCCTGGGCGCGCTGCAATTGCTGGACATTGAAGTTGGAGACGCCAATCCAGGGTGCCTTTCTTCGCGCTTCCAGGCGGCAAGCGTGGAACATTCCTGCTCCAGCGCAGCTGAAAACGGGATCGCCTTCATCAAACAACTTCGCAAGGAAGTAGCGATTGCCGCAGTTGTCGAAGATCAATTTGCTCTTGGCTAGTGTGGATTTCGCCTGTGCGTCCCGAACTTCTAGGAGAGCGGAATCGTCCGCGCTGGTGATTTCCATGATCGTGAATCGGAGTCGTTACGGTCAGCAGGCAGATGCGCTCGATAGTCGACTCAAGGTTGAAGCTACTCAAACTGACTCAATGCCGCCGTTCCGCCAGATCTGGGTAGCGAGTTGGCAGAACCGGAGGATGGCTGCATTCCATCGTTCCCTTTTTTCAAGCTGCTATATACCATTTCTGTAAACACGTTTCCACTCAAGTACCCGTTGCCCCATTTCGCATCGAACTCTGAGGTCGGTGCCGCAGCGGCTGTCTGATTCATTGTCCTTCCTGCTGCAACCAGTTCTTGTACTCGCTCACGAACGTGCGCCAACATTTCTCGATAGGCTCGCAGGTCTGCGCGAGTCGCGAATGGGCCGTGACCAGGAATAACCTTTGTCTGCTCATTAGTGTGCGCGAGTACCTCATCCACGGAATGGATGAGCCCATCGATTGAACCTCCAGAACCCAGATCGATAACCGGATAAAAGGGGTTTGAAAAGATGTCGCCCACGATGACAATGTTCGCAGGATCCAGGTAGATGATTGAGTCTCCGTCGGTGTGAGCAGATCCGTAATTTAACAAATTCAGCTGCTGGGATCCTTGATGCAGCGTCAGAGATGACGAATAGGTTTTCGTCGGGAGCGCCATTTCCGGATAGTGGCCATCGCGGAAGCCTACGAAAGACACACTTTGGACAGAAGTCAGGTTCTTCTTTACATTCTCTTGCGCGATGATGGTGACACCTCCTGATCCGAAATAGGGGTTCCCTCCGGTGTGATCGAGATGCCAATGAGTGTTTATGAGCCGCGTGACGGGCCGAGCCGTGGCTTTGTAGATGGCTTCGCTTAGCTCGCTTGTTCGTGTCGCCATGCCGCTATCAACTAACAGCGTGTCGCCTTCTCCAACAACGGCCACAACATTCCCGCCATCTCCGGAGAATAGGAATATGTGGTCGCCTAGGTTCATGACTTGTAAGGGGGTCGTCTCGAACTGCTTGATTGCTTTCTGCTCTACAGTTTCGCTGGATCCGGATTGAGCGAGAACTCCGGAAACCGCTCCCCCGGCCAAAAGGGGCAATGCAATGACCTGAACGAATTGCCATTTATATTTTTGAATGAATGCCATCATCATGGATCCTTTTCTGCGACAAACAGTGGGAAGTCGGGACCAGATCCTCATAGGGCGAAAACCAGCGCACCGATGCACTGCGGATGTTAAGGTCATGTCGGCACGCTCTGCAGTTGGCCCGTTGCTCGGGGCTATTTTTAAGCGGACGAATGGATCCGCAGGATCACTCGACTCGAAAACCACCTCACCGCTGACACGAGCCGAACCGATCCCCACTGCATTCGATCCGGATCCCAGCGACAGGCGCGAAACGGAATGCTGCGGATCCAGTTGTCAGGTGTCCTCGGCACGCACCGGCGTGGAAGTGAAAATCACAGTGAGCACACCCCCGAGACAAGCGTAATCGCTAACCGCCATTCCCTCCGGGATTCGGAGTTGCTTTCACACGGAGTTAACGCAAGCGGAATACCAAACCAAAAACACTGGTCGGCTGCGTGGATTCAGCGAGATGGAAAGATGAGTGAAAACAGGGGTCGTGCAGGTCGTGTCGAAAGATGAACTGGTGATGGCCGACCGACGCAAAGTCGGACATGTCAAATGCCCCGGCCTCGTTCGTTGCGGCGATCCTTCAGGCAAAACATAATCAACCCGAGCCCGCTCGCAGCAATTTGCCTTTATTCCTTGGTTTTTGGTTGGGAGCGGGGAAGGTTGCGGGCGATGTGCTCAATAAAATCGCACAGAAGCATCATGCAAGCCCGAAGCAGGTGGCCCTGGCGTGGCTGCGGCGGCGGTCTCGCGTTGTGCTACCCATCCCTGACACGAGTTCGATCCAACATCTCGAGGAAAACGTTGCGGGCAGGTTCGTTGCAGCTCACTCGCGAGAAATACGAACTGCTCGCCGAGGTTCCAGAGTGGTCGCATCGCGGTAGGTTTCAGGGACGGACCCTCAAATTTCGTCACCGGCGATGCTGGAGGGCCTTCGCAACCGTTGGTAGTTGCGCAATTTTTGCTTTTCCCGTGTCGAGGCCGACTTCTGTTGCGCCACTCACTACGACGTTTCATCACTCCGTCGGGCCATAGTACCCTGTTCTGGCCTGGACCCGAAGCGTTGGGAGGCCACGAGGAACGGCCAGCCTGACGTTGATTTTTCTCCACTTGCCATCGTGCCGGGAGCCATCGGGGCTATAGCCGAGGATGTACTGGTTGCGCAGTTCGCAGGCGATGTGTTGGGCGATGCGAGGAAGATAGTTGGGATTGGCGAGGGTATAAGCGCTGGCTCCTGTCAGACCACTGATGCCAGCCAGAAGTCCTGGCCCTAGTCGTTCTTCCAGTGTCTGGAACTCAGTATCGAAGATGCCAATCGAATACACCAGTACGTCTGCTTCTTTGATCAGTGACTTGACGTCTTTCTCCGTATAGCGGCTCCGATTGTCACCCCCGTCGGAGATGATGACCAGCGCTTTTCGTTGATACCGAGCCTTTCTCATCTGGTTGACTGCCAGGACGATCGCGTCGATCAAAGAAGTACGCCCCCTGGCTGACATAAACGGCAACTGGCTTCGAATGTCGTCCACCTTCGGCGTGAAGCCTTGCACCAGCGTAGGCTGGTCCGCGAAGGTTGTCAGAAAGAACTCATCCTGAGGATTGGAAGCTTCCAGCAACGCCACAACGGCGTCCCGCGCACGATCGATCTTGGAATTCATGCTGCCACTTACATCGAGCACGATTCCGACGGAAACGGGTGCATCCTCTTTCCAGAAATGTTTGATTGGCAGTGGATGCTTGTTCTCATATAGCTGAAAATTGTCCTGCTCGAGCCCGGTGACGATTCGATTCGAATCATCCATGACCGTCACTGGTACCAAAACTAGTTCAACGGTCTTGCGAATAATTCCAGTGGCGGTTTTCGTCAAAACGTTCAGAGAGCCAGGTTGAGCAGTTTTCACCCGGGGTTGAATGTGGACCTCATCCATAATGCTTTGTGCGCGCGCGGGAGAAAAGGCCATCATCACTGCAACTGCAACGAACCAGATTCCGGGAAAGAATTGATTGCCCGCCTGCATGACTGCTTCCTCACTTCCTGTTCGGTCTTCCTGCCATATCGGACAAGAAACTGAATGCAAGCAGGTTTCCAAACCAACGGCCATGGCGTGCGTCCCACCGTCAAGAAGAATCAAGCCAATGCGCGCTCTACAATGGTGCATCGACGCGAGGAGAGGAAAGAGAATGGTCGGCCGCTCGTCGCATGTCGGCATGCCGACGTAAGTGGTCAGAAGATATTGTTGTCGCCGAGATAGGAAAAACCGGCCCAGTCGGGGCCGGCTTGCGAGGAGGGTTTTTGGGCAGCCTGGCGTTGCAGAGTTTTTAGAACGTGAGAGTTCCTTTGAACTGAATCAACCGTGGCGATGGCGCGGAAATCACCGATGAATATCTCGGAGTATCTCGGAGAAAAATGCCCATGAACGCGAAGATCGTTTGCATCTTGCTCTGCTGCTGCAGGTAAGACAATTCCGGGCTTATTCGCTGGCACAACTGGCGCAGCGGAAGCCCAGCTGGTCTGGCGAGCGGCAGAGTGGAAACTCACCGGATTTCACCAACTTGTGACAGATCCCGCCCAGATCAAGCAGTTGCATGACGTCGTTCCGATTGACGGTGGAACATTTCTGAGTGGCATGAAGACCTCGCTCAATGGCCTGCAGTTTGGATTTGGTATTCCTAAGGAGCAGATCAAGGCGGTCGGAGGACTGCATGGACCGGCCCACATGCTCAACTACGCCGACCATATCTGGACGTAGTAACTTGGCGAATGGCTAAACGGAATCAAAATATTTTCTATGGCGGCAAGAATGCACCGGGACAATTGTCGGAATCCACCCATCCGGATGACGGGAACTTGCAGTATCAAGATCGGAGCATGCAGGCATTTGTAATGGAGAGGCGTTCAGTTTCTGAGCTACCACGCCGCCCTCGAAGAGCAGGTGGGGATTCTTGCCGGTCGCAACGAGTTGTGGCAGTCACGGGAGGAGGTGATGGAGGACGTGCTCGCGCATACAGAACCTGTAAGCCTTCTAATCGCCGGGAGGGGCGCCGCTCTGGCACTGCTCCAGGCTCAAGGCCACTACCCCTATTTCTGGGCAGCGGTCGCACTGCATGGCTTGCCATCAAGCGCTGGCTCTGTTCTTTGTTCACGGGATGCAGGCACGAGGCCGTTAAAAGAACATAGCCCCACTCAATTCAAGCGGCAGCCTTTATATCGATGGGAAGCGTGAACTGGAAAGTTGCTCCGCGTCCAGAGTTGGCACTAGCCCACAAGCGGCCGCCGTGCGACTCAATGATCGATCGACTGATCGAAAGTCCCATACCTGTGCCGTCGGGTTTCGTGGTGAAAAATGCATCAAAGATCTTGTTGGCTTGGTCAGAAGGTAGCCCCGCACCGCTATCACTCACCGAGATCAGCAGTTGACCTCCGGGATTGAGTTGCGACCTGATCGTAAGTTCTCCTGCACCTTTCATATCTTTAATGGCATCGATGGCATTGAGCATAAGGTTCATGAAGACCTGCTGCAATTGCACCCGGTCTGCGTTAATAATAGGCAGGTCCGCTGCGAGCTCGGTATGGATCGCAATTGAATATAGTCGAGCCTCGCCGCGCAGCAGGACGATCATTTCACGAATGACCTGATTCACGTCGATCAACTCTCGTTGCGGTTCTCCCTTTTTAAACAGCAAGCGAATCCGATCAATGATTTGAGATGCGCGAGTGACATCCTGGACAATCCTTGAGGCGGCGTGACGCGCCTCTTCAACATCGGGCCTGTCGCGCGCCAGCCATTCCACACAAGTTCCGGCGTCCATGACCGCCGCCGAGATCGGCTGCTTTATCTCGTGTGCCACGGAAGCGGTTAGCTCGCCCATCGTTGTCACTCGGTTTATGCGTGCAAGGTCTGACTGCAATTGACGCAACCTCTCTCGCTCGTCTTCGGCCCGCTTCCGCTCCGTGATGTCCACCACTGTACCGACGTATTCATGGACTTCTCCAGCTTCATCAAAAACCGGATGTCCTATCAGGTGGAGGTGCTTCAGAGTTCCATCGGGAAACACAATCCTATAGTCGGCCGCAAAGTCAACTTTCTCGCGCATTGCCTTCTTGCGTAGTTGGTCAACTCTGTCGCGATCTTCCGGGTGGATGATTCCAGCCGTATATTCACTATCCGGTATACCCTGCTGAGGATCTAATCCAAGAATGCGGAACGTCTCCTCGGACCAATACAGCACTTTGTACGCGGAGGCGTCCTCGGCCCAACTGCCGGTGTGGGTCAGCCTCTGCGCTTCCGCCAAATAAGCTTCACTGCGCCGCAGCGCTTCCTGTGCCAGCTTACGTTCAATGGCAACACCCGCCAAATGACTGATCTGTTCGATCATCTCCTGGTCACGGGCACTTGGGCGCCGCGGCTCGCGATAGTACATGCCACACGTCGCGATCACCTTGCCTTGCGACGAGAAGACCGGCGTGGACCAACAACTGCGCAGAGAGTGGGGCAAAGCCAGATCGCGATAAGCCGCCCACAAGGGGTCGGTTGCGATGTCCTCCACAATCACCGGTTCGCCACGATACGCGGCTGTCCCGCAAGAACCCGCTGACGGTCCAATCACAGCGCCATCAATGGCATTGGTATAGGCCTTTGGGAGGCTAGGCGCGCCACCATGCCGCAAGCGATCGCCGTCCAACAACAAGATGGATGCCAGGACGCCATTCGCTTGTTCCTCCACGAGCCGGCACAGACTATGAAGTATTTCGGCGAGCGAATCCCCTTTCGCCAACATCTCAAGGACTAGCTTCTCCCCGGCAAGCAGGGATTCTGCCCGCTTTCGGTCCGTAATGTCGATATTGGAACCGATATAGCCCGCGAATTCTCCGCCCCCCGTGTATCTCGGAATGCCACTTTCGATGACCCAGCGATATTCTCCATCCGCACGCCTGAGCCGGTATTCCATCCTGAACGGTTTTCGGGCGTTGAAGGCCGGCAGGAAGCAATCGAAACACCCTTGCACATCGTCTGGATGCACTCCTTCCGTCCATCCTGTGCCCACTTCCTGCTCCATGGTTCGGCCAGTGAAATCGAGCCACGGTTTGTTGAAGTAGTTGCAAAGGCCATCCGTTCCGGTCATCCAAATCAAGACCGGCGCCTTATCGGCCATTACCTGAAAGCGAGCTTCGCTTTCACGCAGCTGCTCTTTGGCGCGCTTCTGCTCCGTGATGTCGCGATATATGGCGTAATTCACGATCTGTTCCCCGGAAGTCGTTGTGACCGGAACCGCGAGAAGGGATACGTAGACCTCAGTGCCGTCCTTTCGTTTTCGAACGGTCTCGACCGCGACCCGGCGACCCTGCTTGAGTTGAAGCGTGTATTCTCGGGAACGCTCAATCTCCTTCTCAGGAACGATAAGATCGTTCACGGGATGCTGTAGGACCTCGTGGGGTTCGTACCCGAACAGACGCGTGAATTCCTGGTTGACACGAACGATGCGGTCATCCGTGCTCAGAACAGCAAGAGCGTCGGGGGCCTGTTTGAACAATTCGTCTAAGAGAGAAGTCTGCGTGAGCACTTCTTCTCGCGCTCGTTTTAGCTCTTCGATGTCCGTGTTCGTCCCGTACCACCGAACAATTCGCCCGTCAGACTCGCGTAAAGGCACGGCCTGAATCAAGAAGCATCGAAAGGAGCCGTCGACGCGGCGCACCCGGGCTTCCGCTTCCAATGAACTTCCTTGCGTCAAAGCTGCTCGCCACTTGTCCATCAAAGCGGGTCTGTCCTCAGGGTGAATCGGTGCTGCCCAGTCCGGCGCCGCCCTCAGCTCATTCAAGGTCAACCCGGTGTAGTCAAGCCATCTTTGGTTGCAGAATTCGACGACGCCATTCGGACGGGCGCTCCAGACCATCGCTGGAATCGTATCCATCACCTTCGACAAGTAAAATTCACTTGCCTGCGGATCGTCAGGAATCTGAGTGGATGCGGGCCATGGCTCGATCCCCTCGTCGGTCTGGGTAGGTGTTTCATGAATGCTGGATCTCGATGGTTTCATCGGACTACCCCTTTTGGCGATCGCGGCTAAAGCTCAGAGAGAGCTGAGGACCTGACGTTGTTGAATCAAGTGAGCCGCTGTATTGACGCGATGACAGCGTGAGCGTATCCTACTGCAAAATTGGGGTGCTTTTCAATTCGCAACGGCATTCAACCGCAATAATCATCGGCCGACCGAGCTCACAGTTGTGAGGAGGGAGCAAAACATGCTTAACAGGGATGAATGGTTGCCCCTCGCCCGTAAGCTCGATTGGGACTACTCCTACGTGCGGGAAGAAGAAGTCTTTCCAGAGGTGATCAGCGGGCGTCCCTGGCTCCCTCATTCAGAATGGAAGGACTGGGAAGAATCCTTTAAGACCTCCTATCGCGAATATGTCGACAATCAATACGAAAAAGATATGGCCGTCTATGCTGTGCGCGATGCTGTCGGCCGCATAGAAAATGTCCAGAAGTTGGCTGCGCCGTGGATGAACAGTCTAAAGGTACACGCCGCGGCGTTACCGCTTGCAGAGTTTACCGGGGTTATCGGCAATCTGCGGGGCGCGAGATTTGGCCGGGACAGCGCCTGGCGGACCATGGCAACCTTTGGAGCGCTTGATGAGTATCGCCACACCCAGATCCCCCTGCTGCTCTTCCATGAATTGGTAAAGTTTGATTCCCAGTTCGACTGGGCTCACAAGTTTTACCACACCAACAATTGGTTCGCGATTGCGGCGCGACACTTCTTCGATGAGTTAACGGTGGGGCAAAATGCGATTGAGTTCCACATCGCCACCAATTTCATTTTGGAAACCGGGTTCACGAATTTGCAGTTTGTTGGACTGGCATCCCTGGCTCGCGAATCGAATGACCACATGTTTGAGAGGATGGTCACCAGCATTCAGACCGACGAGGCCAGGCATGCGCAGATCGGACATCCCGTACTCGAAACCGTTATGAAGCACGACCCCGAGTACGTGCAGTATCTGGTCGACAAATGGTTCTGGCGGAACTGGCGCCTGTTTTCGATTCTAACGGGATTCTCGATCGATTATCTGACCGCATTGGATCAACGCCCGTATTCATTCAGAGAGTTCATGGAGGAGTGGATCATCGATCAGTTTCTGCGCACCCTAGAAGAGTTCGGCCTCCAGAAGCCGTGGTATTGGGATACTGTCATGGACGAACTCGACATCTATCATCACATGATCTACGCGAGCGCTTACAGCTATCGGGCGACGTTGTGGTTCAACTTTGTGATACCGAGTCCCGCAGAGAGGAAGTGGTTACGCCAGAAATATCCCAAGTATTGGGATGAGATGGACGCCGTTTGGGAGCAAGTCAGCGAGCGTTGGAGAACGGTGGGTCCGGGAGCGGCAAATGAGTTCGCCGTGCACGGGACTGTCCTGCCAACCTTCTGCGATTTGTGTCAGATGCCGCTAAGCGCTGGTACGCCGCGTAAGAATAGTGCGAGGGTCCTCGTTCATGAAGGGCGCAAGTGCATCTTCTGCTCGGAGCCGTGTCAGTGGATTTTTTTGCGGGAACCTGAAAGATATGCCAATCATAAGGGTCTGGTGAAGCGCGTGCTCTCAGGAGAAGCTCCATCTCAGCTCCCCAATTTGTTAACAGAGTATTTCAGGCTCACCCCTGATACTTGGGGCAAAGATGTGCATAGCGGTGATTACGAGTGGCTCGGAACCCGAAAAACGTCGGCCGCGTAACTTCTTGGAAGGTCGTTTATGCCTATGCCTCTCTATGGTTTCCTGCAAGGTGACACACTCGGCCTTCTGATTCTGGCCGAAGAAGGCGACACGGTCGAAGCATTAGCACGAAAACTTCAGGATGCCGCCAGCCTTCGGGTCGCAGGCAGAAACCAGATCCGGGTAGTTCACAACGAAAAAACAATAGATCCAGCGATCACAGTTGCGCAGGCAGGACTGCAGCCATTGGATCGGTTTGATGTAATTTCAGGCTAGCCGCGATGGGTTATCAAAAGATTGCCAAAATAGAAGATCTGTGGAGTGGTGAGATGGTGGGTGTCGAGGTGAGTGGCGAGCAGATTTTGGTGATCAACGTTGATAACCATATCTACGCATACGCTGATGCTTGTCCTCACCAGAAGAGTCGTTTGAGTGAAGGCACTCTGACGGAAAAGATTCTTCGTTGTGCGAGGCATCACTGGGAATTCGATGTTTGCAGCGGATCTGGGGTCAATCCCCAGAATTGCTGCCTCAGAGTGTTCCCCAGCAGGGTCGACGGAGAAGACATCCTTGTCGACCTAGATGGCGTTAGGACTTCAGGCGCTGCCGCCGAAGGAGGGGGGAAGAACGATGGCGGGAGAGATGGCGGAGGTCTATGACCGGGTCGGCCCTGTTCTTCAGTCGGGAACGGTGGCTAATGCGATAGTTGCAGCGATCAAGGACCTGAACCAAGACGTTTTGGTCGTTGACCGCGGTGCCTATGTGAGAGTGCTGGTTCCCAAATGTTGTGTCGTAACCCGCTCTGCAATCGAAAAACACTTAGGGCGCCCGTTTCGTTTCCCCGGTGAGCTGGAGACCGTGATGTCTGCCTTCAAGGGATCGCTTCAGTTGAACCAGGACGATGCAGCGTGGCGATTTGGGCGGCGGCCTAGCCCCGCCATCTGAACCACGACGTTTGCTTGTTTCTCCGGGGAGAGCACCATGGCTCAACAGAAGACATACTGGCACCTGTTGCCGCAAAAGCGGATGCCAACAGAATACGAAATCGTGACTTCAAAACTCCTCTGCTCGACAGGCGAGGGCTTCACAGGAAAACGATTCGAGCTTGATGTTCCGCTAAAAGACTGGTACCGCCGGTATCAGGTGGAGTCCCCGCTGGTATGCAGCTCGTGGGAAAAGTTTCGCGACCCACGAGAAACCACCTACACGAAGTACACCCAGTTGCAGAGAGAAAAGGAGATCTTCGTAGACGGGATCCTGGAGGAAATCGAGCGTACCGGCTACGATGCCCATCTTCGCCCTGAATGGCTGCACATGATCCCAAAATTGGTTGCGCCGCTTCGGTATCCGGGACATGGTTTTCAAATGATCGCATCTTACATAGGCCAGATGGCTCCCAGCGGGCGCATCACGATCGCGGCGGCACTCCAATCGGCCGACGAGATGCGTCGGATCCAGCGTATCGCTTACCGCATCCGGCAACTTCAGCAACTCTACCCAGGACATTCCGCCAATAGCAGGACGTTGTGGCAGACGGACTCGGTGTGGCAACCCCTGCGTGAAGTCGTTGAGAAATTGCTCGTTGCCTATGATTGGGCGGAGTCCTTCGTCGGACTAAACCTGGTGCTCAAACCGCTCGTCGACGAGTTATTCATGAAGTACGTGAGCGATCTGGCTCTTCGTCAGGACGACTACTTGCTCGGGCAGATATTTTATTCGTTAAATGAGGATTGTCAGTGGCACCGGCAGTGGAGTGTGTCCCTGGTGCGTATGGCGGTCGAAGATAATGCCCGCAACAAACAGATAATTCTTGGGTGGATCAATCGGTGGTATCCGATGGCGGCGCGTGCGGTGAGTGCGCTTGCGTCGATTCTTGCAGACCAATCAGAACAGACGGAGACACCCCCGATCCAACCGGTAGAAGAAGCGATCGATTGCTATTATCGCGATTACCTTCGATCAATGAACCTGGAAGTTGCTTGGTGAGTCATTGCAGCTCCGCATGTTCCCTTGAATCCGGCACTCCCGAAAGGGTCTTGCAGTCTGTGCAGGCAAGTCGTTGCGTTGCCGTTGTGGTGGTTATGTACGGCTTTGCGTGTCCTGTCGAACGAAGGCGAGATCATTGATCCCGCTGCAGCTCCGAGTTCACCCAAGAGCATATAGCTTGTTTGTCCTTTACCGAGAGCCTCGCTCGGGGATGCATTAGCGTGTATGATCCAGGCGGCATTCTGCCTGTGTGGATAATTCCGCAAATTGATTCCAGTTCACTGCGCCTCTTGGCTGCAGAGTAGGTTTGCCAGTCAGAGAAATTCAATTGACTTTGACCCTGGCGGACATGGCTGCGTATCCACCCGGAAACCGGCACGATATGGCTATACCAAGGCCAAATTGTCTGGTTCGAATGGCAGTCTCCGCAAGCTTGTTGCAGTTTTCCGCCGACTTGTTCGCCGCGAAAAGGTTCGGGAGACCGGTGTTCATGCGCTGCGTCGATTTGCTTGTACGGCAGGAATTGTAGTAGAGCCAGGACGACTGCCATCGACGCAAGTAGCGAGGCCCGTCCCTTCATAGCGGAGTTCCTAACGATTTTGCCCAAGCGGTTTTAGTACCCAATGCCACCCTGTCAATGCGATCGGAAGAGTTCATCGGATTCCGCTCCACGAGTACGCTCAACTAGCGGAAGCGGCTTTTCCCGTCATCGCCCAATCAAGATTCCGACGAAGTGCGGTCATGGCCTTTTCGTACTCCGGTTGAGAGATTCGGTTTTGCTTGTGTTCGACCTCCAGCCGGAAAAGCTGCTCTTTCAGGTCCTTGAGAATCAGCTTGCTCTCATCGACCGGCTCTGACATTGCCTCGTTCACAACAACTTTATTTGGTTCGGGTAGGACAGGGTGGGGCACTCTCCGCTTGGTTGAGCGACGAGCAATCGATATCGTCCCGGCTGCCAGCAGCACCCCTAATGCTCCGAGTATGTACCATTGAACTTTTCCCGACGGATCGGGAGTGGCGATAGGCGCCGCCGCACCGACGGCGGCTCCCGGGTCCCGAACCGTGCTGCCGCTCTTGAAAGTACTTGCCGACTGCACGTTCCCCAGATTGTCAGCTTTGGTTTCGGCAAGGGCGCCCGCGCCCGATAAAGTAAACGTCAGCGGCTGACCCACCGTCGTATTGGACGCTACCTGCACAATCGCATCGCCCTGCCGCGGGTCGCTCATGGCTTGGAATGCAGCGCCGGGAGCTGCCGTGAAATGCATTTTCTTCGGCAGCATCACGACGAGGTGGTCTACCGCGTACACGGGTCTTGGATTAATGGTGGCTGCGCCGTTGTACGGCATGTGGAATAGCACTTGGAACTGAGTCTCACCGGGACGAAGTGGAAACAGAAAGGCGTAGAGGTTCTTCTCTTTTTGAGGCAACGGGAATGTTCTTGCGGGTTGTCCACCCGCACTGCGAGCCATGCAGTGATCAATCTGTGCCCCTTCGGGTAGATAGAATTCGAAGTTCCGCTCACTCATTTGTGTTTGGGGTGGGGTGGAACTATTCTTCACCGCGAACAAACGGATGGCATGCAGAGAGTCCTCCTTCACCTGGACCCGAGTGACGTCGGCGGTTACAACGATGCCTCTAACTTTTTTCGATACGTTGTATACATCCAAGTGAACTGAACTCGAACCCGCTGGCGCAAGTTTGTAGTAGGTTGCCCCTTGATGAATCACCCGCAACATTCGTGGTTGCCTCGAATCGTCCAGCTTAAAGGTAAACCTTCCGTTTGCATCGGATCGAGTGCGGCCCACTTCCTGCATGCCGCTGGAAAAATCGAGCAGGACGACTTCATCAGCGACGGCTGGTTTCTCTGTGGTCGCGTTGGTGACTGTACCCGTGAAAGTCTGAGCAAAGGCAACCGCCGTCAAAACTTCTAATAAAATGCTCCCGAGAACGGTGGAGAATCGCATTTGCCGCCACACCATGGTTTGCCTCCTGTTCATTGCATCCCTCCTGTGCGCCGGTTAAACCGGCGAGGTGTAGTGAATGAAAAAGTCACACGAATGTGAAGTAGCGACCCACATCGGCCCCGAGTCATGC
>Ga0210406_10000960_pt1 | contig 37386 bp, 33 predicted proteins | sample IncBWC30MmetaG_FD_155454 | JGI IMG/M metagenome (GOLD analysis project Ga0210406, IMG submission 155454) | Forest soil microbial communities from Barre Woods Harvard Forest LTER site, Petersham, Massachusetts, United States - Inc-BW-C-30-M | ecosystem: Environmental > Terrestrial > Soil >... | reverse complement strand
ACTTGCCCGGTTGAGAGCAACCGGAATGTCGTGCCCACGGGCCAGCGCGACCAGTCAGCTGCAGCGCTGCCGATTGGCGGTGGCTTTGCGACTGCGACGGCACGCTTTATGCCCCGCGTGGTTTTCGTGATGTGCCTTGTCGTGGTCACACGCGTGGTCGTCCTGGTTTCTTGCAGGGAAAACGGTTGAAGTGTGGCGCCCGAGTTTGAGACGCGGCGGACTTCGACATCTTCTATCGCATCAACTGGAATCGCGCGCACAACGTTCTCTGCGCGATGGATCGGCGGGCCCGCCGCGTGCAATTCGCCGCCGAGCGCGTTGTGATTGGTGAATTCGCGATGGTCCGCTTCGGTGTGCGTGTAAGCCGTTGTGCGCACGGTTTGAAAATCGTTCCTGGCCAGCGGCGGCTCGTACTGCGGCAAGGCATGCCGGGTCGTCCCGCAGGCGGTAAGCAGAACGATTGCGATAAACGCCGCGAGAACGGCGAGGGCAAGGCTGCGAAGCTCGGCGTGGTTCAAGGGGGGACCGCGGAAAAGTTATTAACAGTTATTCATGGGCCCGCAAGTTTATTTTTTTAACCGCGTGGCCTTCAGATTCGTTTTTGTTTATCCGTCTAAATCCGCCTAATGACTCGCGAACTCGCGTTCGCTCGCCCGTAAGGGCTGCCCGTCCATGTCGCTCGCTTCCCAGCGGCTCCATTCTGCGGCTTTGTGTTCCTTTTCCGCTGTGCAAAATCTGTGTAATCTGTCGCTTCTATGCTCGCCGAATTCGAAAAGCAGGTTTTGCAAACGCTCGATGAAATAAAATCGCAAGGCCTTTTCAAGACCGAGCGCATCATCACTAGCCCGCAGGACGCGCACATCGAAGTCGCCGGTGGCAAACGCGTGCTTAACATGTGCGCGAACAATTATCTCGGCTTGGCCGATCATCCGGCACTCATCACGGCCGCGAAGGAAGCGCTCGACTCCCACGGCTTCGGCATGGCCAGTGTCCGTTTCATTTGCGGCACACAGGACATTCATAAAGAACTCGAAGCCGCACTCACGAAATTTCTCGGGACCGAGGACACGATTCTTTATCCATCATGCTTCGACGCCAATGGCGGTCTCTTCGAAACGCTGCTCACCGACAAAGACGCCGTGATCAGTGACGAACTCAATCACGCCAGCATCATCGACGGCATCCGTCTCTGCAAAGCGCAACGCTTTCGTTACAAGCACAGCGACATGGCCGATCTCGAAGCGCAACTGACTGCGGCGAAAGATGCGCGCTTTCGTTTGATCGCGACCGACGGCTGTTTTTCGATGGACGGTACAATCGCGGACCTGAAAGGCATTTGCGATCTTGCCGAAAAATATGACGCGCTGACCATGATCGACGATGCGCATGCCACTGGATTTCTTGGAAGAACGGGGCGCGGCACACACGAGTATCGGAACGTGGTGGGCAAAATCGACATTATTACCGGTACCCTCGGGAAAGCGCTCGGCGGCGCCAGCGGCGGCTTCACTAGTGGCCGCAAGGGAATTGTCGATCTTTTGCGGCAACGCTCGCGCCCGTACTTGTTTTCCAACACGATCGCGCCACCGGTTGTCGCCGCCTCGTTGAAAGCGATCGAGCTACTCAGCGCATCCACCGAGTTGCGCGACAAACTCGAAGAGAACACCAAATATTTCCGCGCCGCGCTGACCGAGCGCGGCCTAACGATCAAGCCCGGCACGCACCCCATCGTGCCGATCATGATTGGCGATGCCGCCAAATCGCAAAAGTTCGCCGCGCGCATGCTCGAGAAAGGCGTTTACGTCATCGGCTTCTTCTACCCGGTCGTGCCGCACGGTACCGCCCGCGTCCGCACTCAAGTCTCGGCCGCCCACTCTCGCGAAGATCTGGAGTTCGCTGTCGACGCCTTCGCCGAGACGAACGAAGAATTAGGGTAGCTGTGGCGGCAGCCGTGTCGGCTGCAGAATTTAAAGATTGCGGGCGACATGCCCGCCACTACAGAAGAAGCCATGCTTTATATGGTGGTCGAGCGTTTCAAAGAAGGCACTGCGCCGAAAATTTACCAACGCTTTCGCGAGAAAGGCCGAATGATACCCGAAGGCTTGGAGTACATCTCCAGTTGGATCGATCACGACTTCAAAATTTGTTACCAATTGATGCAAACCGAGACTGTCGCTCTATTCGATCGCTGGATTGAAAACTGGAGCGACTTGATGGACTTCGAGATCGCGCCGGTACGCACGTCGGCGGAAGCACGCGAGATCATCGCGCGTCGAGATCAACTCTAGGGAACGCTGTTCGCTTCCCCCGACGGGACGCTAACAGCGTCCCCTACAGAATAATCCGCGTCATCTGCGTGATTGGCGGTTACTGCTCGTGCAGCGCGATGCTGGATCCGACCCAGGTTTTGTCTTTGTTGAAATCGACGCCCATCATTTTTCCCTGGCTCATGCGGACAAGATTATTCACGAGCACTGGCTCACCATCTTCCGGCCAGATAAACATCATTCGGATTTCCGCTTTTGAATACGGACCGTCAGTTGTTGGAACGAAGGCGGCGTAGTCCACTTTCCTCTGCAGAATCCATTCGTGCGGATTTTTGAGCTCCGAGAGTTTTTCACGGCTCGGCTCCATGTCCACCCCGAGACCCGCGAATGAATAGAGCGGCTTCAAAACATAATTCTCGATCTTCTCTTCGACCGGAAATTCATCCGCGAAAAATGCCGGGGACGTGTGCTCCGTTTTCAAAAATGGCAGCGAATGTTTACTGATCCGAAAATACCAATTCGGATGACCGACCCATGTCACATCGAGATCATCTTGAAAACCGAAACCGACGCCCAACTCCGGTCGCCTCAGCAACTCATCGAAGATAACGCGATTGTAAATCCGCTCGATCCGCACTTCGCGTCCATCGCGCTGATAAAATAATTGCCGTCCACGTTTCTTGATTTTCGTCAGGCAAACCGCGCGGATACCGAGCAGGGTTTCGGTGCAGGCGAAATCGATCCGCGTCTTTTGTTTCTCCGGCTCGATCTCGAGCAGAATCACATTTTCCGGATCGGCATCGGCCACGATCGTACGTCGCAACAGCTTGATGTAAGCCTCGTCCTTTATTCCGCCGAAGGACGACGTCCAATTCCTCGGAATCGCCGGATAAGCTTTGCGCATGCAATGCAGAATCAGGAGCTGAAACCCGAACAAGCTCGGGAACGCTTGCAGCTCAATCAAGCGCGGCACGAGGCGATCTCCTTGGCTGCAAATTCCGAAGTCAACTACGAGAAAATTTGGATGCGCGGACTCATTCGGCACTTCCAACCCTGCCGGAATCGCTGAGGCGGCATGCTTCGCGAACTCCGCCGTTTGCGTTTGCGCCGCGATTTTGTTCGCGGCGTAGACGGCTTCGTTCGTGAACTCTCGCGTCAAGAAAATCGGCGTCTCCGAGATCCGAAAATCGGCCGGCCACTTTTCCGTCTCGTTCACGCAATGCAACAGCGCCGCGTATTTTGCCGGCGTGAAGTCAGCGTTGAATTTCGAACGAAGCTGCGGATCCATGTCGGGTAGGACGGATCTCCGAGCCGTCCGGCTTATTTGTCGTGCTTTTGCGTGAAACTCACGAGCGAAAACATTCGCAAAGCTGGTGGATCGGCCGCTCCGCGGGCGATGTTAAATTTGGCGCCGATGGCGCACTTTTTGGCATCGAGCAAGAGACTGCTCGATCCACCTACACCAGAAACTTGCCGCGTTTCATCACTTGTTCGCCATCGAACCAAATATCGAAGTCGCGTCCCACGCAGTCGATGTGCGTTTTGGAAACCCAATTCGCGCCGGTGTGCTCGGCATAGGGATGACCAAATGCGATGTGAACGCCTGGAATTTTCTCGTCCTGTAAAATGTGACCGATGACGTGGGTGCAGGCGATGTTCGTGCCGATGGCGAATTCGCCGACGCGATTGCTGTTCTCGTCCGCGCTGGTGTAGAGCCGAAAATCGTCGCGCAAGTCTTTGTTCTCGGATTTCAACGAGCGAATGCGATTGTTCTCGACCTCGATGGTCAACGGATTGTCTTTCAGATCGCCGTAGCGCTCGCACAGATAATCGCCGACCACACCATCGACGACAAAAGTGCCGTTGGTATTTGCCGGGGCTGTGAAAATTTCGCCGCCGGGAAGATTGCCCCATTTTTCTTTTGTAATGATGCCGCTCGTCTTCAACCATTTCAGCCGCGGCGAGAGTTCGGCTTCGAATTCCGTGCCGTGCGGCGTTTTGCACCTGATGCGCTCAGTCTCGCGTGCGCGCTCGACCAGGCGCTGGCTCAGTTCGTCCACTTTCACGAAATCGGCGCGCATTCCTTCGAGCATGATCTCGCGGTTTATGTTCACCATGTGCCCGTGACGGATCCTGTGATTGTTAACTACGGCCGTCATTTGCGTGCGTGACCCGAGCTCGCCAGGCTGGGTTTGCGCGGCGAAAATCGAGACCTGCGAACAGGCCAGGTCTTCGAGAATGGTTTCCGGCATGAACTTGAGCGGACGGCGGGCATGATGCTCGAGCAGAAACAAGCTGTATTCCGAACCGACGCGTTCGACCTCTGATTGTAACGCGGCGGCGATTTCGCGAGTCGCGGTGTCCGTGATGATGGTGACGCGCTCACCGGGCTGGAGTCGCAAACAAACGTTGATGGCGTTGCGCGCTCCGGGGATCAGCTCCGGATCAATCGGATAGAGATAAGCGCGGTCTGGCATACAAAACGGATGTCAGAATTACGCGGAAATCACATCCCGGCAATATCTGACCTCACGCAACTTTCGCCCCAGCGAGATCCAGGCCTTCGTACGTCTCGGCGACGATTTGATCAACCACCGCCTTCATATCGTGGGTGCGCTCCCACACGGCTAATTGTCGATCCGCGCCGGTGCCTTCACGCATAATTTTTTCGATGTGCGCCAGCTCCGCGTGGCTGCCGAGTTCGTCCACTTCAGTGGCAATGAACTCGAGCATCTCATGCAGCAAATCGCGCTCGTCCATTTCGCATTTGCGGCCAAAGTCGATCAGTTTGCCATCCAGACCGTAGCGTGAGGCTCGCCATCGATTTTCGTCAATTAAGCGACGCGGATAACTGCGAAAGGTCACGTTCTGGCGGCGTAGCTTCTGCAACTTGGAGACGATGGCTTGCATCAACGCCGCCAGTGCGATGGTGTCGTCCACGCGCGATTGCGCGTCGCAGATTCGGAACTCGATCGTGTCAAAAAACGGATGGAGCCGGATGTCCCACCAAATCTTCTTCGCATTATCGATGCAACCGGTGGAGACAAGCAGCTTCAGATAATCCTCGTACTCGGAAAGACTTTCGAATGCATCCGGAATACCGGTGCGTGGAAACCGGTCGAAGATCATCTGCCGATACGCTTTCAAACCGGTGTTTTGCCCTAACCAGAAAGGCGAGTTGACCGAGAGCGCGTAGAGATGCGGCAGAAAATAGCGCGCCTGATTCATCACGTCGATGGCCTCTTCGCGATCCGGAATTCCGACGTGAACGTGTAGCCCAAAGATGAGATTAATCCGCGCGATTTGCTGCATGTCCTTGACGATCGATGCGTAGCGCTCGTGCACTGTGATCAGTTGATCCATCCACTGTGAGAACGGATGCGTGCCAGCCGAGGCAATTTTTAATCCATCGCGCGCTGCGCGCGCGGCTAGCTCGCTGCGAAGATCGAGAACCTGCTGCCGCGCGCAGCGCGCGTCGTTGCAAATCTCGGTGCCGAGCTCGACAACCGATTGGTGCATCTCCGGCTTGACGCGCTCCTTCAAAATCGTTTTGCCACCGGCGAGAATCTGCTGAATGTGCGAACGCAGCTCGCGCGTCTCCGGATCAATGATCTGGAATTCTTCTTCGATCCCGAGAGTGAAGACGTGGTCTTTTGCGCTCATCGTTCTTCCAATTTAAAACGCAATCGAAAGAAAAAGAAATCCACAGATTTCGCAGATTAACGCAGCTTACTTCGAAGCAGACTTTTAGCCGCAATGCTTTGCGATTTGTTGACTATTTCTTGGGAGTGCTTCGCGTCAACGGTCAAAATGGCGCCGCGGGGTCCCGCAAAAGATGCACAGCATTTGCCAACCGAGGCGCAGCGCACTTTCCCTGAGCTGGTAAGAATTGCCAAAATGAAAGCGCAAACTCTCGGGAAACGGCCGGCAACATTCCGGACTTCGGTCACCAAACCAGCGACTGATCGCGCGGAGATTTCGATCAAAAAAATATTGGCGCCCACAGACTTCTCTCCTCCATCCAGGAAAGCTTTCCATTACGCGCTGCGTTTTGCCGAAGACTTCGGTTCCGAAATCACGTTTCTTCACATTCTTGAACCGGTGATGCCGTTGACTTTCGAGGGACTAACCATGCCATCGCCTGCGGACATAGAGTCATCGGAGGCGGCAAAAAGTTTGAAAGCCCTAGTCGCGTCGGCCCGCGCGCGGGGAATTGCCGGGGTAAGAACGATATTTCGGCGAGGGTTCGCCTCGCACGAAATCGTGGAGGCGGCGAAGGACCTCGATGTCGATCTTATCCTGATCGCGACACACGGTTACACGGGCTGGAAACACTTTTGCATCGGCAGTACAGCCGAATGTGTCGTGCGCGCGGCGCCATGCCCGGTGCTGGTTGTTCGTGAGAAGGAGCACGATTTTGTTTAAACCGGAGGACCTCATGAAAACAGAAATACTCACAGAAACTGAACCCTTGGCTATTCGCGTCGCGCTCCATCCCTTTCTTGCGGGAATGAGCCGCACGCAACTGGCGCGGCTCACCGATTGCGCGATGGCCACTCATTTCAAGAAAGGGCAAACGATTCTGCGCGAAGGCGACTTTGCCAACCGGTTCTATTTGATCGAAAGCGGCAGGGTGGTGCTCGAGTCCGGCGAAAGCCTCGGCGAACCGGTAATGGTGGACACGATTGGTCCCGGCGATTTGCTCGGATGGTCGTGGATGTTCCAGCCGTATGTGTGGCGTTTCACCGCGCGCGCGGCCGAGCCGACGGAGGCCATCTTTTTCTACGGCACCATGCTGCGGGAATATTGCGAGAAAGATCACTCGCTGGGCTACGAGCTGTTCAAGCGGATCACGCCGATCATGCTTCGGCGCTTGCAGGCGGCGCGGACGAAAATGCTGGGTGTGCACCATGGCACGGCTTTTCTCGAACCGGTCGTTCTCGAATCTCCTTTCATGGACCAGGAGCTCGATACTGGCGACGGCAATAAGGATACGAAGGAGAATGTTCGCTCTTCGCCTCGATAAAGAGCATAGGGCGGTGTCTGAACCGCCGAAGGAAAACCTTTCCAGCGACGTTGAACCGGGAGGAGAAACTAACTATAATTTCCCTCTTCCCGTGTCTAACACTGCGCCGAACACCGCCGATCGCAGTAAAAACAAGCAATTGGTCGAGATGCTGCGCCGCTCGCGCTTATTTCGCGACTACGAGGGCGTATTCACCAAAGCGACCGGACTGCCGCTGACGTTGCGACCTCTTGAATATTGGCAACTCGCGCATCACGGGAAGAAACAAGAGAATCCATTCTGCGCTTTGCTCGCAGAAAACCCGGCGACGCTGGCTGTTTGTCTGCAAGCGCATGACGAAATGATTCGCCATACTGGCGACATCCCACACACGGTGACCTGCCCTTTTGGCTTAACTGAGACCGCCGTGCCGGTGACGCTTGGCCAGGAAACCATCGGATACTTACGAATCGGGCAGGTGCTGCGTCACATGCCGGTCAAATCGGATACGACGAAAGTGGACCGAGAGCTGGCCCGGCATGGAGTCAAATTCACCAGCGAAATCCGCAAAGCTTGGGAAAAAAATCCGCTGATGCCGCCGGATCGCTATAACGCGATCGTCCGCCTCCTCACCTTTTTCGCTGAGCAACTCTCCGCCTTGATCAATCAGATTGTGTTGGAGAAACAGAATGCGGAGCCACCAGTCGTGCAGAAAGCGCGCGAGTACATCGACAAACATAAAACCGAGGAACTATCGCTGGCCGATGTCGCCAAAGCGGCGGGCGCAAGCGTCTTTCATTTCTGCAAAGTTTTTCACAAGAGCACGGGGCTTAAATTCACCGACTATGTCGCGCGCGTGCGCTTGGAGGATGCGAGGAACCGGTTGTTGAATCCGAATCTGCGGATCAGCGAGGTTGCTTACGATGTCGGGTTCCAATCGCTCACCCAATTCAATCGCGCCTTTAAGCGAGTCTTCGGCCAGTCGCCGACCGAGTTTCGCGCGCATCTTGGCACTCACAAGCGCGCTTCAAAAGCGGCGTAACATCCCGATGGCGAATCCGAACAAAGTCGGCATTGTCGTTTTTGCTTTTGCGCCGGCCTGGTCGCTCCTGGTCGCAATAATCGGATCTGGTCTGACTTGGTTTGCGATACGGGCTAGGTCGAAGTGAACGCAGAAACCATGCGATAGGTTTCATCCGATTCTAAAAGCTTCTCCCGCGTCGCTGATGAACCGCCGATCGTCACCGAACTCATCGGTTCAAAAAAGCCAAAAACCCGCGGCCGGTCGCGCAAGATCGACAATCAGCGCCGGACTACTGATGTTTCGGCATCAGGATGATGGCTTCGAGGTTCTGTTGGCTCATCCGGGCGGGCCGTTCTTTGCCAACAAATATGATGGGGCGTGGACAATTCCGAAAGGCGAAGCCGCTCCCGGCGAAGATTTACTCGGGCGCGCTCAGATCGAATTTGAAGAAGAGCTCGGGATCAAACCATCCGGAAACTGGATTGAGCTCGGATCGATAAAACAGAAAGGCGGCAAGACGGTACACGTCTGGGCTTTCGAAGGCGATCTGCCCAATCCCCTCGAACTCAAATCGAACACTTTCGAAATGGAATGGCCGCCGCGTTCGGGAAAATTGCAAAGGTTTCCCGAAGTCGATCACGCGGAGTTTTTCAGAGAGGGAATTGCGCGGTCGAAAATAAATCCCGCACAAGTCTCTTTTCTCGATCGGCTGCGCGAGCAGTTGGATCGACAATAACGACAGCCCAGTGCGCGTTACCGAGTCCGCGCGCCGGTGATTGTCTCAGCCATTCGTGGACTTTGACTTCGATTGGCTTGGCCTTCGCCGTTACCAACTTCGACATTTTCACGCGCGAGGCTCTACGGAACATCTCCGCGACGACCACCGAGAACCTCACCCGATTCAAAGGCGGCCAAATCATGGAGAAACTGCGGAGCAAGGCGCTCCGCTTGCCGCGAACCCTGGCAGACAATTTACCCGCTCGGCGAATCGCCCCAAAAAACAGCCAGCCTTTCGCAAACGAGGGAGAGCTACGTAGCCACACAATGCGCATCTTTAGGACATGAAAACGGCAACTATTCCACGTACGCTCTCAACTCGGCGAACCTCGTCACGCATTCAGACCGACAGACCGGCGGCTAAGGGTCTGCAAATCCGCAATGTTCTCGTCCCAATTGATTTCTCCGCGACTTCGCTAGAGGCAATCGAATGCGCGCTCCCGTTGATTAAGCGCTTCGGTGCCGATCTCCATCTGGTTCATGTCTTCGAGCTGGATTATCCGCTTTCCAGCATGGTGGCAATGCCGCTGATCGTTCCCGAATTGGAAGTCGGCAAACGGGTGCGGCGCCACCTAAAAGACGTGGCCAGGAAGTATTCGATGGAACTGCGCCGTGAAAACATTCATGCGGTGTCGGGCCGTCCGTTTGAGGAGATCTGCCGCCTTGCTCGCGAGCTGGGCATCGATTTGATCGTTACATCAACTCGCGGAAATACCGGCCTGAAACATCTCGCGCTTGGGAGCACCGCCGAAAGGGTCGTGCGCTATTCGCCTTGTCCGGTGCTGGTGGTGCACCCGGTCGATCCTAAGAAGAAAGCAGGCGGCAACGGAAGAATGACCAAGCATGAGTTGAGCTTCGGCAAAATCCTCGTGCCGATCGACTTTTCGGAGTGTTCGATGAAAGGCCTCGCTTACGCGAAGGCGTTAGCCAAGCAATTTGAGTCAAGAGTTGTCCTACTCAACTCGGTTGCCTTGCAATACTACGTCGCGAGTGACTTATACATGCGATACGATTCCTCGCTCTTCATGCAACAGGCCGAGAAAGCGGCGCAAGAGCAAATGCGCGATCTTGTTCAAAAGACGAATTGGGACGGAATCCAGGTGGAGCAGTCGCTGGAAATCGGCCATGCTGGCCAGCAAATTTGCGCGCGTGCGCAAGATCACGGCGCGGACGTGATTGTTACTTCCACGCATGGCACCACCGGGTTGAAGCATATCCTACTTGGCAGCACCGCAGAGTATGTCGTACGACATGCGTCTTGCCCTGTCCTAGTCGTGCCGAGCCACGAACGGGCGGCGTAAACCTCAGTCAAAACACGAGTATGAAATACTGGATCAACATCAGTCTTACTGCGATCCTCCTCGCCACCGGCGCAATTGCCGCTGAGCCGTCTAAGACGAGACCGAGCTCCGCGAACGTTCAGCCCATTACCTATGCGAATGTGGTTTCATTTTTTAAATCGACTCACTTTCGCCCGACCGAGGTGCAAAAGCGGTGCACCATCTTTTTCGAGGGCGAGTGGAAAAATGCGAATATCTACGATTACTGCGTGATCATGGTGGAAAACTCCGATGAGGATATTCAGGTCACCTTTTATCTCACGGATGCTCACGAAATGAACTGGGTCACCGAATTTCTCGATGGGCCGTTCCTTGCCCGCGACGAGACTGAGAAGCTCTTCAACCTTATGAATTCAGGCCGTGATGTTCGGGGTGAAAAACTGGGACGGTTTCGAGTTGATTTCCATCGCTGCCAACCGCGCCACGCCGAAATCATCGTGTTCAGCTTCACCCCGGTGCGAGCTGCGAAACGCTGATTTCGCACGACGGTGAATCGCAATCGAGCAGCGAAGCGAAAACAAGTGAAACCGCTTCACCCCCGAATGGCTCAGCCAAATGGAACCGGTATCCGTCAACTCCGCCGGAAAGAATCTACAATCGCATATCCCCATTCCTTCCCGCCGAAGATGCCGCTCGGGAAGTTTCTCTTCGAATACCTTCATCGCCGCGGGGTCCGCCACAGCTTCGGCGTCCCCGGCGACTTCGCTCTGCCCACTTTTGCGTGGCTCGAAAAATCAAAAATCCGAAGCATCACGATGACGCATGAGCCCAGCGCTGGATTTGCCGCCGATGCTTATTCTCGCGTCAATGGAATCGGTCTGGTCTGTGTTACCTACTGTGTCGGAGGCTTAAATGTCCTCAACGCTATCGCCGGCGCATACGCCGAAAAGTCTCCCGTCGTCGTCGTGAGCGGTGCACCCGGCCGCAAAGATCGCGAGAAAGATCCGCTCCTACATCACAAGGTGAAGACTTTCGAGACACAGCGGCGCGTCTACGATGAAGTTACAGTTGCCACCACTGTTCTACTCGATGAGCAGCGCGCCGCCTCCGAGATAGTCCGGTGCGTGGAAGCCTGCCTGCGACACAAACGCCCGGTTTACATCGAGGTGCCGCACGACATGGTCGACCGCGAGATTCCAACGACGGTCGTCTCTACCGGCGTCCCCGAAGAGTCGGACCCGCACACGTTCGAGGCTGCGCTCGATGAAACTCTCTCGCTCGTCCGTGCCGCCGAAAGACCGGTCATTCTTGCGGGCGTGGAACTGGCTCGTTACCGCACCGCGGGCTTGGTCGTGCGGATGGCCGAGCGGATGAACATTCCGATCGCGGCCGACCTCTTAAGCAAGAGCGCAATTCCTGAAAATCATCGTCTCTACATCGGCGTCTACGGTGGCGCGATGAGCAGCGACGAGCACGTCCGCAAGTACGTCGAATCCGCCGACCTCGTGCTTATGCTCGGGACCTTCATTACCGACATGAGCATGGGTTTCTACACCGCAAAGCTCGATCGAAGGCGGACCGTCCTCGCGACGACCGAGCGCGTGAGTGTCCAATATCACCGTTACGAATCGATTTCGTTCCGCGATTTCCTCGCGGCGCTCGCGAGCGCCAAGATTCCTCTGAAACGGTTCAAACATCCCAATCCTCACGTTGTCCCCATACCGCTGACAAAAATCGAGCGGCGCGATCGCCTCGCGATGGTGGATGTGTTTCGCATCGTTTCCTTGCATCTCGACGAGCGCTGTTGCGTCGTGGCCGACGTTGGCGACGCTATCTTTGGCGCGGTCGGGATTCGCAGCGCGAGGCAGGCGCAATTCATCGCTCCCGCCTATTACATGTCGATGGGCTTTGCGGTGCCAGCGAGCATTGGCGTTGCCATGGCCGCGAAAAGGCTCCGCCCTTACGTGTTGGTGGGTGATGGCGCTTTTCAAATGACCGGTGTTGAAATCTCCACCATCGTTCGCCTCGGCCTCAATCCTATCGTTCTCATTCTGAATAACGACGGCTACGGGACAATGCGAAAAATTAGCGACGGTTGCTTTAACGTCATCACGCGATGGAACTATGGCAAAATTTGTGAATTGGTGAGTGGCGGCAAAACCGTTACAGCGTCCACTAAAGGCGAGCTCGATAGGGCTCTTTCCCGCGCTCGAAATGCGCGCGAGGTTCACGTCATCGAAATCAAAATCCCGCGCAATGACGTCAGTGTGCAGCTGGCAAGAATTGGCCGCGAAGTAGCAAGAGTGCGCGGCTGGAAAAAAGGCTCCGCGTAATTACGGATACAGCCACTCCGTCTGCCAACCGTCAATCGTGAGAGTATACAGAATGCGATGGTGACAGCGGAAGGGTCTTTGCGTCCAAAACTCAATCCTCTCCGGCACGACGCGGAAGCCGGACCAGAAGGGCGGTCGCGGTACATCGCCGATCCCGAAACGAAGCGTCGCTTTCGCGACTTCCGCTTCCAGCTCAAAATAGCCTTTCATCGGCTGCGATTGTTTTGAAGCGCAGGCGCTGATCTGGCTCAGACGCGGGCGCGTCGCGAAATACGCGTCAGCTTCCTCATCGCTCACGACGGAGGCATGGCCACGGATGCGCACCTGCTTGTCGATCTTCGCCCAGTAAAAGCAGAGTGCGGTTCGGGGCTCACGCAGCAACCCACGCGCTTTGGGGCTTTCCATGTTCGTGAAGAAAACAAACCCGCGCTCGTCGCAGCCTTTGAGGAGGAGCATTCGAGCGTCCGGATGGCCATCGACGTCGATGGTGGCGACCGTCATGGCTGATGGTTCTGCGATCCCGGCATCAACCGCTTCCTGCAGCCAGGCTTGAAATAGCGCGATGGGATCTTTCATCGTTGCGAGAGTTTTGTGAGAGGCACAAGCTGACACCAGCAGCGCAACACGCCGGTCGCCGAGGATCCGGGCAAGGATAGACGCTCGACTTGAAAGGTTGTTTCGCGCGCGCAATCCTTCACGAGTCGCAATCACATCGATGCGCGGCCCGGTGTCGAAGCTTTATCGCCACTCCGCATCTTTTAAGCATCGTTCAATGAGCAACGCATACAATGCCATCATCGATACGACACCCAATATAATCAGATATTCCATTGTTGTTTACCTTTCATTTACGCTCCGCCAAAATCGCCGACTCCTGTTCGCTCGCAGGCCGTGATTTCAAACGACCCGAGCAGGGATGACCCCATCGATCGCACCGGCAACCGTGCACTTCCACGCTCGAATCCACCTGGTCCTCCGCTGTGATTGAAATATGACGGACATCGGGAGCCGGCGGATTTACGTGTTTCGGAACGACGCAACACTCACTGAGATATTCATCCATCCTCAGAACAAGATTTGTTTTCATAACTGTTCCTTTCACGATTCAGATTACGATCGCGGCCGACGACGCGCTCCACGCCGATTGGCTTTTGCTTTGCAAAAATTGCTCAAGGCAAAAGCGCCTGATTTTGCCGTGGAGCCAAGATTAGGCGAGCAATTGCCAAGGGACGGAGAGCACCGCCATCTCAGCCGCGGTTTAGTTAGGCATGACGATGATGCCACCGCGCGCAAATCGGTTCACGGAGGTCGCCCTTCGAAACCGGGATCGGGCCGAGCCGGTCGAAATCTGGAAGGCGAGAAATTTTATCCACGAACATTCGGATGAAGAGCTTTCGCTTACGAAAGTCGCGAAGTCCGTTCACATCAGCCCCAATTACTTAAGCGAAAAATTCAAAGAAGTGACCGGCGTAAATTTTGTCGATTACATCGCCCGCCATCGCATCGAGAAAGCGCGCAAGCTCTTGCAAAATTTAAATCTGCGAATCAGTGAGATCGCGTTCGCGGTCGGTTTTCAATCGTTGTCGCAATTCAATCGCGTCTTCAGAAAACTAGCAGGCAAATCGCCGACGGCTTATCGGGCAGCGAAGGCGAACCGCCGGCACCGGGACTGAAAGTGCTCGGGTTGAACTTACGGAACGACTGTCATCACACCTTTCATCCCGCAGACATAATCATACGATCCGGGCTCGCGCGGCGCGGTCAACGTAACGCTATCCGATTCTCCCGGACCGAGCAGCTTAGTCTTGGCGAGCACGTAGAACGATTGATCCGCTGCGATGTAATCGGTTTCTGGATGCGGAATTCCCACCTCGACGGAGTTGGGAGTGTAGGCCTGTTTTTCTAGCAGCACCCATTGGCCGGAAAGTCCGCCACTGATTACTGGGCGCAGGCGCCAACCGAAAGCTGCACCGATGAATGCGAATCGCATCAAATTATTGCTGAAATTCACCCGTAAAAATGCGTAGCCGAGTCGAGCGCGCTTCTGGTAAGAATGCGCTGCATGTTGCATCTGCGGTTAACTCGATGGTTCCGCGGTAAGCGCGAAAAGCTTCTATGGGGCATCGGGGGAGGAGCCGCTCTCGCCGTCATCCTGCTTTCGTGTAGCAACTTCGAAACGAACCGTACCATTCTCGCCCCGCCCAGCATTCCCGGGGCGGAGTTCGTCGGTTCCGAGGCGTGCGCGACCTGTCACGAGTCGATCACCCGAACTTTCGCCACGGCAACGCACGCTCGTCTGAAGGCGCAAGGAGACAACGCGAAGAACGTTGGTTGCGAATCGTGTCACGGACCGGGGAGTTTGCATGTCCAAAGCGGGGGATCGGCCAAGACGATCATCAATCCGCGCAAATCGCCGGAGACCTGTTTTCAATGTCACCTGGAAGTGCGCGCAAAGTTCCAATTGCCGCACCATCATCCGGTGCTGGAAGGCAAAGTAAGTTGTGCCGATTGTCATAATCCGCATATCGGCTCGGCCATAAAGGGGGGCGGCACCAGTCTCCCCCAGCGGCTCAAGGGTGGCGGCATTGGCTTGTTGAGCCAAAACGAAACCTGCTTCCAGTGTCATACCGCGCAACGAGGTCCATTCGTTTTCGAGCACGAGGCGTTGCGCGAAGGTTGTGTGACCTGTCATTCGCCGCATGGCTCCGTGAATCAGCGAATGTTAACGGAACGGAATCAGACCTTATGTTTAAAGTGTCACTTCCAAGAGCAACCTCAAAGGGGCCGGATCTTCATTGGGGATGTAGAACACACCACCTTCCTGCCCCAGGGGACATGCTGGTCGGCCGGCTGTCACGAAGCGATCCACGGCTCTCAGGTGAGCAACCTACTTCGGTTTTGAAACAATGAGCGACGTTTGCTTCTCGAGAGTTATGCGCTCGCTGGCGCGCACGATCGCGCTCCTGATCTGCGTCGCCTTCTGTGCGCATCATCCTCTCGACGCCGGCGAATCTGCCGATGGGAAATCAACCGCCGACGGGAAAACGCCCGCGGACGCGACTACGGACGAAGAAACGGAGTACAAGAACTGGATCGAGCTCGGAATCGGGGGTCTGATTATCAACGGTGACGCCGCGCAATTTAAACAAGAGCACAGGATGTCGGGCGATGTCTTCGGCGGCATCCAGGATCTACACTTTGAGCAGACCGTCGGTAAGAACGGCCTGTTTTCGATCGATGGCCATGCTATCTGGGATAATAACGATTACGACATAAAATTGGAATTGTCGCAGCCGAAGGTCGGCTATATCCGCGCCGGTTTTACTGAGTTTCGCAGTTGGTATGACGGGAACGGCGGGTTTTTTCCACATAACGGGCAATTCTTCACACCGCCGTTTCCAGAAATGCATATCGACCGGGGTGAGGCATGGGTTGAACTGGGCTTGCGTTTACCAGATTGGCCCGAGATTACCGTACGTTACTCACACGAGTTTCGTGAGGGGCAGAAGGATTCAACCATCTGGGGCGACACGACGCTAACGGGTCTCACGGTTAACCCTGCCCGCAAAATCGCGCCGGCGTTCCGCGACATTGATGAGACGCGCGATATTTTCGCGGTCGATGCCCTGAAGACCTTTGGCAACACGGACGTCAGCTTGGGCATGCGCTTTGAGCACAATAACAACGATGACGCACTGCAACTCGAGCGCGGTGCTGGCCAACTTCCACCCGTCGTGCCTGCGCCCGGCGCGCAGCGATTCATCACGCAGGATGACAAGAACAAGGTCGATTTGTTCAGTGGCCACGCGTCCACCGAGACGCGCTTCAGCGATTCGCTCTGGTTTACAACCGCATACTCTTATACAACGCTCGAAAGCGATCTCGCCGGCACGCGTATCTATGGAACCCATTACAATGCGTCGTTCAGCGACTCAATCTTGACGCTCGGGCCTTTCGACGAGGGCTTTCTCAATCTTGCCGGTGGATCACAAGTTGATCAGCATGTGTTTAATCTCAATCTCATGTGGGTACCGCTAAAAAACCTCACTGTTCTCACAGCATTCCGTTACACCTTTGAGGACACGGAGAGTAACTCGATTTTCCTCGACACCAACCCGACGCCGAATGTTCCACCGTTTACGCCTGGTAATCCCAATGGAGGATTCCATCAGGATACCCCAGTACTGACGTCGTCCAACAGCTCGCAAACCTTCAATAAGTTCGCCGAGAGCTTGGAGTTGCGTTACACCGGCATTGCCAATTGGTTCTTTTATGCCGAGGGCGAGTGGGACGAGGAATATGGCGACATCCACGAGCGCCAAGTTGCTGATGGGATGACTGAGGCGACGAATAAGAATCTCAACCTACTTTCGCAAAAGTACACTGCCGGATTCAATTGGTATCCCAGCGATCGCCTCAATTTATCCGCGCAGTACTATCACAAAATTCTTGAATACGATAATGCGGAGACATCCCAAAACCAAAGCCTGGTGAACCAGCAATGGAATACAGATGATTTCAATGTTCGCATTACCTGGCGGCCCCGTATTTCGCCACGCCTCGGCACCTTGACTCTGGTGAGCCGCTACGATTTTGTTACTGCCTCGATCGTGGGTCAGTGGCAGTTGCCGGGAATCGAAACCTTTCAGCCCGAGCACACAGCTTTGATTACAAACCACATGATCACGGAGAGCATTACGTGGAATCCGCTCGCCCGGCTCTATCTCCAGGGAGATCTTTCCTACGTTCTCAACCAGACCAAAACACCGGCGGCCAACATCGACCTCATACCATATACAAGCCCATCGGTCCTGAATTTCAGAAATGATTATTGGACGGTAGCAGCAGGCGCGGGATATGTGCTGGACGCTAAAACCGACCTCCGGGTGGATTATTCGTTTTATCGTGCCAATGATTATTCGAACAATGACCTGGTTGGCATGCCTTATGGCATGGGGGCGACTGAGCATACTCTGTCGGCGATTATCAGCCGCCAGCTGGCCAAGAATGTCCGCTTAACGTTAAAGTACTCTTATTTTAACTACACCGATGAAACGAGCGGTGGTCACGACAACTACGAAGCGCATTCGGTTTACTCGACTCTGCAATTTAGGTTTTAACTCGAGAAGGTTGATGCGCGTGATCCGATTTAGGGCAGCATCGGCATCGTTCGCCGCTTTCGTGATTTTCCTGGCCGCTTGCGATAAGAGCGATGAGCAGATCAAGGTTTATCGCGTCGCCAAAGCGCCACTCGAGTCATCGGCTTCCGAGGAGGGCGCCATGCCAACGAACGCGGCCTCTCCCGCGTTCCCAGCGGGAGTGGTCCCAGTCGCGACCACGACAACGCCGCCAAACTGGGAGGCGCAACCGCTTTCACAAATGCGGCAGGCCAGTTTCCTTGTGCGCGGTGAGAACGGCGCAATCGCTGATATTTCGTTTGTGAGCCTCGGTGCTGTTGCCGGAAATGTTCTCGACAATGTCAATCGTTGGCTTTCGCAGCTCGCTCAGCCGCCAATTACTCCGGATAAATTGGCGAGCACGATTCAGAAAATATCAACTGTGCGCGGCGACGTTGCCATTGTCGATCTCACCGGACAGCCGGAGAAGGGCGATTCCAATAAAGATGGCCGGATCATCGGCGCCATCGCATCAGACCAAGATCGCACCGCATTTTTCAAGATGCGCGGAAATCCGGCGCTGGTTGGCGCGCAAAAAGAAAACTTCCTGAAGTGGGTCAGCTCCGTTCGCACCGCGGGCGTGACTGCGATTAGAACAGAATCGGAAGCGCCAGCCAAATCGGATCAATTGCAGATCAAATGGGAGATCCCCGCGGGCTGGTCGCCGGCGCCGGCTTCGGCCATGCGCTATGCAAGTTTCACGACAACCGGCGAGGCCGGCGACCAAATCGACATCTCGGTTGTCACCTTTCCCGGTGAGGGCGGAAGCGACGCCGACAACGTGAATCGCTGGCGCCAACAAATCGGGTTGCCCCCAGCCGACGCTTCCACGTTGGAGTCAACAATCGTTCCGCTGAAAAGCGACAACGCGGATTTTGCCAGTATCGACATCACCGGCGCAAATTCGCGGCTGCTTGCCGTGTGGACACGACACGATGGCCGCACCTGGTTCTTCAAACTTACCGGTCCGAAGACGGCCGTGGAAAAACAGAAGCCGAACTTCGTGAAATTTTTCCAGTCCGTCCGATTCTAGGAAACATGCTGCGGAAACTTGTCGATCTTATCACGTCGCTGAAGCTGACGATCGTTTGTCTCGCCGCTGCAATGGCGCTCATCTTTGCCGGTACCATTGCCCAGGTTCACCTTGGCATCCACGAAGCACAACAGCGCTATTTTCAAAGTTTGTTTGTTTGGTGGCCACCGGAGGGACGCGGCTTCAAGATTCCAATTTTTCCAGGAGGCCATCTTATCGGCGCGGTGTTGCTGATTAATCTGATCGCCGCGCACGCGAAACGTTTCCGCTGGGCCTGGCGCAAGCTCGGCATTCATCTCACCCATGCCGGTCTCATCATCATGCTCGCCGGCGGCCTCTTTACCGATCTCTTCGCGGTCGAAAGTCACATGCGCCTGTCGCAAGGCGACACGAAAAATTATTCCGAACATTTGCGCTTGATGCAACTCGCGGTCATCGACACGACCGATCCGACGTTCGATCAGGTGACCGCTATTCCCGAAGCGTTATTGCGGCGTAGCCGGACGATCGAGCATGCCAGTTTGCCATTCCAAATTGTGGTCAGGAATTTTTTCCAGAATTCACGATTGCAGATGCTGAGCGAAGCGACCAACGGAGCTCGACCAATCGCGAATCAGGGGCCGGGCGCACAAATCGTGGTCCAATCCGTTCCGCGCGCGACCGGTGTTGACGATCGCGATGTGGTCACAGCCGCGATCGAAATTGTGCCGATCGATTTTGCGACGGACGCGACAGCGCCATCGCTCGGCACTTGGCTGGTCTCGGATGCGCTTGGCGCGCCGCAGACATTTTCCTGTGCCGGTCGGACCTGGCAGCTCGTGATGCGGCCAGCTCGCTATTACCAGCCATTCAGCGTGACGTTGCAGAAGTTCACCCATGAGCGTTATGCCGGCACCGAGATTCCGAAAAACTTTTCCAGCCACATCACTTTGATCGATCCCGAACGCTCAGTGAATCGCGACGTCCTGATCTACATGAATCACCCGCTGCGTTATCGCGGCGAGACATTTTATCAGGCTGGATTTCAGCAGGACGACTCGGCGTCGATCCTGCAGGTGGTGCATAATCCGAGCTTCATCGCTCCTTACATTGCCTGTGTCATTGTCGCCGCCGGACTGTTGATCCAATTTGGATTTCATCTCGTCGGATTCTCGCGGCGGAGAACGGCCACACCATGAAACGTTTCTTTCCTTTGGTCGTGTTCGCTTTCGCTGCGTTATGGATTGCGGCCAGCTTCGTCCCACCGAAATCTCCAAATGACGATGTCGATCTTGTGAAGTTCGGAAAAATTCCGGTGCTCGTCGGCGGTCGCATCAAGCCGCTCGACACCGTAGCGCGCAATTCGCTCCTCATCATTCATGGCAAACAAACTGTGCGGCCGGCGAATGGAAAACGACTCAGCGCCATGGTCTGGCTCACCGACACGCTCTTCAACGCGCCGGTTGCCGATCAACATCCGGTCTTCGTGATTCAAAATGCGGAAGTGCTCGGCCTTTTCGGCTGGCAACAGAGCGACCGAAAATATTTTAGCTTCGCCGAGCTCTCGCCGTTTCTGAAACAAATCGACGATCAAGGCGAACAATCGGACAAGCTCGAGTCCGTCGAACGCTCAGCGTATCAAAATGCCATTCTGAACCTGCGCAATGCGCTGGTTCTTTACCAACGATTGAAAAACAGTTTCCAGCCGGAAGACGCACAAAATTTCGCCAGTGAACTGGAATCCTTCAGGAACGGTTTGCCGGCGGCGGGAAAAGCGGCGCGGCAACGCCAGACCGGAGAGAGTTTCGACAAAGCGAAACTCGATGACACCGCCGGATTGATCCAGCGCTACCAAAGGTTAGCGGACATGGCTTACATCCTCGCCGCCCCGCCTCCTGCCTCCGGGCAACAAGGCGAATGGCGCTCAGTTGGCGAAAGCTTAGTACAGTCGATCGCAACGCGCGAAATTCATCCGGTGGTAAAGATGTATGCAGAGATCGGCGACGCCTACCGCGCCGGCAGTCGATCGCTCTTTAATCCGCATGTCGATCTTCTCGCCAGTTGGCTGGCGAAAGAACAACCGACCGCAACGAAACGCACGTCTTTCGAATTTCTTTTCAACCATGTCGATCCGTTTACGCACAGCATGACGCTTTACATTTTGGCGTTTCTGCTCGCGTGCGGATCGTGGCTTGGTTGGAACCGGCCGCTGAACCGCTCGGCGTTTTATTTGCTGTTGCTGGCGCTGGCTGTTCACACCTTTGGTTTGGTGTCGCGGATGTATCTGCAAGAACGTCCGCCCGTCACCAATCTTTATTCGTCCGCCATTTTCATTGGTTGGGGCGCGGTCATCGTGGCGCTCATTCTCGAACGAATTTTTCGCGACGGGATTGGCGCGGCTTGCGCCGGCGCTATTGGCTTCATCACCTTGATCATCGCGCATCATCTCGCGGGCAGCGGCGACACTCTCGAAATGTTGCAAGCGGTCCTCGACACCAACATTTGGCTGGCCACGCACGTGGTCGCAATCACGACTGGTTATTCCGCGATGTTTTTGGCCGGCATGCTCGCCATCATCTACATCATCCGTGGCATGTTCACGCGTTCGCTGAAAAAGGAAACTGCCGATTCTCTCTCTCTCATGACTTACGGCGTCGTTTGTTTCGCAACACTGTTCAGTTTCGTGGGTACTGTCCTTGGCGGCATTTGGGCCGATCAATCGTGGGGACGCTTTTGGGGCTGGGACCCGAAGGAAAACGGCGCCGTCTTGATTGTTCTTTGGTGCGCGATCATTTTGCACGCGCGCTGGGGCGGATTCATTCGCCAGCGTGGCCTGATGATCATGGCGATCTTCGGCAACGTGGTCACGAGTTTCTCTTGGTTCGGTGTGAACATGCTCGGCGTCGGCCTGCATTCCTACGGATTCATGCAAAAAGCGTTTCCCTGGCTCTGCGGCTTCATCCTCAGCCAGCTCGCGCTCATGGCAATCGCCGCGATGCCGCTGGAACGCTGGCGAAGTTTTCGAAAATCCTCCGGCGCGATCCGTCAAAGAAATCAGCGGCCGGAGTTGACGTTTGTACCCCCAGGACTAGTAGTAGAAACACCGCCAGAGTAATTGAGAAAGGATCCAGCAATGAAAACAATCGTTTCCATCATTATCAGCCTTCTTATCGCGTCGGCCATGTCCCTTCGCGCCGCTGACGCGAAAGCAAATTGGGACGCCAACTGCGCCCAATGCCACGGTAAAGACGGGCGCGCCGACACGAAAATGGGAAAGCAATTGAACGCCAAGAACCTGACCGATCCGAAGGCTCAGGCTGCTTTCACTGACGCCAAAGCCACCCAATCTATCAAAGAAGGCGTAAAGGAAAACGGCAAAACGACGATGAAAGCATTCGGCGGAAAACTGACCGACGACGAAATCAAGGCGCTCGTCGTTTACGTGCGCACGCTGAAAAAATAATCCGCAAGATCGACAATGTACGTCGGCGCAGCAAGGCCGCGCTTACTTGAGGCTCTTGATGTAAGCCACGAGAGCTTTGAGGTCTTCGTCCCTTACATCGACGGGCGGCATTTCGCCTGCGGTCATCTTCGCCGTCGGATGACGGAGCACGTTCGATAGCTCTTCCGGCGATTTCTGTGCGGCCGCACCCGTGAGCTTGGGGCCAGCATTTGTCCCGATTCCGTTTTCGCCATGACATGCACTGCACGATTGATCTTCGTAAATTTTCTTGCCGGCGGCGGCGAGCGGATCGGCCAGCGCCACATTGGCGGCGGCCAGTGAGCTGATGGCAGGCGCAGGCTCGAAGGGCTCTCGCATGAACTGCTCAGTCTCTTCATGCTGTCTTGCGACCTGCTTCGCAATACTTGGGTCACGCTGATCGTCGCGCATGCTCATTAGTCCCATCACGACGAAGCAAATTAGGATGAAAAGAAAAACGCCGACCGCGATCGGACGCCGCCAAGGACGTCGTTCCAAACGGCGATCGATGAATGGAACACACACCAAAAGCACGGCGGTGAGCGCGGGGACGACGACAATGCCAATGACTGCGTAGCGCCCTTGCCAGTATTTGAGCCATTGGAAGATGGGCAGGTAATACCACTCCGGTCTCGGAACATACTGAGTATCGGCTGGATTCGCTTTCGGCCCGAGCTCCGTCGGCGAAAAATGCGAGAGCAAAGCGAGCACAAGGATCATTAACAGAGCGACGATCGTATCCATGACCACCTGGCGGGGGTAAAATCGCTGCGTCGGCAGCCGCGGACGGACCGGATCCTCGCTCGGTGGACCGGCTGCGCCCGCTTTCCGGAAGAGATAGACGTGCGTCGCGATGAAAGCGATCAGGATGGCCGGAAGGACAAACACGTGGGCGACGAAGAAGCGCGACAACGTCAAGGTGCCCATCTCGTTTCCGCCACGCATGAAGCGCTTCAACCACGAGCCGATGAGCGGCACATCGGCGGCCATATTCGTTCCGACAGTCGTGGCGAAATACGCTTTTTGGTCCCAGGGCAGCAGATAACCGGTGAAGGCCATTGCCAACATTAAGGCAAAGAGTACACAGCCCGAGATCCAGAGAAGTTCGCGGCGGCCTTTATAAGCACCGTAAAGGTAAGTTTGTGTCAGATGAAGCAGCAGCACGATGACCACCGCGCTCGAGCCGTAAGCGTGCACGCTGCGCAGAAACGACCCGCCGGTCACTTGCTTGACGATATAAGCCACCGTCGTGTGGGCGCTGTCCGCTGACGGCACATAGTAGAGCGCCAGGCATATTCCCGTGATCGTTTGTGAAATGAACAAGAAGAGTAAAACAGAGCCGAAGACGTAGGCCCATCGCGCTCCGCCGGGAATCGGCTCATCCAATGCTTCGTGCAGGAGCGAGCCAATGCCGGTGCGGACGTCTAACCAGTTGTAGAGACGCTGCCAGGGCCCTCCGGCAGAAGTCGCTTTTTCCTGAGGCTTATCCGGGTCCGCCATGGCCAATCTTGTCCTACGACAAAACTTCTTTGTTCGGAATAAGCTGCCGGAAATATTGGTAGCGCACCTTCACCATTCCATTCTCGACCTTGCTCTCCAGCTCATCCATTGCGCGCGGCGCTGGTCCTGAAACCCTCGCCCCATCTTCTGCGAACACCGCGCCATGACACGGACAAAGGAATTCCTGTTTGGCCTCATTCCAGGGAACGGAGCAGCCAAGATGCGGACAAATCGGCGACAGAATGCGCGGCAGACCATCCTTCATCGGCAACACATAAATCGGTTTCTCGGAAACAATTTTCCGCCAAGCATCCAGCTGCTGGACTCGGATGAGCTTTTTCACCGGCGCCGTCAGCGAAGAGAACTCGTTGATGTTCCCGACGTCCGACCAGCCAATTTCAGTCGTTTTTGTCAGCAGTGGATGTAATACGAAACGAATTAACGGCACCGACAGCGCTGCGCCGACAACCACGGTGCCGAAGCCAAGCAACACACCGAGAAAAGAACGCCGCGTTAACGACTTAGGCTTCAGCGTGTTTTGATCCGCCGCAGGCGAGAAATCTCCGTCGTTGGATGTTGACGATGAGTTCATCCTCAGAGTTAGCGCTGATGATGTGGGAAAAAACGTTCGCTATGCAAGCGCGATCGAGAATTTCCGTAAAAATGCGGAGCTTATTATCATGTTATGGGGCTTACATGGGACGTCCATGTACAACCGAGAATCGAATCGATGAAGGTTACGGTCCACCACGGCGCACAAATCAGTCGCTGCAAATATGAGATGTTCGCGGAACGGCGCGATGGTGTTTTAAAAATCGCCGTCCGGCCTTAGCCGACTCGATTGAGCCGGCCCTGCCAGCCGATGAGACTAGTACATAAAGCATCGGCGTGATCGAACCAATCGAGAAACTTTTACGGAAGACAGAGCGAGCGACTGGAGTTGCCGATGATGAAGACAGCCCTTGAGCATCCACCCGGAAAAAACCAGGAGACGTTGACGTACCCAAAGCTGAGGCATCAGCCGCCGCGCGGTCGGTCCTGGGAATCGATGGGCGCGGTCTGGCGCCGCAAGACCAGTGTCATCGCGGTCTTTTCCGTCGCAGCCATCATCCTGCATCTCATCCTTCGCTTCGGCTTCCGCACGAGCCCGGGCCTTTTTCAAATCCCGTTGTTGGCTGTGCTGGTTTTCGGAGGCATCCCTCTTGTCTATGAACTGCTGAGGAAGCTTTTGAAACGGGAGTTTGGTTCCGATCTGCTGGGAGGTATTTCTATTATTACCTCGGTCCTCCTGGGCGAATACCTCGCCGGGTCGATCATCGTCTTGATGCTCGCAGGAGGGGAGGCGCTGGAGAATTACGCGTTGAAGAGTGCCTCTTCGGTGCTAGCCGCGCTGGCTAAACGAATGCCTTTGATTGCCCACCGGAAATGCGGCTCTGAAATTCTCGATGTGGCGCTGGAGGAGATTGCGGTTGGCGACGCGCTCGTGGTTTATCCGCACGAAATCTGCCCGGTGGATGGCGTGGTCGTTGAGGGCCACGGCGTGATGGATGAATCCTACCTCACAGGCGAGCCGTTTCAGATTACGAAGACTTCCGGCTCCACCGTAATTTCGGGTGCGATCAATGGCGAATCAGCGTTGACCATCCAAACGATCAAGCGTGCCGGCGATTCACGCTACGCGAAAATCATGGAAGTCATGCGCGAGTCCGAGGAAAGGCGCCCGCAGCTTCGGCGGCTAGGCGACCAATTGGGTGCCATCTACACCCCAGTGGCTGTCGGGGTCGCCATCATCGCGTGGGTAATTAGCGGTGAAGCCATTCGCTTTCTCGCGGTGTTGGTGATCGCGACGCCTTGCCCTTTGCTGATCGCGATACCTGTAGCGATTATCGGATCGATTTCCCTCTGCGCTCGCCGGGCGATCATTGTGAAGAGTCCCGTCGTGCTGGAGCAGATCGCCGAATGTCGGACGGCAATCTTCGACAAGACCGGGACACTGACGTATGGCGAGCCGAAGCTGACGGAACAGATCATCGCCCCTGGCTTCGAGCAGAAGGAAGTGCTGACCCTTGTCGCAAGCTTGGAGCGCTACTCAAAGCATCCGCTGGCGCGAGCCATTCTCGCCGCGGCGAGGGAGGAAAGAATCCAGCTTCCGGAGGCTACCGAAGTTGGCGAGCAGCCAGGCCGTGGACTGCGCGGCACTGTCCTCGGTCGTCAGTTGCAGATCACGAGCCGCAACAAACTCAGAGCGCAAAACGTGACGGGCACCGATCAGCTTCCAACGGTCGCCGGTGGGCTCGAATGCGTGGTGGTGATCGACAATCGCTATGCGGCGGCGTTGCGCTTTCGCGATGCGCCGCGCGCGGAGAGTCGCTCCTTCGTCAAGCATTTGAGACCGAAGCACCGCTTCGAGCGCGTGATGATCGTGTCGGGAGATCGTGAGGCTGAGGTGCTCTATCTGGCTGAGCAAGTGGGCATCAGCGAAATCCACGCCCAGCAAAGTCCCGAGGAAAAACTCGCGATCGTCCGCAAGGAAACCGCTGCGGCCAAGACGCTCTACGTGGGCGATGGCATCAATGATGCGCCCGCCATGATGGCCGCCACCGTCGGCATGGCGATCGGGCAGAACAGCGACGTCACCACGGAAGCCGCGGGAGTTGTCGTCATGGATAATTCCCTGGAGAAGGTGGACGAGTTCATGCACATCAGCCGGCGGATGCGTTCGATCGCTCTTCAGAGCGCGGTCGGCGGAATGCTCTTCAGTATCGCCGGGATGCTACTCGCAGCGAGCGGTTATCTAACTCCCGTCAACGGTGCACTCACTCAGGAACTGATCGACGTCCTTGCGGTCCTCAACGCGCTGCGTGCCGCGTTCCCGCCACGGGTGATTTCCGATTTGTGAACCGGCGCCGCAATGAATTGAGATAGGGAGATAGGGTTTGCCCTGCGTAGAAAAATTGTGCGATTTTTCCGCAGGGATGCGGAGCTAGCGTGCCTGACGTCCAGTTAACCTTGGCACACCACATGAAGCAAAGTGCTGACGAAAAGAAACTGCAGAGGTGCGCAACTGACGCCGGTTGTTTACACAATCCATTTTTGTTCTAATCCAACGAGCAAATTCCCCGAAATGATGCGCGGCTAGATTTGCGCTGTGCGGCAGTTGGCAATCAATTACCTCGTGGATCTCACCACCACTTACCTCGGAATGAAGTTGCGCACGCCGCTCGTGCCGTCGGCTTCCCCGCTCTCCGAGGAGATCGACAAGATTAAACGGATGGAAGAGGCCGGCGCGGCCGCCGTCGTTCTCCATTCGTTGTTCGAAGAACAAATGGAAACAGATCCCGCCGTGTCCAAGCCGGAATTTCGGGTCGGATCGGACGCTTACTTGAAGCATATCGCGGAGGCCAAACGCTGCGTCAAAATACCAATTATCGCGAGCCTGAACTGCACCACGCTCGGCAGTTGGATTAGTTACGCGCGACAGATTACAGAAGCAGGCGCCGACGCGTTAGAGCTGAACATCTACAAGATACCGACACGACCGAAAGTCACTGGATCGACCATCGAAAAGGGATACATCGACGTTGTTCGAGCGGTGCGGGCCGCGACCACAATCCCACTCGCCGTGAAACTCAGCCCGTATTTCAGCAATTTCGCAAACATGGCAACGTGTTTTGACGCGCTCGGCGTCGACGCGCTCGTGCTCTTCAATCGGTTTTACCAGCCCGACATTGATCTGGAAAAAATGGAGGTCGCGCCAAATCTTGTGCTCAGTTCGCCGGTGGACATGCGATTGCCGTTGCACTGGATTGGAATCCTTTTCGGGAAAATCCACGCAAACCTAGCCGCCACGAGCGGAGTTTATGAGGCTAAAGACGTGATCAAGCTGGTCATGGCCGGCACCGACGTAACCATGCTCTGCAGCGCCCTCATGCGTCATGGGATCGAGCATATCCAACGAATCGAGATGGAGATGGTCGTCTGGCTGGAGCAGCACCAATACAATTCGTTGAGCGAAGTCAAAGGCATTATGAGTCAGAAGAATTGCCCGGACCCAAGCGCGTTTGAGCGTGCTCAATACGTCCGCGGTCTTTCGACTTATACATCGTTGTTTCCAATGCGACGTTGAGCTGCCCGCGTACAAGAGCGCGCAAGCCGTAACTGATGCCCACCCCCACCGTTAGGTTTGGATGACGGTCAGCCCCTCGTACGTTTCCGCGACGATTTGATCGACAACCCCTTTCATGTTGCGTGTGTGTTCCCAAGCGGCCAGCTGTCGATCCGCGCCGGTGCCTTCGCGCATGATGCGCTCGACGTGCGCGATTTCATTTTTGCTGCCAAGCTCGTTCACCTCGGTTGAAATAAACTCAAGCAGTTCATTTAGCAGACCGCGTGTTTCAACCTCGGCTTCCTTGCCAAAATCGATCAGTTTGCCGTCGATACCATAGCGCGAGGCGCGCCAGCGATTTTCATCAATCAGACGGCGTCGATAAATGCGAAAGCTCATGTTTTGCCACTGCAATTTGTGCAGCTTGGCAATGATGGCCTGAATCAGCGCCGCCATCGCGAGCGTGTCATCCACGCGCGATTGCGCATCGCACACGCGCACCTCCAGCGTGTCGAAAAACGGATGGAGCCGGATGTCCCACCAGATCTTCTTGGCGTTATCCACGCAGCCGGTTTTGACCAGCAGCTTGCAGTAATCTTCGTACTCGGAAAGCGATTCGAAGGCGTCGGGAATGCCGGTGCGCGGAAAGCGTTCAAAGATTTTGAGCCGGTAACCTTTCAGGCCGGTGTTTTGTCCGACCCAAAACGGTGAGTTGACCGAAAGCGCGTAGATGTGCGGCAGAAAATAGCGCGCCTGATTCATCACGTGGATGGCGGTTTCGCGATCAGGAATGCCGATGTGCACGTGCAAACCGAAGATGAGATTCGCGCGCGCGAGTTGCTGCATATCCTTGACGATTTCTTGATAACGCTCGCCTTGAGTGATGAGTTGATCGCGCCAGTGGGAAAACGGATGTGTGCCCACGGAAGCAATCTTTAATCCGCTGCGGCCGGCGAGTTCCGCCAGCTTGCTGCGCAAATCGGTGACGTGGGCGCGGGCTTCGACAATCGACTGGCAGATTTGCGTGCCGAGCTCGACGACCGATTGGTGCATCTCCGGCTTGATCTGCTCTTTGAGCATGACCTTCCCGCCTTCGAGAATCTCCTGAATGTGCGAACGCAGCTCGCGCGTCTTTGGATCGACGATCGCGAACTCCTCCTCGATGCCGAGAGTGAAGGTGTGATCTTTGACGCTCATGTGGGGCCGCAAATGTTCCTCAAAAACCCCAGCCTGTCATCCTGAGCGCGAGCGACGGGAATGACGAAGCTCGAATGACGTCCTTCGTCATTTTCATTTGTCGATTCTACGCGAGTTCGCCTAACGAACACCGCGTGACCGCGACCTGGACGAGCTTGCCCGAGCTCAAATTGTCACGGGCCGGGAAAGCGTTCGATTACTTCAAGCCAAAACGCGCTTGTCAACGCAGAAGCGGACGCTAAGCTTGCGCTCCCACAGGGGATTTTGCATGTCGTTGGCCAGCCTACTTTCTGCCGAGCAAATCATCCCCGAGATGAAGGCGACAGAGCGTTGGCCGGCGATTGTCGAGTTGATCGATCTGCTCGTCGGGCTGGGCAAAATCAAGAGCGCGGATCGCGCCAGCATTCTGGCGTCGCTCAAACAGCGCGAGGAAACGATGAGCACCGGCATCGGCTTCGGCATTGCCATTCCGCATTGTTCGTCCGACCGGCTCGAGGAAGTGGTCGCGGCCTTTGGAAGATCGACCACCGGCATTGAGTTCGACGCGCTCGATAATGCGCCGGTGAAATTTGTCGTCCTTTTTATTGTGCCGAAAAATCAATTTCAGACCCATTTGCGCACGCTGGCTTCAATCGCGAAGTTTTTGAACGATCGCGCCACCCGCGAGAGTTTAGCGGAGGCGAAATCAGCCGAAGAAATCTTGTCGATCTTTCGCGACCGGCCACAAAAAGCGTAGCGGAAGGGGTGGGTCGGCCCCGAACGCTTTCGGGGGCGATGCCAAGATAAATGCGGCTTTGCCGCCCAACTTAACATCGAGCTCGCCACAGGACGAGTCCGTCCGACTGGCGGCAAGGGACTGCTCGATCCACCTTCGCGTCGCAGAGCAAAACGGCTACAATTCCGTGGCGTAAACACATGGAGACGTTCCAATCTCTTCTCGGACGAAAACTGTCTGACGCGCTGGCTGCGGCCGGCTTGCCAAACGTCGGTGAGCTGACGCCGGCAAGCGACGCGCGTTTCGGCGATTATCAAACCAACGCCGCGCTCGTGCTCGCGAAGCAGCGCGGTGAGAACCCGAGAAATGTCGCCGAGAAAATTCTTGCACATGTCGATGTTGGCGATCTTTGCCAACCGCCCACGGTCGCGGGTGCAGGCTTCATCAATTTCACCTTGCGCGCCGAGGTTGTGGCAGAGAAAGCGGCTCAGCTTCTACAAGATGAACGGCTCGGGGTGACGAAGACACAATCGCCCAAAAGGATCGTGATCGATTTCGGTTCGCCCAATGTGGCCAAACCGATGCACGTCGGTCACATCCGCAGCACCGTGCTTGGCGACGCGCTGGCGCGCATCGCGCAATTCCTCGGCCATGAAGTCATTCGCGACAATCACATCGGCGACTGGGGCACGCAATTCGGTTACATAATCGTCGTCTGGAAGAATATTCTCGAGCGCGGCCACGAAGCAGATCTCAGGCGGCAGCTCGATGCCGATCCATTCGGAACGATGCTGCGACTGTACGTAATCGGTCGAATTGGCATTCCAAATGATCCAGGAAATTTGGCTGGCACATCCGCCCTTGTGGACCACAACGTCCATGAAAAGGCCCGGCAGGAGGTAGTAAAACTTCAATCTGGTGATCCAGAAAATGTGGCGCTGTGGCAAGAGATGATCGGTCTATCGCAGCGCCATTTTGATGAAATATACAAATTGCTCGACGTTCATTACGACATCCAGCGGGGCGAAAGTTTTTACAACGATCGACTGCCGAACGTCGTCGAGCGCTTGCTCAAGTCAGGCATCGCTGAAATCAGCGAAGGCGCGGTGTGCGTTTTCTTTCGCGATATTCCCGAGCTGGCGGACAAACCGTGCATCATTCGGAAACGCGATGGCGGCTACAATTACGCTACCACGGACGTCGCAACGGTGGATTATCGCATCAACGATTTAAGGGCCGACATAATCTGGATCGTGACCGGCGCCCCACAGATTTTGCATTTCAAACAAATCTTCGAGATCGCGCGGCGCGAAGGCTACAAAGCCGACTTCCGCCACATCACCCATGGCAGCATCCTCGGCCAAGACCGTAAGTTGATGAAAACCCGTTCGGGCGAAAATGTGCCACTGCGCGATCTTCTCAATGAAGCTCGCTCGCGTGCGCGAAAAATCGTCGAGGAAAAAAATCCGGACTTGAGCGACGCGGAGAAGACCGACATCACGCAAAAGATTGGGATCGGAGCGATCAAGTACGCCGATCTCTCACAATACCGGATGACCGATTACGTTTTTTCCTGGGACAAAATGTTGTCGCTCCAAGGAAATACCGCACCGTATTTGCAAAACGCTTACGTGCGGATTCGATCAATCTTTCGCAAAGCTGGTGAGACACAAACAAAGATCGACCGGTTGGTTCTCGTCGAAACAGCGGAAATCAACCTCGCGAAGCGCCTTTGCCAATTTGCGGAAGTCGTCCCGCAGGTGCTGAATGATTTTCGTCCGAACATTCTGGCGAACTACTTGTTCGAGCTGGCCAACAGCTTCCACACGTTTTACGAAGCTTGCCCGGTTCTGAAATCGGAAGAGCCAGTGCGCGGCTCGCGGCTTGCATTGTCCGATCTCGCCGGGCGAGTGTTGCAATGCGGTCTCGATCTGCTTGGGATCAAAGTGCCGGAAAAGATGTAGCTGCGCGCTTCCCGGGCAAAGATGACGACATCGGTGGAAAATGACGAAGCACGAATAACGAATGACAAAAGAAGCCCGAATGATCGAAACACGAAGGCGCGAACGCAGACTTCCGTTCGTCATTCGGATTTCGTCATTCCTTCGTCACTAGACATTCGTCATTCGTCATTCCTGTAGCCCTCGTCCTGCCTGCCGCGCGGAGGCCCGCGGCGAACATATTCTTCCATTGGACGTTGGATGTTGAGCGTTGGACGTTGAACGTTTTCTTCCGCTATCATCAAATTCGTTGAAGACAATTCATCCACGGATTCCCACCTGCACGTACCGGTTGCAATTTAACCGGCACTTTACTTTTTCGCAGGCGCGCGAAATCGTGCCCTACTTGCACGCGCTGGGCGTGAGCGACGCCTACGCGTCGCCTTATTTTCAAGCGCGCGCAGAAAGCTTGCACGGCTACGAGATCACCGATCACAACAGGCTCAGCGCCGCGATCGGCTCACGCGAGGAGTATGACGCGTGGGTGGCCGAGTTGCACGCCCACCAGATGGGACAGGTGCTCGATTTCGTCCCCAACCACATGGGCATCGGCGAGCCGCTTAATCGATGGTGGATGGATGTGCTCGAAAATGGGGCCAGCTCGATGTACGCGCCCTACTTCGACATCGACTGGCATCCGCTCAAGTCGGACCTGCACGACAAAGTTCTGCTGCCGATTTTGAGCGATCAATACGGACGTGTGCTCGAGCGGGGCGAGCTGCGCGTCCGGTTTGAGGAGGGCGCTTTTTATCTTAACTACCACGAGCGCAAGCTGCCGATCGCGCCGGGCACTTATCGATACATCTTGAAAATCGCGCTGCAAAATCTGGCCGAATACAAGGATCAAGATTTTTACGGCGAGCTCCAAAGCATCGTGACCGCGCTCGAGTATTTGCCGAGGCACACTGAAACCGATCCACGGCGCATCGCGGAGCGCGTCCGCGAGAAGGAAATCGTCAAGCGCCGTCTGGAACGCCGCTGCGCGGAGGCGCCGGAGGTGCAACAGGCAATCGAAAACGCGCTGCGGCAAATCAACGGCAAACCAGGGGACGCACGCAGCTTTGACGCGCTCGACGAGTTGCTCAACGCGCAATCCTACCGGCTGGCTTTCTGGCGGGTGGCGGCGGAAGAAATTAATTATCGCCGGTTTTTCGACGTCAACGATCTCGCCGCGATCCGGATGGAATTGCCGGAAGTTTTTGACGAGGCGCATAAACTTCTGCTCGATCTTGTCCGCGCCGGCGCCGTCACCGGATTACGCATCGATCATCCGGATGGTCTTTATTTGCCACAGGAATATTTCGAAAAATTGCAGCGTCGCTGCGCCGAGGCGCTGGGGGTAGCGTTGCCGCAGGATGGCGGTTCCATCTACATGGTCGTCGAGAAAATTCTCACCGGCGGTGAGACGTTGCGGAAAGATTGGCCGGTGCACGGCACGACCGGCTACGATTTCGCGAGTCAGGTGACTCAACTTCTGGTCGATTCTTCCGCCGAAACGGAGATAACAAAGACATTCCATCGTTTTCTCGGTCACTCTCTGCATTTCGGGCATCTCGCGTACGCAAAGAAGCTGCTTGTGATGCGATTGGCACTCGCCAACGACGTCAATGTTCTAGGCAACATGGTCGATCGGCTTTCCGAGCAAAATCGCTGGTATCGTGATTTCACGCTCGAAGCGCTCGCCCGCGCCGTCCGCGAGACAATTGCCTGTTTTCCGGTTTATCGAACGTACCTCGCGCCGGGACGGCCGGTGTGCGACGAGGATCGGCAAGCAGTCGAACGCGCCGTCGCCGCAGCCAAGCGCCGGAATCCGGCAATTGAAGAATCGGTCTTTCATTTTCTGCGCGATATTCTGCTCTTCCGGTTTCCGGAAAATGTCGATGACGACGCCCGCGCTGCGCACACGCATTTTGTCCTCAAGTTTCAGCAGGCCACAGGGCCAATCATGGCCAAAGGACTCGAGGACACCGTGTTTTATATTTACAACCGGCTGGCTGCGCTCAACGAAGTGGGCGGCGAGCCGCAGCAATTCGGAATCGGCCTCGATGCGTTTCATGAGCGCAATCTGGATCGGCAACGCAATTGGCCGGCGACATTACTGGCCACTTCCACGCACGACACCAAGCGCAGCGAAGATGTGCGCGCGCGCATGGTGGCGATTTCCGAATTACCCCAACTCTGGCGCCGCTCGATTCAACGCTGGCGTCTCCTAAATCGCAAATGGAAGCGAACGATCGATGAGGCGCAGGCACCGGACCCGAACGAGGAATATCTGCTCTATCAAACGTTGCTCGGCACCTGGCCGGTGAACACGCATGGTCAAGCTGAGCAAGCTGCCAGCGCGGAATATGTCGCGCGCATTCAAGCCTACATGGCGAAAGCGTTGAATGAGGCGAAGCTGAACACGAGCTGGATTCGACCGAACGAAGATTGGCTCGGCGCGATGCGCGACTTCGTCGCGAAAATCCTGGAAGCGTCATCGAAGAACAAATTCCTTCCGAATTTTCTTCCCGTGGTGGAAGAGATTGCGCGACTCGGCGCGATCAATTCGCTCACGCAAACCTTGCTCAGATTAACTTCACCAGGCGTGCCCGACATTTATCAAGGCAACGAGATTTGGGACTTCTCGCTGGTCGATCCGGATAATCGGCGTCCGGTCGATTACAGACGTCGTCGCGAGATGCTCGCGACCATTGGAAAAGCAAAACCGGAAGAACTTCTGCAAAGTTGGCCGGATGGCCGGATCAAAATGTTTTTGATTCAGCGAGTGCTGCAATTTCGCCGCGAACATGCCGATCTTTTCCAGTGCGGAAATTATTTGCCGATTAAGGCAAGCGGAAATCTTGCCGATTGCTGCATTAGTTTCGCGCGGCAACTGCATGACGAATGGATTGTCGTGATCGCGCCGCGGCTTTCTTCGCGCATCGGTTTTCTGCCAGTTGGAGAGCGCTGGAAAGATACGGCAGTAGAGCTTCCTGAAAATTTTGGGCGCGAGAATGCGCGCGAACTTTTCACGAATCGGGAATCGAGAATCGAGAATCGGGAATTCGCTGTAGCCGATGCGATGTCCACCTTGCCGTTCGCGACGATCACAAACTGTAGCGGCGATCTATGACCGTCGGACGAATAATGCGACGCTCACAGAGCGCCGCTACAGAGAAATCACAAACGACTGGCGCCCGGGTTAAGACGTTCGCCAAGATCGACAATCCATTGAGCAAAGTTGCTGATATTTGTCAGTAAATCGGCGCCAAACGCGGCAAAGGTAATTTGCGGTGAGGCGAGCACGAGAAGCACGCTCAGCAGCAGCAGGTTCATCAGGTAGATGACCACAAGCGAGAAGAATGTGCCGTGATCGCTCAGGTCCGTCTGGTTCTTCGGGATCATCCAACAGGTGAACGTGAAATGAAATGCCCAGGTCGCGCCGATCGCGGCATAGAGCAACCGTCCATACGGCTGCATATTCAGAAACAGGCTGAGCACGCCAAAAGCGGCGATTGCGAGAATGCTGTAGAGCGGGAAGAAATAGGGAGCGAGCGCGATCCAGAAATTGTTTCGGTTCGTCACCACATGTCCCCCTTCGCGACCGACAACAAATCGGCTGACGCGTCCGCCCATCAACAAAACCCAAAGCGCATGGGTCAGCTCGTGTCCGAAAACATAAACGAGCATCGGCCGCGGCAAACCGAAGAAGGCGATCAGCCACAGAACCGCACCTAACGAGAAGAACCAAAATTCTTCACCGGCCCAAAGCCGTTGCGTCACGGCCGCGCGCGCGAAGGCAGTGAAAAATGTCTCTGTGAGAATTGCACCGGCGGGCAACAAAAAAATCGCGACGATGAACTTCACCCAGCGCGTCGGCACCATGAACGGATCGGGCGCAGGGACGATTCTTGTCGCGCGCGCGACATTTCGGACTGTCTTAACGCGGCGAGTCGGTTTGCGTCTTCCGCGATTGGTTGTCGATCTTTGCTTCGTCGCAGCCAAAGTTACCCGCAGATTACGCGACGTTCTCAATTAGAAAACGAGAAAAACCGAAGAGGGATCAACCGCGGATTACGCGGATGAAAACAGATTTCGGAAAGACAAACGAATTTGTAGGGCGGGCGCATCGCCTGCCATTCCATTCGCCGGGCAATCCGCCCACAGCCGGGTTACCCTACAATATCTGTTTTAATCCGCGGAATCCGCCGTTAAGGATTGAATTTTTAAGCCCGACCCATGTAATTGCCGGTGCGGGTGTCGATCTTTACGGTTTCGCCTTCTTCGATGAAGAGCGGGACGTTAATTGTTTTGCCCGTCTCGAGCACGGCCGGTTTGGTCACGTTGCTGGCGGTGTCGCCGCGCAGACCTTGAGGCGACTCGACAATTTTGAGGCTAACGGACGCGGGCAAGTCAACCTGCACCGGTTTGCCCTGCGCATAGAGAACCTGTACCGAGAGATTTTCGACGAGATAATCTTTGGCATCGCCGATCAAATTCTCTTGCAACGTGACTGTGTCATACGTTTCCGGGTCCATGAAATGATAGCCGTTGTGATCTTTGTAACTGAATTCGAGGTGTTTTCGATCGATATCGACCACCTCCACTTTGTCGGTCGAGCCAAAGCGAACATCGGCGCTTTTGCCGGTGTTGATGTAGCGGATGATGGCCTGCACGAACGCGCGCAAATTCCCGGGCGTGCGATGATGAACCTCGAGCACAATGGCGGTGTTGCCGTTGTACTTAATCGCCATTCCTTTGCGAAGATCGTTGGCTGCGGCCATGATAGAGACGTTGAATTGCTGAATCGAGCGGCGACTGTTGCACGCGCCTAGAGCAACTTCAAGCGCGTGAGGTCTTGTGAATCGACGATTCCAACCGGCACTTTGTTGCCATCCACCACCACGAGGTCGTCGATCCGGTGGCGTTCGAGGAGGTTCAGAACTTCTACCGCGAGTTTGTCTTGATGCACGGTTACCGGATTGAGCGTCATCAAATCGGCCACAAGGCGTTCGCCGATTTTCGAGTCCTTTTGGAAATGCCGTGCAAAATCGCCATGGGTGAAAATGCCGAGCAATTGCCGATCTTCGCCGGCCACGACGGCGGCGCCGGCACGGACGCTGGTCATCGCCTTTAGTACTTCGCGAATCGGCGTGTCGGGCGATACCAGCGCCATCGCTTGCCGGGGCCGCATGATTTGATGCACGCGCATGAGGAGGCTGCGCCCGACCATGCCGCCGGGATGAAATTTCGCGAAATCCTCTTTATTAAACCCGCGCGCTTCCAGCAGCACCATGGCCAGCGCGTCGCCCAAGGCGAGCATGACAGTTGTGCTCGAGGTCGGCGCCAGATTGAGCGGACAAGCTTCCTGCTGAATGTTGACATCGAGAAGGAGATGCGCGGTTCGGGCGAGGGTCGATTTCGAATCACCGCAGACGGCGATGATCTTCACCTGGAAGCGGGCGATGGCCGGCAGAATGCGAAGCAGTTCCTCCGTTTCGCCACTTGCGCTCAAGGCGAGGACGACATCG
>Ga0210406_10000959_pt1 | contig 37387 bp, 42 predicted proteins | sample IncBWC30MmetaG_FD_155454 | JGI IMG/M metagenome (GOLD analysis project Ga0210406, IMG submission 155454) | Forest soil microbial communities from Barre Woods Harvard Forest LTER site, Petersham, Massachusetts, United States - Inc-BW-C-30-M | ecosystem: Environmental > Terrestrial > Soil >... | reverse complement strand
TTGCTACCGCTACACGATAGCGCTGCAGACGAGTGCACTAAGTTTGGTCCCCCCCCCCGTGGCCGGACTTGTTCCGGCCACGTCTTTGCTAAGCGCTCCGTCAAACGCAAGAAGGCGTGGATGGCCGGAACAAGGTCCGACCACGGGAATCGCGGGTTGTGTTTTGCTCGCTACAAACAACCGGTTTCGCTCAACCGGACAGCCGTGCGCCGATCCCAGGAATCCTCAGCGGTCGTGAACAGGGGAGAGGCGACCTGTTCAATATGTGGAGATAACCCCGACCCGAGACGAAACAGTTGTAGCTTTCAACTTATGGCCTAAAGCGACGTTGAGGGCTGGCGCAGACTTAGGCGCATTCTCTCTTTTCACGAGAATGCAAATTTCGCGCGTTCCGGGTAGGTAGCCCAATTGTGCACAGGCGATGCAACTAACTGTAACTCAAACGTAAAGTGTTTTGGTAACCATAAAAATTAACTATTGCTTTCAAATGGCTAGCGAAATCAATCGGTTATACTTTGCCTAAATTTTAGGCAAGTAGGGAAGGGAGCAGATATCCTCCCGATTCCGGCTGCGTGGGACATCGCTTTTCAACAGAGTTATCCCCCGCCCCAGTGGATGATTCGGGTTCAAGTGGAGTTGTAGATGCCACTGACGTTCTTCTGACGCGTGCAAGGATACGATGCCTTGGGATTTGGCTCCTGGTTACTCGGAGGAAAGCCCGGCCCGAACCCGCGGTGTCGGCTCATCCTCGCGCAACCTGAAGGCCCCGTCGGCGGTCTCGACCTTGTAGTAGCCGATGCACCAGCGCGCGACAAACGCGCCAGCGAGTGCTGCGTCGGGGAAGTAGATCGAAACCGCGCCGTTGAGCACGCCGCGCGTTCCCGATGGCGTCCTCGCCCACCCGTCCGCGCCGCAGTTCTCGTCGAGCCAGGCGGTCATTCGAGCGTGCTGTCGGCCGAGACCTTCGGGCGGGACGGCGATGCGGATGCGGACTGGGAAGCGCCGTCCGGCCGACGTGATCAGCTCGCGCGAATTGCCTTGCATCGTGTTCCTCATTCGTTCTATAAGACGATTACACGATCGCGCCGGCGTGTCTAGCCGCTTGGCTCCCGCGCTGCGCAGCTATGCGATGAACGCCAAGACTGACCTTATCAACGCGCCCAGCGTGTCCGGACAGTCCTCGCGACGGTGAATCCGACACATCTTGGCGGTTCGATTACTGTCATGGAGTAGCAAGAGAAAGGCGATTATGGTTGTCGGCATCAATCTAAGCCCTGCGACAAACATGCCCGGCATTATAAATCCGATCTTACCGCTCGACATGGTCGCCCACATCATTCAGGTGGCACTGACCCCCGTTTTCTTATTGTCGGGCATTGCGACACTCCTGAATGTGTTCTCTACCCGCCTCGCACGAGTAGCCGACCGTGTCGATCAGATCACGAAGGGGATAGAGGAGGCCGATGCAGGCGAAGTTGCGCTCCTAGCCGCCCAGCTGTCGCATTTGCGCCGGCGATCTCTTGCACTTGATGCCGCGGTTCTTCTCGCCGCTTTTGGCGGAGCAGCTACTTGCGCGTCGGTTCTCACCCTCTTCGTCGGAGCCTTGCGCGATGCAACCGTCGCGTCGGTACTGTTCACGACTTTCGGCATCGCCGTGATGTGCACGATTGGGGCGATCGGAGCCTTTACCGCGGAAATGCTGATGGCGGGCAGCGGCGTACGGGCCGAAGTCGCGGCAGGGCGGCGGTCCTCCGAGCAAGAGTGAACCAGGCGAGCCGCCGAACCCGCCGCCGCTCAAGACGCTACTCGCACCAGATCAGCCGGCGCCGAGGAAGGACACCACCGGATCGGCCGCTGGTGATGAAGAGGGCCGGCACCATGACCTGGACTCCAGCGAGGGGCGCCGGGAGGCTCAGCCGATGGTAGCGGGCGGAGATCGGGTTTGTACCGGCCCCTTGCGGTGGTCGTGCCGGCATCCCATATGGGGTTATGTTGCGATAACGTTAATTAATAAATGGTTATAAGGTGCATGTATAGCAAGATCCTGGCTCGCCGCCAAATTCCGCTCCCACCCTCCCTGCTGACCATGCTCGGGCTCCCTGAAGCGCGCCCGAATTTTGCTGCCGAATTCCGAGGCAAGCAACTGATATACATGATCTTTTCGATAACGATAGGGCGCTTTTCAGGGACGAAAGCGATTTTCTCCCTGTTCTCAGGGAGAACGGAGTTCGCGGAGGAAGTCGATCATCGCCGTGTTGACCTCGGCGGCCCGCTCCTGCTGGGTCCAGTGGCCGCAGCCGGGCAGCATGATGGTCCGGCGAAGTTGCGGCACGAAGTTCGCGAGGTTGGGGATCAGCCGGTCCATGCCCGGGAAGGCCACCACCGGGTCGCGGTCGCCGGCGATGTAGAGGGCAGGCACCGTGACCCGCGCCCCGGCGAAGGGCGCCAGGAGCTCCCAGTTGCGGTCGATGTTGCGGTACCAGTTGAGGCCGCCGCGAAACCCGGTGCGGGCGAACTCGCCGGTATAGAAATCGACGTCCGCCTCGGTGAGCCAGGATGGCAAGGTCGGCGGGTTCACAAACTCGCTCGCCCAGCGGGCGAGCAATCCACCCTGGCGCGGCACCATCATCGCGGCGGGCTCGCGGTGCGGCATGTCCCCGGAGATCGAGTAAAGGGTGGCGCGGATGAACCGGCCGATGTCGTGCTCGAACTCGGCCTCGGCGACCCCGGGGGTCTGGAAATAGAGCTGATAGAAGACCGCGTCCTCGGTCTGCGGCATGACCGTCGTCGGCCGGACCGGCCCCCGCGGCCGGTATGGAACGCTGAGGCCGATGACCGCGCGAAAGCGGTCGGGCCGCAGGAGTCCGGCGTGCCATGCGACCGGTGCTCCCCAATCGTGCCCGGCGATGACCGCCTGCTCGGCGCCGAGCGCGTCGAGAAGCCCGACGACGTCGCCGACCAGGTGGAGGAGCGTGTACTGGTCGATCGCCTCCGGCCGGTCGGTCCGGCCGTAGCCCCGCATATCGGGGGCCACGGCATGAAACCCGGCCTCGGCGAGTGCCGAGAGCTGATGGCGCCAGGAATACCGGGATTCGGGAAAGCCGTGGCACAGCAGGACGAGCGGGCCCGTCCCCGCTTCGGCGAGATGGATGCGGATGCCGTTGGTCTCGATGGTGCGGTGCGTCACCTCGGTCGTCATCATCTAGACTCCCATGCTCGAATAGCCGCCGTCGACCGGGATCGCCGCACCAGTCACGAAATCCGAGGCGGATGCCGCCAGGAACACGGCGATCCCGGCGAGATCCTCGGGCACGCCCCAGCGGCCCGCCGGGGTACGGGCCAGCACCCGGTCGTGCAGCTCGGCGACGTGGCGGCGCGCCCCCTGGGTCAGCTCGGTGTCGATCCAGCCCGGCAATACGGCGTTGACCTGGATGTTGTCCTTGGCCCAGGCGACCGCCAGCGATTTCGTAAGCTGGACAAGGGCCCCTTTGCTCGCCGCATAAGCGGCACCGTAGCTCGTGCCGAAAATCGAATACATCGAGCCGATGTTGATGATTTTGCCGGCCCCGGCTTGCTTCATCGCAGGGTAGGCTGCCTGCGAGCAGAAGAGGGCGCCGGTCAGGTTGGTGTCGAGCACGGTATGCCATTCGGCGGCGGTATAGGCCTCCGGCGGCTTGCGGATCGAGGTACCGGCGTTGTTGACGAGGATGTCGAGCCGGCCAAGACGCCCGACGGTCTCCTCGATCATTGCCCGGCACGAACCCTCGTCGGCGACATCGAACGCAATGAAGCCGCTCTTGGCGCTGGAGGCGGTGAGCGACGCGACGGCCATCTCGCCCTTCTCGGCGTTGCGCGCCGCCAACACCACCGCCGCACCCGCAGCGGCGAGACCCTGCGCCATGCCGAGCCCGATCCCGCCATTGCCGCCGGTCACGACGGCGACGCGCCCGGAAAGATCGAAGGTTGTCATCGCGGACCTCCAAATTGCGCGGGATGCCGCACTCTATTGACAGCGATCGGCGCCGCACCGCAATGGTCTCGATCGACGAGCCGGTGGAGTCCTCGATGAACGATATGAGCCGATCGGACCCGGTACTGCGGGCCCGCGATCTGACGCCGGCGATCGTCGCCGCCGCAGGCGAGACCGAGCGCCTGCGCCGCATCCCCGAGCCGCTGCTCGACCAGCTGCACGACGCCCGGCTCTTCCGCATGCTCTATCCGCGCTCGGTCGACGGCGACGAGGTCGAGCCCGCGAACTATATCGAAGCGGTCGGGGAATTGGCGCGCGCCGACGGCTCGGTCGGCTGGTGCGTCTCGATCGCCAACAGCATCGGCCTCTTCGCGCCCTATCTCGACCTCGAAGCGGCGCGCACAGTGTTCGGCGACAAGCGGGCGACCTGTGCCTGGGGGCCGCCGAACGACTGTCGCGGGATCGCCGTGCCAGGCGGCTACCGGGTCACCGGCCGTTGGGATTTCGCCAGTGGCTGTCGGCACGCGACCTGGATGGGCGCCCACGGCACCGTCGTCGAGCCCGATGGCTCATTGCGCCTCAACGATGCCGGCCGGCTGACCGTGCGGACCTGGCTCTTCCCCGTCGAGCAGGCGCGATTGCTCGACAATTGGGATCCGATCGGGCTGCGCGGCACCGCGTCGGAATCCTACACGGTCGAGGATATCTTCGTGCCCGAGGATTTCACCGGCACCCGCGAAGACCCGAGCTTGCGTCGTGAGCCCGGCCCGCTCTACGCCTTCCCGCAGCAGACCCTCTATTCGGTCGGCATCGCCAGCGTCGGTCTCGGCGTTGCCCGCGGCATGCTCGACGCCTTTATCGAGCTGGCGTTGTGCAAGACCCCGCGCGGCACCGGCCGGCTCGCCGACAATGCCGTGATCCAGGCCGGGGTGGCGCGCGCCGAGGCCCGCCTCGGCGCCGCGCGCTGTTACCTCCTCGACGCGGTCACCGAGATCTACCGCCGCGCGGGGCCGGCCGCCCCGATCGACATTGCCGACCGGGCGCGGGCGCGGCTCGCCGGCTCGCATGCGATCACCAATGCCGTCGCGGTCGCCAATTATACCTACAAGGCCGCCGGGGTCGATGCGATCTTCCCCGGCAGTCCGTTCGAGCGCCGGTTTCGCGATATCCACACCCTCTCGCAGCAGATCCAGTCGCGCGACGCCCACTACGAGACCGTCGGCCAGGTGCTGCTCGGTCAGCCACCCGAGGTGTTTTTCTAGGGGCCGTGTCCGAACAGAAGATTCCGTCGCGAACCCTCACCCACCCAGCCCCGCGGGGCTGGATCCTCGCCCAGGTTGATCGCGTGTTGCCAAAGTGCGGCTCTGCTACCGACGGCTCGTGTCTTGGCAATCCTGCCTGTAGATTCCTTGCAGAAACAGGAGCCGGGCTGGCGACCCACGGTCGACCTGGGCCGCAAGCCCGCCCAACGACTGCCGCGGGCTTGCGCAGCCGAGCGGCTACCGGCACGCGATTTGGATCGGCGCGGGCCGCGTCAACTCTCCAGCTTCATTCCCTTCTGGACCCCCGGCCGCGCTCCGACCCGCTCGCTCCAAGCAGTCACATATCTGAGGCCGGCGCTGTCGATCAACGCCTTCCGCCCGGCATAGATCAGGCAAAGGCCGAGATCGGCGATGGTGATGTCATTGCCCGTCAGATAGGGTGCGCGGGCGAGCTGGTCGTCCGCGGCGCGGAACTACAATGCCGAGGCCAGCCAGCCGATGGCCGCTGCGATCACCGCCCACAACCCGAGCGAGATCAGCGATATCGCAATCAGCGCCTCTCCGCTGCTGAGGCGGCGCGTGGCCGGGGGTGCCGACGGGCCGGATGTCGCCAAACCCTGCTGTGAGCTCCGGTCGACGGGATAGATGTGCTCGGACGTGATATCGCTGTCCACCGGCTTCTTCCCCTTTGGGGTCACGGCACGCGCGTGCGTCATGACCGCGCATGCCGATGTTAAGAATATTTGGTCAGCCAAACGTCATTGCATCGTCAAAAACGCGCCCTTTCCGGATCGCCTGGAATGAGCAAGATGCCGAGTCCGAAGCCCCGGGACCGGATCTTACGGATGAGGCTTACCGGACACGCGAGCCGGTCGCTGGCCGCTTTCAGGCCTGGGGCTTCCGATGGTTCAAGGCTACGCCTTGGACCGGAGGGACGCGGATATCGGCCTGACAGATGATTTCGATGTTATTCACCCCCTTTCGAGCCCCACGCCGGTATTTGTTGGTGCGATGACACAGGCGCTCTCGCTGTATCTCGACGCGTTGCGATTCGGTGCGGCGTTCACGGTGTTTGTCTCGCACTGGGCAGGTGTGCGCTACAGCGGGGGCCTGCTCTGGCAGCTGATGGGCTACGGCCGGACCTCGGTCATCGTGTTTTTCGTCCTCTCCGGGTTCGTCATCGCGTGGGTGACTGAAACGAGAGAGCGGAGCTTCGAGGATTATGCTTTGAGCCGGATTGCCCGGCTCTATTCGGTAATAGTGCCCGCTTTCCTGCTCACCGCGGTACTCGATCGCCTCGCGACCGCGATCGATCCCCAACTTTACGGTCCGGAAGTGAGCCTGGGCCCAGTGGAGCGTTTCCTCGGCTACGCGCTGTCGCTTGTATTCCTCGGTGAGAGCTGGGGGCTGACCATGCTTCCGGGTTTCAACGTTCCGTTCTGGTCGCTCAACTATGAGGCTTGGTACTATGTGCTCTTTGGTGCCGCGCTCTTCCTCCGAGGGCGGCGTCGGACCGTGGCTGTCATCGCGGCGGCGCTGCTGTCCGGCCCAAAGATCCTGCTGTTGCTGCCCATCTGGCTGATGGGGCTGTTGGCGTGGCGCTGGCGCGCCACGCTTCCCGCGCGGCAGGGGCCACCACTGGCAGTCGCCGCGGTAGCGGCGTTTGCTGCGCTCGATGTGCTGGGTGCCCAGCACCTGTTCGGCGTGGCAGCAACGCCTTGGCTGCCGTTCAGCTTCTCGGCCTACGACTATGTTGTCGGCGCACTCGTCGCAATATTTATCGCGGCTCTCGCGAATACCCCGTTGCGACTGCCAGGAAATCGGGGGCAGCGCCTGATCCGTTGGCTCGCCGGAACAAGCTTTGGGCTCTATCTGTACCACTACCCGCTTTTGAACTTCTTTGGGACGGTCGCTCCCGGCTCGGGTGGTGGAACAATGCACGGTATGCTGGTGTTCGGGCTCACGCTCGGAGTAGCGCTTCCTCTCGCGCACCTAACGGAGCAGTGGAAGAAACCGATGAAAAGGACGCTGCATTCAGGGTTCGATGCCGCGCGCCGGAAATATCGGGATCCGGCAACCGGGGGCCGCGGGATTTCCTGATTTGCGGATCAGGAGGCGAACTGTTCTTTCAGAACGCGCTCTTCGAGATTGAACTCGCGGTCGAACAGCAGGGTCATGGCGATGTCCCGGTTCTCGCGGATTTCGACGACGACGACATCGCGTGCCTCGGTAAAGTCAGCGACGGCGCTGACCGGGCGTTTATCGGACTCGAGCGCCTCGATCTTGACCTTCGCCTGGTGAGGCAACAGCGCACCGCGCCACCGCCGCGGGCGGAACGCGCTAATCGGGGTCATCGCCAGGACCCCGGCGCCAAGCGGGATGATCGGGCCATGCGCCGATAGATTGTATGCAGTGCTGCCGACGGGTGTGGCGACCAGGATGCCGTCCGCCATCAGTTCGTCGATCCGAACAACGCCATCGACGCTAATCCGCAATTTTGCCGCCTGCCGGCTCTCGCGCAGCAACGAGACTTCATTGAAGGCGAGCGCGCCACGCCTGGTGCCGTGCTCGTCGACCGCTGTCATTTCGAGCGGGTGGAGCACCACAGGTTGTGATGCGGAGAGGCGCTCGGGGAGCCCGTCGGGCCGATAGGCGTTCATCAGGAAGCCGACGCTTCCGCGGTGCATGCCGAAGATTGGCACTCCCTTCAACCGAAAGCGGTGCAGGGTTTCCAGCATGAAGCCATCGCCGCCCAGCGGAACGATGATTTCGGCGCGTTCAGGGGAAACGCAGGGATACCGGTCGCACAGCTCTTCGAGAGCCTGCTGCGCGGTGTCAGTCTCGGCCGCGACGACGGCGATCAGCGGCGGTGGACCGTTCACCCGCCGGTTACGCTCATGTGACGGGAGACGGCGGGCCGGTTATGGCGGCGGTCGATGATGAAATCATGGCCCTTGGGCTTGCGGTCGATCGCCTCGCGAATCGCCGCCTCAAGCGCCTCGTCGCCTTCGGATTGGCGCAACGGGGTGCGCAGATCCGCCGCGTCCTCCTGGCCGAGGCACATATAGAGCGTCCCGGTGCAGGTCATCCGGACGCGGTTGCAGCTCTCGCAGAAATTATGGGTCAACGGAGTGATGAAGCCGAGCCGGCGGCCGGTCTCGCGCACCGACACATAGCGCGCCGGCCCCCCCGTGCGGTAATCGGTCTCATCGAGCGTCCAGCGCCGTTGCAGCCGAGCGCGTACCAAGGACAGCGGCAAATATTGGTCGAGGCGGTTCTCACCGCCGATATCCCCCATCGGCATGACCTCGATGAACACCAGGTCAAAACCTTGCTCGCCGGTCCAGGCGACGAGGTCGTCGAGCTCCTCTTCGTTGACGCCGCGCAGCGCAACAGCATTAATCTTGACCGCGAGTCCCGCGGCTTTCGCCGCTGCCAGCCCCTCGAGAACGACATCAAGGCGGCCGCGGCGGGTAATCTCGGTGAATTTTGTCGGGTCGAGGGTGTCGACCGAAACGTTGACGCGCCGCACCCCGCAATCGCGCAACTCCCCGGAGTAGCGGGCGAGCTGACTGCCGTTGGTCGTCAGGGTCAGCTCGTCGAGCGCGCCGCTGGCGAGATGGCGACCGAGCATGCGGAACAACGTCATGATATTGCGTCGCACCAGAGGCTCACCGCCCGTCAGGCGCAGCTTTCTGACGCCGAGCCGAACAAACGCGCTGCACACTCGGTCGAGCTCTTCGAGCGTCAGCAGCTCGGATTTCGGCAGGAAGGTCATCTCTTCCGCCATGCAATACACGCAGCGGAAGTCGCACCGGTCGGTGACCGATACGCGCAGATAGGTGATAGTCCGTCCAAACGGGTCGATCATGCTTGGCTCGTTCCCTACCTTCTTAAGATAGGGGCGACATCGGTGAATGTCGCCCCCGATCTCGTCATAATCGGTTCCCGCAACGGCTCCGGGCCCCGCGAGATTAAAACCGCCGGATCGAGGGTCGGCGTTTGGCGACTTGCCGCAAGAGTCGGCGTGATCCATCTTCAGCCTTATGCAGGAGTTTACCGTCCGCCCTCAGCCCGACGATCCGAGGCTGACCCGCACCGTCACCGGCATCGATCATGAAGGTCGGGCAATCGAGACCGCCGTCGTAATGGAGCGGCCGCTGACCCTGTTTCTCAACGGTCGCGAGATCGTCACGATGATGACGATCGGCGACCATCCGGACTACCTCGCAGTCGGATATTTGCTTAACCAGAACATGCTCCACACCGAGAATCGGATCATCGGCATCGATTACGACGATGAACTCGAAACCGTCGTCGTCCGGACCGATCGCGAGACCGACTTCGAGGACAAGCTGAAGAAGAAAACGCTGACGTCTGGGTGCGCTCAGGGCACGGTCTTTGGCGATCTCATGGAGAAGTTCGAGGAGGTGCGGCTCGATCCGGACGCGGTGCTGCGCACCTCATGGCTCTATGCGCTGACCCGCAAGATCAACACCGCGCCGAGCCTCTATCTCGCGGCCGGGGCGATCCACGGCTGCGTGCTCTGCGAGGAGGACCGGCCGCTGCTCTATATGGAGGATGTCGGCCGGCACAACGCGATCGACAAGATTGCGGGGTACATGCACCTCAACCACATCTCGCCCGCAGGCAAGATCTTCTACACCACCGGGCGGCTGACCTCGGAGATGGTGATCAAGACCGTGCAAATGGGCATCCCGATCCTGATCTCGCGTTCCGGTTTTACCGCCTGGGGCGTCGATCTCGCCCGCCAAGCAGGGCTGACCTTGATCGGTCGCGCCAAAGGAAAACGGTTCGTGGCGCTTGCCGGCAGCGAGCGCATCGTGTTCGACGGCGATATCACGGCCGTCGCGGACGAACACCCGCGCTTGGCTCGCAAGGCGAGCCGCGCGGAAGAGGACGCGGCGTGAAGGTCGTCGGCTTGCTGCTCGCCGGCGGGCAGTCCCGGCGCATGGGTGGCGGCGACAAAGCGTTGCGCATACTCGGCGGGATCCCGCTGCTCGACCGGGTCATCGAGCGGCTGCGGCCGCAGGTCGACGCCGTCGTGCTCAATGCCAATGGCGACCCCGCCCGCTTTGCCGGCTATGCGCTGCCGATCGTGCCAGACAGCGTGTCCGGCTTCGCCGGCCCGCTCGCCGGCGTGCTGGCCGGCCTCGATTGGGCCGCCGCGCATCGTCCAGATTGCTCCTACATCGCCAGTGTCGCCACCGACGCGCCATTTCTGCCCACCGATCTCGTCGCGCGGCTTGCCGATGGGCTCGATGCGGTAGACGCCGATCTCGCCTGCGCCGCCTCCGGCGGCCGCGCGCACCCGGTGTTCGGCCTGTGGCCGGTGCGGCTGCGCAATGATCTCCGCCGCGCGGTGGTAGAGGAGGGGATACGCAAGGTCGATCTTTGGACCGCGCGCCACAAGCTCGTAACGGTACCGTTCGCCGATGAACCGGTGGACCCATTCTTCAACGCCAACCACCCCGAGGATTTTGAGACCGCCGCAGCGCTGCTGCGGGCAGCGGTGGGCTGAAACCGGTTTTTCATTCGCGGTGGCGCGGTCGTGTTGCGGGACGTTCCGATGACGCACCGAGGGCTACGAACGCGGCTTCGTCCCCGGATGCTGGCCCCGGAGGGTCGAGTAGAATGGACCCGTTTAGATCGATCTTCTCTCCCGGCGGCGATCAGGCGTCGCTGGCACCGCGGCGCACGGTCACGAGCAGCGTCGTCGACATACGCGTATCGGCGCTACTCTGTGCGCGCCTGTGCCATGAGCTGATCGGCCCGATCACTGCTATCAACAATGGTACTGAGCTGCTGGCGGATGAAGACCTGGATTTCGCTGATGACGCGGTTGAGCTGATCGGCGTGGGCGCGCGCCAAGCCGCCGATCGTTTGCAATTCTATCGCTTCGCCTACGGATTTTCTGGTGACGCCGCCATCGGCACCCAGCCGCGGGATCTCGCCGCTCGTCTCTTTGGGGGATCCCGCATCACTTGTGAATACAGTGAGAGCGCCGCGGTCCTGCCTCTCGAGTGGCAAAGGCTGGCTTGCAACCTGCTGCTGGTTGCAGCCGATGCGCTGCCCCGCGGAGGCCGCCTGGTCTTGGCCACGGCAATTCTGGAGATCGAAGCGATAGGTGAAGCCACGTCTCTTTCGCCCGAGACGCTGGCGGCACTGACGCTGGTCGCATCTGTCGACGGGCTCACTGCGCGAACCGTCCAAGCCTACTTCGCTGGTGTGCTCGCGGCGTCGCTGGGATGCCGACTCGTCGGGACGGCGGAGTCCTCCCGACGGGTTAGACTAGCTGCGGTGATACCTCCCGACTAAGCGGCCGCCGAACCGGGGCGAATACCGGGGTTCCCCGGGACAGAAGCGGAGATTACGGGGGGCGGCGCTTCGATCGGGTCCCGGAGAACATAACCGCGGCCCCATACTGTCTCGATATAGTGCTTTCCGCCCGTGGCCTGGGCAAGCTTCTTGCGCAGTTTGCAGACAAAGACGTCGATGATCTTGAGCTCGGGCTCGTCCATACCGCCATAGAGGTGGTTGAGGAACATCTCCTTTGTCAAAGTCGTGCCTTTGCGCAAGCTGAGCAGCTCAAGAATACCATACTCCTTGCCGGTCAAGTGAACCGGTTGATCCTCGACCGAGACGACGCGGGTGTCCAGATTGACAACGAGCTTGCCGGTCCGAATTGTCGATTCGGAGTGGCCCTTAGAGCGGCGCACGATCGCCTGGATCCGAGCGACCAGCTCACGACGATCGAACGGCTTGGTCAGAAAGTCGTCGGCGCCAAAACCGAGACCCTTGAGCTTGTGGTCGAGCTCGCCTAGGCCAGAGAGGATCAGGATCGGGGTGCGGACGCGCGCCGCGCGCAGCCGCCGCAGCACCTCGTAGCCGTCGATGTCAGGAAGCATCAGATCGAGGAGAATAATGTCGTAATCGTCTTTATAGAGTTTGCCGATCTCCAGGCCGTCTTCGCCGAGATCGGTCGCGTCGCACATGAAATTCTCTTTTCCAAGCATCATCTTGATGCTGGCGGCGGTTGTTGCATCATCCTCGACAAGAAGCACGCGCATAGGAACCTCCGGTTTCGGCCGGTAAACTCGTACCGGCGGGATCTTCGTTAACCAGGATTACTATAAGTGGTTAACAATTCGTTCCAGAAGAATTTCTCACATTATATACACGTTAGCCGTGTAATGCGGGTGGGCAACCGACGGCTGCGCCCTCCACATCCGATAGTGAAAGAACCCCCTCCGCGGTAGGCTATTCCGAGTGTCCCCGATGTTTTTTGCAGAATTATAGGCCTGTCGCACTCCGTGCTTCCCCCCTGCGGTCTGTGTCATTAGTACGCTCGCGGATTTCCGGGCGAGGATCGGCATCCAGTGCGAGGTTTCCCATTGCTCTAAGGACGGAAACTGGGGCATCGGGCGTTCGAGCGTGAATGTCGGGACCGCAAGCCAACAACAACGACGATCATCAGGCAAAATTCGTGGTGGGCTGTGTGAGCTGGTTCACAGTGGGCGCGAATTCCGATCGGCAGCCTCACGGAAGGCTGACGTCAGGTGAAGGTTTCATGATCGGTCGGTCCCTCTGCGGCCAGCAGCTTGGGCTGCACAGCTTGTTGCATAACCCTCAGGGCGTCAGTCCGCCGTCCTTTTGGGCAGGTTTGTGAGAAGGTGATGCGCTGCCCCGCACCGGTTGCAGTACTACTGCAGTTAGGGTTCCGGGTTCTGGTCGGTTTCCACGTGAGCACCCGGGTACGCCGGTTGATCAGCTCGGCGCGACGTTTAGAGGAGAGATCATGGATCTGCAGCTCGTCGGAAAGACCGCGCTCGTTACGGGAGCGAGCATGGGGATTGGTCGCGCCATCGCGAAGGGGTTGGCTGGCGAAGGCGTTCAGGTCGCAGCGGTGGCGCGCCGCACTCATCTGCTCGACGAACTGGCGAGCGAGATCGAACGGAGGCAAGGGCCGCGCCCGATGCTGATCACCCAGGACATAGTTGCGGCGGACGCTGCAAGCAGATTGCGCGACGGCGCGCTCTCAGGGCTCGGCCATGTCGACATTCTGGTCAACTGCGCCGGGGGTAGCCGCCCGTTGCCGCTCGATGCGCCGGAGGAGCGGTGGGAGGAAGCGATCACACTCAACTTCACCCGGCAACGCCAGATTACGCATGCTCTGCTGCCGCAAATGATCGAGCGCCGCTGGGGCCGCATCATCAACATCACCGGCAAATCGGAACCCGACCGGCTCAACGCCGCCTTTTCCGCCAAGGCGGCAGTTCACGCGTGGGCCAAGGGGCTGTCGCGCGATGTCGGGCGATATGGGATCACCGTTAACTCGATTCCGCCCGGGCGGATCATGAGCGAGCAGATCCGGCGCAACTACCCCGAAGAGTATCGCAAGACCCATGCCGCGGCAGAGATCCCGGCGGGGGCCTACGGAGAGCCCGAAGATCTCGCCGTGCTGGCCGTCTTCCTCGCCTCGCCACTCGCCCATTACATCAATGGCGCCGTCATTCCGGTCGATGGCGGGCTGCGGCGCTATGCCTTTTGAAGCAGCGGTCCGCGTCTAAGCCTAAAGCCGGGTAGACAGCCAGATCGCCAGACGCGAGCCGGCCTTGATCGCCGCGCTGATCATCTCATAGCCGAGGACATCCTCGGCGCCATGCGCCATCGCCACCTCGCGATGCGCGATCTCGTCGCCGCGAAAGTCGAGGATCGCTTCCCGAAGTTCAGGATCGGCGTCGACGAGATACTCGGCTTGTTTCCGGTAATGATCGTCGATGACCTCCTCGACTGCAACCGTGCAGGCCATCGCAGCATGCTCGCCAAGCAGCGACGTCGCCGCGCCGACCGCATATCCGGCAACGGTCCACAATGGGTGGAGGAGCGTGGGCCGCACGCGCCGCTCACGCAATAACGTGTCGAACCGCGAGAGATGGCGTTTTTCGGTCTCTGCCATCCGGCGGATCTCGCCGGCGCCGCGGCTGCGTCCGAGCACATCGAGCTGACCTTCATAGATCCTCGTCGCCCCGTACTCGCCGGCGTGGTCGACCCGCAGCATGCGCGCGATCTCCTCGGCCGGCTCGCGGTCGCCGGGCAAGCGGTGCGGGCGGCCTTCGCTCATGCCATCCCTCGGCGCATTGCGCCCCGCAGGGAAGGCCGGCGAAGCCGCGAAAAGGCGGCAAGACAAATCCCGCCCATCACCAAGGAGCCGAGCAGGTTCCATCCGGCGAGCGAAATGCCCCACAGCGACCACGCGGGCTCGTCACAGCGCACCGGCATCTGGCCAAGGATGCGTGCCTTCAATGCCTCGACGGTGTCAGCCGCGGTAGCAGCTCCGGTGCAGGCGGTGGGACCGGCGAACCAATGACGCTCGACGCCGACATGATAAAAGGCGAGCGCACCGCTGACGGCAAAGACAGCGGCAAGTGTCAACGCAACCCAAGACAGGGCCAATCGGCCAGAGACCCTTATCGCGATCGCCGAGATAACGATTGACACGACCCAGGGCCAACGCTGCAGCACGCAGAGCTCGCAGGGAGCGAGCCCGCCCCAATATTGCGACATCAGCGCTCCGCCGAGCACCGCAACACTCGCGGCCAGAACAAAAATTGGAAAGCGGACGGGTTCGGCTCCCATGATCCTACAGATAGCGTAGCACGACAAAGCCGCCGACGAGCGCCGCCGCGACCATAGTAGTAACCAGCATCAGCCGGCGCTCGATAAAGTCGCGGATAGGCTCGCCGAACCGCCACAACAGGGCGGCGAGCGGGAAAAACCGCAAACTGCGCGAGACGAGTGATGCGATGGTGAAGCTTACCAGGTCGAATTGCGCCGCGCCGCTGGCGATCGTGACGAGCTTGAAGGGGATCGGTGTCAGTCCCTTGATGATGATGATCCACACGCCCCATTCGGCAAAGGCCGCGCTGAAGGCCCGGTATTTGTCCATCGCGTGATAAAATTCGAGCACCGGCTGTCCGATGGCGTCGAACAGATAATAGCCGATCGCGTATCCGAGGTACCCGCCGACCACCGAAGTAATCGTACAGATCGCGGCGATCAGCCAAGCCCGGCGCGGCTGCGCCAGGGTCATCGGCACCAGCAGGAAATCCGGCGGCAGCGGAAAGAATGAGCTCTCGGCGAAGGAAATCAGCGCCATTGCCGCCATCGCGTGACGATGGGCGGCCATGGCCAGCGTCCGGGAATAGAGCCGGTCGATCACTCGGGGCGGGTTCTTAAGGGCAGCGAGCGCAGCTTCCTAACCTGCATCGACCGCATCGATATCGATCCCTTCGCAGAGCTCCGGCATGGCGATCCGCAAATCGACCGAGGCGAGACGAATGGTCGCGTCTCGCCCGCGAACCAGGTCGGTGATCCAATGGTCACCCTCGCGCCTGAGTATGTCGGCGGAACCGAAGGTTCATGCGTCTGATCGCCGGTTCGCCCATCTGCTAGTTTTTGCCCGCCATATATGGCGATTTTCCGGTCGTTCTTCCGCGACAGCCTCGCTTATTCGGCCGCATCGGCCGCGTCGAGTGGGATCGTCGCACCGAGGTCGTGAAACCCGCCGGACTGGTGCTGCCACAGCCGCGCATAGGTGCCACCGCGGGCGAGCAGTTGGGCGTGGGTGCCTTCCTCGACGATCCGGCCCTGATCGAGCACGATCAGCCGGTCCATGCGCGCGATTGTCGAGAGCCGGTGGGCGATCGCGATGACCGTGCGCCCGCGCATCAGACTGTCGAGCTGCTCCTGGATCGCCGCCTCGACCTCGGAATCGAGCGACGAGGTCGCCTCGTCGAGCACCAGGATCGGGGCATCCTTGAGGATCACCCGAGCCAGCGCGATGCGTTGCCGCTGACCGCCCGACAGCTTGACCCCGCGCTCGCCGACATGCGCGTCGAAGCCGCGGCGCCCATACCAATCCTCGAGCCCCTCGACGAATTCGAGGGCATGGGCCTGCGCCGCGGCGCGCCGCACCTCCCACTCGCTCGCCTGCAGCCTGCCATAGCGGATGTTGTCGCGAATCGAGCGATGCAGCAGCGAGGTGTCCTGGGTCACCATCGCGATGTGGGCGCGCAGGCTTTCCTGGGTGACGAGGGCGATGTCTTGCTCGTCGATCAGGATGCGGCCGGCCTCGATCTCGTAAAACCGCAACAGCAGATTGACCAAGGTCGATTTGCCGGCGCCCGAGCGCCCGACGAGGCCGACCCGCTCGCCCGGTGCAACGGTAAGGTCGATGCCGTGAAGGACGCCCCTGGCTGTCCCGTACCCGAAGCGCACGTCCTCGAAAACCACTGTCCCGCGCTGGACCTGCAAGGCCAAGGCACCCGGCCGGTCCGGCATCTGGCGAGGTACCGCGATCGACCGCATGCCCTCTTGCACGACGCCGATATTCTCGAAGATCGTCGTCACGTTCTGCGCCACCCAGCCGGCGATCGCCGCGATGTGCCAGGTCAGCGGCAACGCCATCGCCACAGTGCCGACCGCGATGCGACCGTCGTTCCACAGCAAGATCGCCAGCGCTGCGGTGCCTATCACCATAGACGCGTTCAGCACCGCGAGACACAGATTGAGCAGGGTCGTCAGCCGTACCTGCTGGCGATGCGCCTCGGTAAGATCGTCCATCGCGGCCCGGACGAATTCGTCCTCGTCGCGCGGCCGGGCGAACAGTTTGACCGTCGCGATATTGGTGTAGCTGTCGACCACACGGCCGGTGAGCGCGGAGCGCGTCTCCGACATATGCCGCGAGCGAGTACGCAGCCGCGGCACGAACAAGCGGAGTAGCGCCGCGTACCCGGCGAACCACAACACTATGGGAATCGCCAATCGCGCGTCGTTGGAGGCGAGCAGCAGGATTGCGCCGCCGCCATAGACCAGGATGTACCAGACCGCGTTGGTCGCTGCGACGACACTTTCGCGCAATGACGGGCCGGTCTGCATGACGCGCTGCGCGATGCGGCCGGCGAAATCGTTCTGAAAAAAGCTCCAGCTCTGCCGCACCACATGCCAATGGCTCTGCCAGCGGATCAGGTTGGAGAGCCCCGGGATGATCGCCTGATTGGTGATCATGTTCTGCAGCAGCATCGCCAAAGGCCGCGCGACCAGCACGACGACCGCCATGCCGAGGAGCGGCGGCCACGAATCGCGCAGCAGCGAGCCAGGCTTGTGGTTGGAGACCAGCGTGATCACCCGGCCGACGAATACCGGGATCGTGGTATCGATCAGCGCGACGATGAAACCGGCGACGAACAGTGCCGCGACCAGGCCGCGCGCCTGCCGCGCATAATACCAGTAGAACGCGGCCAAACCCGCTGGCGGGGTGCCCTGCGGCGGAATTGCCGTCGGCTCGATGAGGCCTTCAAAAAACCGGAACACGCGCATCAAAAGGGTTCGCTTCGAGATCCCTGCTCAAAAGGCGAGAGGACGAAAGGACCGGCCCGATCTTTCGCGTGCGAATGTCGCCGCGGACCGTGCTCACCAATCTAGCACATCTGACAGCGTCCGGCCTCAGGAAGATGCCGCGCAAAGAGGCAGCCCATCCCGGGACTGAGCCCCACCGGAGGGCGCGGCCGCTCGGTCATTCGATGACCTCGTCGGCGCGGGCGAGGATCGCGGACGGGATCTCCAGGCCGAGCGCGCCGGCGGTCTTGAGATTGATGGTCAGAGCGAATTTGCGTGGCGGCTCGATCGGCAGGTCGACCGGCTTGGTGCCTGTGAGGATCTTGGCGACGTAACCTGCCGCACGGCGGAACAGGTCGCCATAGTCGGCGCTGAACGACATCAATCCGCCCTCGAGCGGAAAGATGCGGAAGGAATAGATCGCGGGGAGCCGAGCCTCGAAAGCGAGTGCAATGAGCTGGGCCCGCTTGACGGGACCAAGCGGGCCGGAGGCGACGTAGAGGGCCTCGCTGCGCTCGGCGCGCAGCCGCGCGAAGGTGAGCCGCAGAGCCGTCCCGGTCGCTGCCTCGAGCATCAGCGGCTCGATCCCGATCTCGGCGGCGTTGCGCCGAATGTCCTGCAGCTTCTGCTCGAGGCCGGGATCTGCCCTGACGATCACCGCGAGACGGCGCAGGCCGGGCACGAGCTCCTGCAGCAGCTGCAACCGCTGCGCGATCAGTTCGGTGGAGCTGAGAGAGAAGCCGGTGATATTGCCGCCGGGCTGCTCGAGACTCTCGACGGCGCCAAGGCCAACGGGATCGTCGACGCCGACCAGGACGATCGGAGTGTCGGCACTCGCGCGCGACGCGGCGAGCGTCGCCGGGCTCCCGACGGTGACCAGGACAGCGATCCCGGAGGCGATCAGCTTTTCGATGATGCCAGGCAGCTGCTCGGTGCGCTCCCCGGCCGAGCGCTCGACAATCGCGATGTTGCTGCCGTCGGTCCAGCCGAGCGCCGAGAGAGTTTCGCGGAAGGCATCGAGCAGGCTCCGGTTCTCCTGCCGCGACCCCACCTCAACAAAGCCGATGCGCGGCGTCTCGACCGCGGCCAAGGCCGGGTTCCGGGCGATTGCCGCGGCGGCGGGGAGCAGCAGCAAGTCGCGGCGTTTCATTCGATGACCCCCTCCTTCGCCGGCCGGGTTAGCAAGAGCGATAGCCCATGGGCACAACGGGTGCTATAGGCGAGTTCGCTACCCACTGCTCGCGGAAAACGACCATGGCGGCCCAAGCCGGCCCGCGCAATTTGATCACCGACGTGCCCGGAATTCTGGTCGGGCAGGCGGAAGACCGGGGCGGCCTCAGCGGCACCACTGTGGTGCTCGCCGAAGCGCCCGCGGTGGCTTCTGTCGATGTCCGCGGCGGGGCGCCGGGCAGCCGTGAGACCGAGCTGCTCGCTCCGGGCACCCTGATAGACCGCATCGATGCGATCGTGCTGTCCGGCGGCTCGGCCTTTGGTCTTGACGCCGCCGGCGGCGTGATGGATTGGCTCTTGGCGGCGGGCCGCGGCCGTGCGGTCGGCCCGGCGCTGGTACCGATCGTCCCGGCTGCGATCCTCTTCGACCTCGGCTTTCCCAGCCGAGTCATGTGGACTGGCGAGCCGCCTTATCGTCGGCTCGGCCGACAGGCGGTGACGGCGGCAGGAAAAGACTTCGTGCTCGGCAACGCCGGTGCCGGGCTTGGCGCCACCGCCGGCCGGCTGAAGGGCGGCATAGGCAGCGCCTCGCTCAAGCTCGCCGGCGGCACCATGGTCGGGGCGATCGTCGCGGTCAACAGCTGGGGTGCGGCGGTACGGCCCGATTGCGGACGCTTGTGGGCGGCCGATCTGGCGCTCGCCGGCGAGATCGAACGGCAGCCGGTGGTCCCCGACGCCGCACTCGACCCGGAGGATTTCTCGCAATGCGGCGCCGCGATCCCTGGGGCCAACACGACGATCGCGGTCGTCGCCACCGACGCGGCACTCGACAAGGCCGGATCCCGGCGTCTGGCGATCATGGCGCAGGACGGTCTCGCCCGCGCGATCCGCCCGATCCACACACCATTCGACGGCGACACCGTTTTTGCGCTGTCGACCGGGACGGGCGGGCCGGTCGAACGGGCGGCACTGCTGGCGCTCGGCAGCGCCGCCGCCGATTGCCTCGCGCGTGCGATAATGCGGGCGGTGCTCGCCGCCGAGCCGCTCGGCGGTGTCCCGAGCTGGTGGCATCTGTGGGGCGGAACAGCACCGCGGGGACCGTCGTTATGCTAGAGAAGATGCAAGAGGCGGCGACTCCCGGAGTAGGACGCATGGCCGACAAGGTCGAAGAAGTGGCAAGAGGTGGTGAGGCGGCAGCATATCGCGAAAGGGAAGAGCAAGGCTCCGAGCGCGCCAAGACCATCTTGAGCGAGCTCCTCGACGCAGCCCGGTCGGTTGCGGAGACGATCCTCGAGGATCAGAAGCAGCGGACGGCGGAGCGGGTTTCAGGCATGGCCGAAGCGGTGCGCTGCGCGGCTCAATCTCTCGATCGGTCCGAAAATCGGGCAATCGCGCGCTACGCCGATCAGGCAGCCGATCGGATCGAGGACTTTTCAGGCCTGATCCGCGAGCGGCAGTGGAGCGAAATCGTCGCCGATACGGAAGACCTGGCGCGGCGCCAGCCGACGCTGTTCGCCCTCGGTGCCGCCGCCATCGGCTTCCTCGCCGGCCGGTTGTTGGCGGTTCCGACCGATCGCCGACATTCGAAAAAAGACATCCCGCAGACCCGGGATCTCGGGCCGCATCGCGGCGAGACCGACGAGATCACCGCGGCCGTATCAAAGCTCGCGACCCAGCCGCCCGGCGGCGCCGGCAAACTCGCGGGCTACGGTGCCGAGCTCGATGAGCGCTCGGAAAGTCGGTGATGGCTGCGGACGAGAGCGGCCTCGGATCGGAGCACGGCGCGGCGCGGCCGAAATCCGATCGCTCGATGGCCGGGCTGCTGGCGGATCTCGCCGATCAGATCAGCTCGCTGTTCCGCCAAGAGGTGGCGCTGCTCAAGGCTGAGCTCCTGGAGAAGCTCGGGCTGATCGGCCAGGGTGTCGGGGGGGTCGTCGCCGGCGCGCTGATCGTGTTCAGCGGATGGCTGGCGCTGCTCGCCGCCGCCGTACTCGGCCTTGCTGTCGCCGTGGCACCGTGGCTTGCCGCTTTGATCGTCGGCCTCGTCGTGCTCGGGCTTGGTGCCGCCCTTCTCTATTTCGGCAAAAGCCGGCTCGACGCCCGCTCGCTCGCCATGCGGCGGACGCTTAGCTCGCTGCGCGAGAACGAGGCCTGGATCCGGGAACGGGTCTCGTGACCGGAGGCAAGGACGGCGAGCCCCGCAAATCGGCGGCGCAGATCGAGGACGAGATTCGCCGCACCCGTGCCGAGCTCGCCCTCACCCTCGACACCTTGGCATATCGGCTGACACCGCATCAGCTCCTCGGAAAGGGAATTGACATGATTACCGATTCCATCAGCAAGAATGGGGTTGTCGGGATCAACGTCCCGGAGGTCATTCGTGCCAACCGGCTGCCGCTCGCGTTGATCGGCGCCGGCGCCGCATGGCTGCTCGTCCGTAATCTTGCTGCACCTGACGAGACTGCGCCGGCCGCCGCTGCATCGAGCGAGCCGAGGGCGGGACGGAGCGAGGCATGGGTTCACCAGGCTGCGGGGACGGCGCGCGGCGCGCTTCGCTCGGTTCGCGACACCGGCGGCGAGGTGCTCGAACGCGTCGGGCACTACGCTGACTATGCCGACCGGGCAAAGGAGCAGGCGCGCTATGTCGGCGGGTCGCTGCGCTCCACCTTCGAGCGAAATCCGCTGCTGATCGCCCTCGTCGGCGCGATTTCGGGCGCGGCGCTGGCGCTGCTGCTGCCGGCCACGAACCGCGAACAGGAATGGGTTGGCAAGACACGCGAGGAGTTGTGGAATAAGGCGGAGAAGATCGGTCACGAGGCGGCCGAGCGGGTGCGCGACTTGGCCGATCGCAAGGGACAGGCAGCCGACGGCTGAACACCCTGGCAAAAGGGGGAACAAGAATGATGCGCTCGACCGGCTGTTGTCAGGCTGCGATTTTTTGCCTAGGCGTGCTTATCTGGTCGCCGTTCGGCGGGGCGAAGGCGCAGATCCCGCCACCGGTTCCGAACGAGCCGGCGGAGATCAATGCATGCGTGTGTCTGCACGCGGCATCGGCGGCGTTGGCGGGGGAAAAGGATGCGAAGGCCCAGGCGCTCGCCGCCGTCGACCGGCAGCTCGCCGATTTGAACGCCCGGATGGCCGGCGAGAAGCCGCGCGTCGATGTCAACAGCCCCGCCTCGGTTTCCAGCTACAAGGTGCTTCTCCAGCGCCGCGATGCCGCCTTCGGACAGCTCGCCCCCGCCCAAGCGGCCGCAGCGCAAGCCGTCGAGCGCTACAACGCGACCGTTGACGAATACAACCGCCGCTGCATCCGCCCGTTCAATCCCGACCTGTGGGCCCAGATCAGCGCACATCCCAACTGCCCGCCGTTTCGATGAGGCGCATAGTTTGACGGCAATGAAGTGGCGCTAACGCAACGGACAGTGACTGCGCGGCGTCTGCGGCGCGATATGACAGAAGCCGAGAAACGACTGTGGCGTGGAGTACAGGAACTCGAAGTCGCGGTCCGGTTTCGACGCCAACACCCGATTGGGATGTCTGTCGTCGATTTCGCTTTCCCCACCGCGAAACTGGCGATCGAACTGGATGGCGGACAGCACGCGATGCAAGGCGATCAAGACGACGCAAGAACTATGGAAATTGCCGCTCGCGGGTATCGAGTGATTCGATTTTGGAATAGCGAGGTGATGGAAAATCTTGCGGGCGTCCTTGAAGTGATACGCCGCGAGCTGACGACCTCCCTCTCCGCGCCAGGGGGCGGAGAGGGTCGGGGTGAGGGGGGGGTCGCGCCGCGGCAAGGCCCACCTCACCCTCCCCATCGCTGACGCGACGGGTCCCCTCCCTCTCCGCCCTCGGGCGGAGAGGGCTCTTTCCTCTCAGGGGCTATCCGCCTGGACCAGGGATTTCCGATATAGCAATTCGGGGCTGATCTCCGGCTCGGCGATCACTGCCCAGGCTCCGTTCCGCCACGCCCGGAAGAAACAGCTGCGCCGTCCGGTGTGGCAGGCCACACCCTCTTGATCGACCAGCAGCAGCACGGCATCGCCGTCGCAATCCAGACGCATCTCACGCAATAATTGAACTTGCCCCGATGTCTCCCCCTTGCGCCACAGCCGGGCGCGCGAACGCGACCAATAGCAGGCGCGGCCCTCGGCCAGGCTGGCGCGCACGGCGTCGCGGTTCATCCACGCCATCATCAGGATTTCGCCGGTGTCGTGCTGCTGAGCGATCGCCGGAACGAGGCCATCCGCGCCGAACTTGATTTCCGCCAGCGCGCGCTCGATGGGATCCGTCACTGCAACTTTTTCCACAATTCACCTAGTCACGTCGTCAGGAGGCGGACGCGGCCCGCGAGGGCCGGCGTGCTCGCGATGGCGGCGAAACGATGATCGGCCGTCACGACGTACGTTTGATGCTGCAGCGCAAGCGCCAGGTAGATGCAATCGTAAACCGGGTGGCCGATCTCCATGGCGAGCTGCAGCGCCCGCTCAAGATACGGCTCCATAGCAAGAGATGCGACCGGTGCCTTCAGCAGCTCAGAGAATTGGACAGCCGCTTCATTCTCGCTGATTTCGCCGATCCGCGCGTGCCGCCACAGCGCGTTCGCCGCCTCGGCGAGCCACAACGCAGGCGCAATCAAATCTTCAGTCCGAAGCGCGACTGCCGCCTCGCTTCCTGGCTCGTCGATGACCCATTTGAGCGCGACGGAAGCATCGACGACAATCGTCACCGCTCGTCTCGATCTTGCCGGATGAGATCCTCCGAGGGGGTCGAGATGCGGCCGCGCGTGGCAGCGCGGAGCGCTGCGGCGCGCTCCCAAAACCCCGCACGTCCGGCACGCAAGGCTTCTTCAAGAATGATGCGATGCTCGGCTTCGGCGCTCCGCCCGTGCTCGGCGGCTCTGCGCTTCAGCGCTTCAACGACATCCTGGGGAACGTCCCGCACCAAAAGCTGAGGCATGATCGACTCAATAATGTGATATCGTATGATAGCGTCCCTGGGGCACGCTGCCCAGAGGGTGCATCCGGGGTGGCGGCGGCGTGGTTGAAGCACTAAATCCTCAGCTGAGCAGGTGTGCGCCTACACGCCCTGCATTGCACTCCCTCTCCCGTCGGGAGGGGGATTTTCTTGCGGTCGGGATCAGTTTTGAATGCGCGTCAACAGCTCCGCTAACCTCCCTTCCACAGTCACCGACACGCTGGCGCTGCTCGGCAGCGCCGACTATATCGCCGACCGCAGCCTGGCGACGGCGGTGCACCTGGCGTTGCACCTGAGGCGGCCGCTCTTTCTCGAAGGCGAGGCCGGGGTCGGCAAGACCGAGATCGCCAAGGTGCTGGCAATAGCACTCCGGCGCCGGCTCATTCGCCTGCAATGCTATGAGGGTCTCGACGTCGCCTCGGCGGTCTACGAATGGGATTATGCGCGCCAGATGATCGAGATCCGCTTGGCCGAGGCCGCCGAGGAGGACCGCGCGGAAATCGAGGGCACGATCTTCTCCGACCGCTTTCTGATCAAACGGCCATTGCTGCAGGCGCTGGAGCCCGCGATCGAGGGTGCGCCGGTATTGCTGATCGACGAGCTCGACCGTACCGACGAGCCGTTCGAGGCCTACCTCTTGGAGCTGCTCTCCGACTTTCAGGTGACGATCCCGGAGATCGGGACGATCCGCGCCGAACAGCCGCCGATCGTGATCATCACCTCCAACCGCACCCGCGAGATCCATGACGCGCTGAAGCGCCGCTGCTTCTATTACTGGGTCGACTATCCGACCGCCGCACGCGAGCTCGAGATCCTGGAGCGCAAAGTGCCCGGCGCGGGCGAGAGCCTGTCGCGCGAGGTCGTCGGCTTTGTCCAAAGGCTGCGCGGGATGGACCTGTTCAAGCTGCCCGGCATCGCCGAGACGATCGACTGGACCGAGGCGCTGATGCAGCTCGACGTGCTCGAGCTCAGCCCGCACGCGATCAACGACACGCTGGGCGTCTTGCTCAAATACCAGGACGATATCGCCCGGCTGCACGGCAGCGAAGCCGCGCGGCTGTTGGAGCAGGTCAAATCCGAAGCCGCGGCAGCGCCGCGGGACAGCTGATGCGATCGTGCTGGCATTTTCACGAGATTGCTTCGCTGCGCTCGCAATGACACCGAAAGAGGCTGTCATTGCGAGGAACGCAGTGACGAAGCAATCTCGACGGGAATGAGCATGGCTGCCGCCGCTCAGCCTGGCGGCGGAGCGCTGCTCGCCAATCTGATGCATTTCGCGCGCACTTTGCGCGCGGCGGGGCTGCCGGTCGGGCCCGGCAAGGTCATCGACGCCGTCGCCGCCGTCCGGGCGATCGGCATCACCGACCGCAGCGACTTCTACTGGACATTGCATGCGGTGCTTGTCAATCGGCCGGACCAGCGGCTGATCTTCGACCAGGCCTTTCACGTTTTCTGGCGCAATCCTGATCTGCTGAAAAGGATGATGAGCCTGGTATTGCCCGAATTGCGCATCGCCGGCGAGGAGGACCAAGGTGCGGCCATGGCCCGGCGGTTGGCCGAAGCCCTCCACCCCGACCAGGGAGAGGGGAGCGAACCCGAGGAGACTGAGACCGAGCTCGACGCGGTGATGACCTTTTCCGATCGCGAGCAGCTGCGCGGCATGGATTTCGAGAAGATGTCGCTCGAAGAGCTGGCGCGCGCCAAAGCCGCCATCGCAAGGTTCCGGCTGCCGGTGCAGGACGTTCCGACCCGGCGCTTCGCTCCCGACCGGCACGGTGCGCGCGCCGATTTGCGCGCGACCTTGCGCGCCGCGTTGCGCTCGGGCGGCCTCATCGAGCTGAAGCGGCGCAGCCCGCGCCGGCGCCCCCCGCCGCTCGTCGTGTTGTGCGACATCTCCGGCTCGATGAGCCGCTACAGCCGCATCTTTCTGCATTTCATGCACTCGGTGACCAACGACCGCGACCGCGTCCACACCTTCGTCTTTGGGACGCGGCTGACCAACATCACCCGCTATCTGCGTCATCGCGACGTCGATCTGGCGCTCGATCGGGTCGCCGAGGCGGTCGTCGACTGGTCGGGCGGCACCCGCATCGGCCATTGTCTCGGCGAGTTCAACCGGCTGTGGTCGCGCCGCCTGCTGGGGCAGGGGGCGCTGGTGCTGTTGATCACCGATGGGCTCGACCGTGACGCCGGGACCGGCCTCGCGCACGAGATGGACCGACTGCACCGCTCTTGCCGCCGGCTGATTTGGCTGAACCCACTGTTGCGCTATGAAGGCTTCGAGCCAAGATCTCTCGGGATGAAGGCGATGATGCCATATGTCGACGAGTTCCGGCCGGTGCACAATCTCGAGAGCCTCGAAACCCTGATCGAGGTGCTGAGCGCGCCGATCGCGCGGCGCGGGACGGCCGCTTCGGCATGGCGACAGAATGAGGAGAGGGCAGCATGAGCGTGGTTCCCGTCAAGCTGGGCGGGCGTGGTAAACAGCATCTCCCTCTCCGCCCCCGGGGGCGGAGAGGGCCGGGGTGAGGTGGGGGATTCCAGAGCGCTTGCCGATGCCCGCCTCACCCTCCCGCGCTGGGCGCGGGCCCCTCCCTCTCCCCCCTGAAGGGCGGAGAGGGGCTTCTCAACGGCGCTCGGGAATGACGAAAATGGAGAGGGCGGCATGAGCGATACGGCGGAAATCCTCGAACAGGCGGCGCGCTGGCGCGAGGCGGGGTCGGGCGTGGCGCTGGCGACCGTCGTCACCACCTGGGGTTCGTCACCGCGGCCGGTCGGCGCGAAGCTCGCGGTCGACGACAAGGGGGCCATGGTCGGCTCGGTCTCGGGCGGCTGCGTCGAGGGTGCGGTCGTCAACGAGGCGCTCGACGTGATCCGCGACGGCAAGCCGCGGCTCCTCGATTTCGGCGTCAGCAACGACCAGGCCTGGGAGGTCGGGCTCGCCTGCGGCGGAAAGATCCAGATTTTTGTCGAGCGCGTGGAATGAAGGGACGCATTCTCGACCACCTCGTGGCAGCGGAGCGTGAGCACCGCTCTGTCGCCCTCGCCACCGATCTCGCTACGGGTAGGCAATTGCTGCTTGATGGCGAGCAGGCCGAGGGCGATCTGGCGCTCGACGACGCGGCGCTCGACAGGGTGCGCGAGGCTTGGCGTGCCGGCCGCAACCGAACCATCGAGACGGCGGCCGGCCCGGTGTTCGTCGAGGTGCTCACACCGCCGCATCGCTGCTTCATCGTCGGTGCGGTGCATATCGCCCAGCCGCTGGCGAAGATGTTGGTGATGACGGATTACGCGGTGACGGTCATCGACCCGCGCGAATCCTTCGCCACCGAGGCGCGCTTTCCCGGGATCGAGATGACCTCGGAGTGGCCCGACGAAGCGCTTGAACGGTTGAAGCCGGACCGGGGCTCCGCGGTCATCGCCCTGACCCATGACCCGAAGCTCGACGACCCGGCGCTGGCGGCAGCGTTGCGTTCGGACTGCTTCTACATCGGTGCGCTCGGCTCGCGCCGCAACCACGCCGGGCGCTGCGCGCGCCTCAAGGAGCAAGGCTTTACCGACAGCGACGTCGCCCGTATCCACGGGCCGGTCGGCCTGGCGATCGGGGCGGTGTCGCCGGCCGAGGTGGCGGTCTCGATCGTCGCCGAGATGACCCAGATCCTCCGCCGGGGCGAGCGCGCCGAATGATGTCGGTCCTCCTTGGCGGACGCCGCGCCGCTGCCTATATATGAGATAATGACAATTATCGATGCGATATCATGCGATCAGAGCCATCAATGGAACCGCTGCCAAATTCCGCTGCCATTCCGCTGCCGACCGCGCAAAATTCCGCTGCCGAAAGGGTTGGCCGGATCGAATCTAAGTCATTGATCTGCAGTATATTCCCGGCTCAGAGTGAGGGTTTGCCGAGGGCCGAAACGGGTTTTGTCCCTGAGCTCAGGGACAGGCGGGCGGAGGCGGCATGAGGTTCGGCGAGGTCCCGGTCGCCGAAGCCGAAGGGGCGATCCTCGCGCACAGTCTGAGGCTCGGGCCGACGGCGCTCAAAAAGGCGCGGGTGTTGTCGCCTGCCGATCTCGAATTGATCGCTGCCTCGGGGTTGTCGCGGATCATCGTCGCCCGCCTCGAACCGGGCGATGTCGGCGAGAACGAAGCGGCGCGCCGGCTCGCCGAGGCGACGGCCGGTGACGGGGTCGAGGCGGCCGCACCCTTTACCGGGCGGGCCAACCTCTTCGCCAAAACGCGCGGGGTCCTGGTTTTCGATCGCGAGCGGCTCGATCGGCTGAACCTGGTCGACGAGGCGATCACCCTCGGCACCTTGCCGCCCTTTGCCGTGGTCGAGCCGCGCATGATGGTCGCCACTGTCAAGATCATCCCGTTCGCCGCTCCCGCGCCGGCCGTCGAGCGCTGCGTCGCCGCGGCGCGCTCGGATGGTCCATTGTTGCGGGTGGCGCCTTTCCTGCCGCGCTCGGTCGGTCTCATCCAGACCCGGCTTCCCGGATTGAAGGAGAGCATCCTCGACAAGACCCGGGAAGTCACCGAGGGAAGGCTCAAGGCACTCGGCTGCCGGCTCGTCCTCGAAGAACGTTGCAACCATGCTGCCGCCGATCTTGCGCCGGTCATCCGCGATGTGATCGGTCACGGGATCGACCTGCTGCTGATCCACGGCGCCTCGGCGATCCTCGATCGCCGCGATGTGATCCCGGCGGCGATCGTCGCCGCGGGCGGGCTGATCGATCATTTCGGGATGCCGGTCGATCCCGGCAATCTGCTGCTCCTCGGCCACCTCGGCGAGCGGGCGGTGCTGGGCCTTCCCGGCTGCGCGCGCTCGCCCAAGGTCAACGGCTTTGACTGGGTACTGGAGCGGCTGGTCGCCGGATTGTCGGTCGGATCGGCGGAGATCATGCGCATGGGCAGCGGCGGCCTCCTCGCCGAGATCCCGTCCAGACCGCTGCCGCGGGCCGAGGCGACGCGCGCGGCCGAGCCGAAGCCCGAGGCGAAGCCGCAAGGCCCGTGGATCGGCGCGCTCTTGCTCGCGGCGGGGCAATCGCGGCGGATGGGCGGCCCCAACAAACTGCTCGCCGAACTCGACGGCGTTCCGATGGTCGCCCACGTTGCCAGAAGGCTGCTCGCCTCGCGGGCGCGGCCGATCATCGCCGTGCTCGGCAACCAGGCCGAGGCAGTCGACGCAGCCCTCGGCAAATTGCCGGTGGAACGGGTGCACAATCCCGAATTCGCCGGCGGGCTCTCGACTTCACTGAAACGCGGCATCACCGCGCTGCCGCCCGACCTCGACGGCGTGATCGTCTGCCTCGGCGACATGCCGCTGATTTCCGGCCGCCATCTCGACCGCCTGATCGCGGCGTTCAACCCGCTCGAGGGGCGCGCCATCGTCGTGCCGACCCGGCGCGGCAAGCGCGGCAACCCGGTCCTCTGGTCGAGCCGGTTCTTCCCCGAGATGGCGGCACTCGCCGGCGATGTCGGGGCCAAGCACCTGATCGGCGAGCACGCCGAGCTCGTCGCCGAGGTCGAGATGGACGACGACGCCGTCCTTGTCGATATCGACACGCCCGAAGCGCTCGACGCGCTGAGGGGGAAGAGGAAGCCTGGTGGAGAGTCCGCTTGAGGAAGGACAGGGGAGCGATGGAGACAGTCCCGTTCCGGCCGTATGCACCGGGGACCCAGCCGCCCTATGACGCGCCGGCCTACGGCAGCACCCACAAGCGGCATCCCCAGGAGGGGCTGGTGCGGCTGCCGCACACCATCACCGAAATCGCGGGCCCGCGCTTTGCCGCCGCCCAGTTTCCGCCGATGCCCGATCTCTCGGTGGTCGATGGCAAAGCCGCCCTCGGCGAGCGCATCATCGTGCACGGCCGCATCACCGACGAGGATGGCCAGCCGATCCCTCGTACGATCGTTGAGATCTGGCAGGCCAATGCGTCGGGCCGCTACCAACATCCGGCTGACCAGCACGACGCACCGACGGATCCTAATTTTCGCGGCGAGGGCCGCGTCTACACCGACGCTGACGGCTGGTATCGGTTCATCTCGATCAAGCCCGGCGCCTATCCCTGGCGCAATCACCACAATGCCTGGCGCCCAAACCACATCCACTTCTCGTTTTTCGGCTCGGGCTTTGCCCAGCGGCTGGTCACCCAGATGTATTTCCCCGGCGACCCGCTGCTCGATCTCGACCCGGTCTTCCTGGCGGTCCCCGATGAGGGCGCGCGGTACCGCCTCGTCTGCAAGCTCGACATGAGTGTTACCGAGCCCGAATGGGCGCTTGGCTATCGTTGGGATGTCGCGCTGCGCGGCCGCGAGTCAACACCGATGGAGGGCTGAGCCGTGCCGAGCGCCACCGCGAGCCAGACGATCGGACCCTTCTGGCATTTGATCGAGCACCCGGAATGGGCCGATCTGACGCGGTTCGGGGCCGCCGGCCCGCAGGTCACCTTGACCGGCTCGATCATCGACGGCGACGGCAATCCGATAACCGACGCCGCGGTCGAGCTGTGGCAATCCGACCCTCCTGCCGACGACCATTTTCCAGGCTTCGGGCGCTCGCGCACCGACGAAGCAGGCAGGTTCCAATTCAAGACCGTGAAGCCCGGGCCGGTGCCGGGCCGCGGCAATGCCCAGCAAGCCCCGCACTTCTCCCTTACGATCCTTGCCCGCGGTCTGCTGAAGGGCCTGACCACGCGCGCCTATTTCGCCGGCGAGCCGCTCAACGAGACCGACCCGCTGTTGTCCTCGATCGAAGACCCGGCGCGCCGAGCCACGCTGATCGCGGCCGCGACCGGAATCGACAGCTGGCATATCGCCATCCGGCTGCAACGCGGTGCGAAACAGGAAACCGAGACAGTTTTCCTCGATCTCTGAAGCTCAGCGCAGCGCGTTGTGGATCAGGTAGTCGGCGAAATCGGACGGCTTCAGCTTGATCTCGACCCGGTCGCTCTCGCCGGCGAGGGCACGGGTCACGATGATGTGGCTCTCGACCCGCGTCGGGTTCAGCCGGAATACGCCCGCAGCGCCCTTCAGCTTCGGGTAGAGGTTTGGATCAATGATCTTTTCCTTGCGCCCGAGGCGCGCTAGCGCCTCATCCTCGCCGAGACCCTCGACCGCCTGCTTGCGGGTGATGGTCCAATCGGTTTCACCGGCCCAGCCTGCGGCGGCCAGCGGCTTGGGATCGCCCGCGGCGACGCCGAGCTTGTAGACATGCTTGCCAACGCCGACATCAGACGCCCACCGGCTCAGCTTGACACTGCGCGCGACGTAGAGGATTCCCATCCGCCCCTCCGATTGCTCGGGAATAATGGTAACGCGTCACTCGTTACATCGCGTTTCGCAAGCCCAAGTCAAACGCGAGGAACGCGCCATGCCGCTGCTGATTGGATCCGCCACCCTCGCGGCCACCCTGCTGAGCATGGCTTTCGGTCAAATCAACGTCGGGTTTGAGGCTTTTGGGGTGCTTCTTGCCAGCGTCGTGCTGATGACGCTGCGGGAGGAGTGAGCGGTCGAACCCTCGCGGTCTGCGCCAGTTCGTCGCAGCGCATTAAAAATGGCTGTTCGGTCAAGGCCTTGTCATCGAGACGGACGCGCCTCCCTATCGTTTACGAAGTGACACAAAGGGTAACGCGTCGCTAAACTCCCCCGCGCGGCCTGGGTCAAGGCGAGGCGCGGGGGCATCAAGAATGCGGCGATCGTTTCTGGCGGTGATGTGCCAGTTCGTTCTCGGTTTTATTTTGTGCAGTCCTTCAGCCACCGCGATGGGGCTCGATCCAGCGTTTGACCAAGACGTGCTCGGCCCGGAGCGCTCAAAGGGGGTGATCGTCTGGAACCACGGCCGCTCCTTGACTGTCGAAGATTCCGAATCCCCGACGCCGCCCTTTTTGCGCATGCTGCGTGAGGGTGGTTGGGACGTATTGCGATTCGATCGGCCGCGCGACGGTGACACGCTGACCGACAGCACGCGACGTCTGGTCGATCACGTCGCCGAGCTCAAGCATAAAGGGTACCGTCGCATCGCGCTGGCGGGACAGTCGTTCGGCGCCTTTCTCGCGCTGATGGCCGCCGATGCCTCGGACGATGTCGATGCGGTCGTCGCAACCGCCCCGGCGGCCTTTGGCAGCTTCGATGAATTCTATCAATCCTGGCGCCTCAATGCGATTCGGCTCTACCCGCTGCTCGAGCGCGTCAGGCGGGCGCGTGTCATGCTGTTCTTTTTCCACGGCGACGATTTCGACCCGGGCGGACGCGGAGAGCGGTCGCGGGCGATCCTGTCGGAGCATGGGCTCGGCTTTGCGGTCGTCGATCAGCCGGCATTTCTCGTCGGCCATTGGGCGTCGTCGACTGGTCTTTTCCTGCGCCGCTTCGGCGACTGCGTCCGTGATTTTCTCGATGCTGATACGCTCAAAGGCGAGCTGATTTGCCGGCCGATGTGGGGCGAGACGCCCAGTGCCGAGTTGCGCTTGCCCGACGAGCTGCTCCCTCCGCTGGCGGCATCGCCCGCCGCGGCGACGGCGATCGGCGCCTCCGTGCCCGCTTCTACCCCCGGTCGCGCCGGGCCGGTGCACGATGCCTGGTATGGGTTCTACCCAAATGGCCGGGAGGTTCTCGTCGCCATCGAAGAGCAGCACGGGGAGCGGCTCGCCGCGGTATACGCTATCGGCCCCGGGATCGAAGGGGACGAGCCCGCCGAATGGAGCCGGCGCACAGGCCGGATCGTCGATGACGACCTCGTCTTCGAAGAAGAGGGCAAGAGCACGCTCCGTTTTCACCCGCGCGCCGATGGAGGATTGAAAGCAATTTGGATCTCGCCGGACGGCAAGAACTCGATGGCGACCGGTATGCGGTGGGTCGACCCGCACCAATTCTCCCGCGCCGAAGCCCGATAACCGCGGCGCGCCTCAGCCCCAATATCGGCCGCTGCTGCCGATGGCAACGACAATGACGCCGAGCACCAGGTTGATCGTCACGATGGTGCGGATCTGGCCCAGGTGCAGCCCGCCCTCGGCCCAGTCCTGCCGGGCGACCGCAGCGCGGAACCGGCGCCACGGCGCGAAATAGAGATGGAGGAAGAGCAGCATCATCACGATGCCGATCCCCTGCATCAGATGGACGTGCAGCCCGACACCGCTGAAGCCGGCAAAGACGCCGAACACCAACGCATAGCCGGTCAGCAGCAACAGGACGATCGCGGCAAAGACCCAGGCGAAGAACCGGCCGAGGACGTGCGACCACAGTGTCAGGCGGGGGCCCGTTTCAAGGGAGGCGGCGGCGGGGCGCAGCACCTGATGGGCAAAGAACATGCCGCCGACCCAGACAACGGCCGAAAGGGCGTGCAGGATCAGCAATAGCGACGCGATCACCGTCGGCTCGGACGCTGCTTAACCGCCATAGGCAGGGGATTTGCGGGCCAGCCCACCAAACTCGTCGAGTAGGCGCCCACGCCAGGCCGAAACCGGGTCGTCGCTGGCGAGCAGCTCGAAATCGCTGATCGCCCGCGCCCATTGAAAGGCGCCGAAGACGATGTAATCGGCATAGGCGGGGGCATCGCTGGCAAGGAACCTCTGCCGTTCGAGCGTCCGGCGCAGCGGCGCGAGGCTGTCCCGGAACGCCGGTAGACGTTGGTCTCTATCCTTGACGACATTCTCCAGCGTTGTGCCGAACCTCTCCTCGCGCGACTGCCGGAAGTAAGCTTGGTCCTGGGGCGCCGAGTGACGGCAGATGTCGAGCACGACGAACCCGATCAAGGCCGGTTGCAGCACCGTCTCGGTCCAGTTTTGGACGAATCGCGCCAGCGACCGCCCGATCTCGCCCCCGAATAGCGAGGGTCGATCGGGATATCGGGTTTCGAGGTAATCGGCGATCGTCGTCGAATCGTGCACGACGTCGGCGCCATCGACGATCACCGGCACCCGACCGGCGTTGGGCTGCGGCAGCTTGTCCTTCTCGGTAAAGCGCCACGGCACGGTCGCGACGTCGAGGCCCTTATGAGCGAGCGCCATCTTGGTGCGCCAGCAGAACGGGCTGAACCGCCGCTCCGCGTCAGCGCCGGCGAGATCATAAAGGGTGATGGCCATTATCTCCTCCGTCGGGGCTTCGGTTGGAAAAGTCTTACCGTATCCTATCGTCGTCCAATCCCATACTGGTCACCCACTTGGCTGATCTCGCCATTGACGAAGTCGATCTCGAGCAGGTCTTCCGAGGAGCCGATCACACCGAGCGAGGCATGGGTGCGGACATCGAAGATTTCGGTGCCGTCGGCGCTGTTCTTGTTGGGCGCGACATAGCCGTAGTCTCCCCGTAAATCGAAGGTCAGCCAGTGTGATCCCCGCCCGCTTCGCAGCGTCAACCGATCCTTCAATACCGGCGCCATCCGGTCGCGCATATCCCAGACGTAGACGTGCGGGTCATCCCAGGCGCCGCTTTGCCACACTTCGCTTTCGTCGGGTGTCCAGCCAATGCCGTGCAGCAGCCCCGGATCACCGGGTGGGTGATCGGGAATATTGGCGGTGACGATCTGGCGCGCCTTGAGGTTGGCGACCTGCATTCCCCAGAGGCTCCTCACATTGTTCACAGCGTAACTGCTTGTGCTGTCCACGGCATAAGGGCCGAGGATCCCTGAATAAGGCCCGATGGTTGATACCGAATAGCTCTTCGGATCGATCAAATACAGGTAATGGCCGCTGCCGTCGTTCGCCTTTGTCTCCTGGAATATCGGCCCGGATAACGGGTACTGAGTGTCGTGCGATCGATTGGAGAGATAAACCTTCCGAACAACCTCTCCGGTGCCAGCGTCCACGACATTGATGTGGTCGGCGGAACCGCCCTCCCAGGTCGGAACAAAGAGCAATTGCCCATCCGGATTGATGGCCAGCCGATCGACACCGGGATCGACTGCTCGATTCCACAAAATCTCATCGCTGTAAATGTTTAGACAATAGATCATCCCGATCCCCGAGACATCCTGGTAGGCGACGTACAGCTTCCCGGTGGCGGCGCTGGCGGCCACTCCCCTCACGTCGCCGATGCTCGGAACCGTTTGGATGGTTCTAATCAACCGGTGCCCCTCGTCGATATCGTAGATCGAGATCGATCCTCGGGCATCGGCCGACTGATTGACCGCATAGAGGCTGCGCGACACGGATGGATCCGGGGCAGGCGCACCAGCCGCTTGCTCAGCGCTTCCGAGTAGATCGGACAGGACAAACAAGATCCAGCCGAATTTCTGTCTCACGTTCGTCCGTGTTCGTCCGTGTTCGTCCGGGCGTCAGGCGATGCGATATGCCCGCATCGCGGTGTCGTGGAACAAGGCCGCGCGCTCTGAGGCCGAATAGCTCTTGGAGAACCGTTTGAAGGCGTTGAACAGCACGTGGTGCGAGAACGACACCTTGTCGACCGGGAAGTTGCTCTCGAACATGCAGCGGCCCGGACCCAACTGCTCGATGCAGTACCTCATCAGCGGCGCCATCGACGCGGCCAGCTCCTCCGAGCCGATCGGGCGGGTCCGACTATGCCAGTCAAACCCCAGCCGAGGCATGCCGATGCCGCCGAGCTTGAGATTGACGTTGGGACACTGCGCCACAGCGGCGATGCCGTTCCGCCACGTCGCCAGCACTTCGTCGTCGCGGTTGGCGTAGGGACCGATCCGCGTCAGTCCGCCGAGATGGTTCAGGATGATCGTCAGATCGGGGACGGCCCTCGCGAATGCCGCCAGCTCGGGGAGCTGCGGGAAGCACACCCCGGTGTCGAGGGAAAGGCCCATTCGTGCCAGCACGTGAGCTCCCGCGCGGTATTCTGCGGTGGCGAGCACTCCCTCCTTTTCCCGGTTATCGATCTCCGGATGCGGGTCCCAGGTGACCGTATGCCGGATCCCGCGGAAACGGTTGGGACTGGCGGCCTGCAGCGCCTCCAGCACCGGTTCGACCCGATCCCCCAGGTTCAAATTGGCGTGGCCGACGATGGCCGATGCCGCCCGGCAGGGGCCATAGACACCGCTGGCGCTCGCGGCGGCCAAGCCTTGGACGAATTCGACCTCGCCGACGGGGCGCAGCTCGGCCGGGCCATCGGGCCGGTACATGGCTCGCGCCTCGATAAAGACGGTTGACCGCACGTTGTGGCCGCAGTCAACGTCGGCAACCAGCTCGTGAAGCAGGTACCGCTGGTAGGGAACGCGCTCCGAGCGAAAGTCCCAAAAGTGATGATGGGGGTCGCAGATCGGTATCTCCGGCTCCAGCGTCGGCTCCTGGGTCAAGGCCAGCCAGTCATTTCCTCCGTATGGCATCACGGCACCTCCGTGCGAATGACGATGTTTCTTTGCGGCCGCTAATTATCCAAGCTGCCGCTCCGTCCCGCAAGCGGGGCCATCGCGCGCCGAACCGCAGAAACCGATGGTCCTTGAGATTGTCGGCCATCGGCCAGACCGCGGGGGAGACGGCGATGCGTTGCGGAGGCGGCGGGTGTAGGATCGCGGAGGGAGCGCGCCATGGAGCAACCTCGAGTGGAACGCCGGCTCGCCGCTTTCATGACCGTGGGCAGGATCGTCGCCGAACCGATATTTCTTCGCACGCTCTTTTCGTGGGGTGACGGAGGAAGGAGCAACAGGGGTCAGTTGTTTGGCGCATCCCGCTGGTCGCCTGAAGCTGCTCCGCGAAGCGCGCCCCATATCGACAACCATGGAATTGCCATAGTCGCACTATATCTATACGGGCATCGGTACCCTGAGCGGGTGCGGGATTGTCATTATAGGAGTTGGCGATGCCTGATCTCGACCTGATAAAACAGGGGGAACAGGGGGGTGCGGGACCGGCGCGGGCGGTTCGCCAGGGGCCGGGCCGAACTGTCGTTTCAACTTGAGGGAGAAATGCCGCTGCAGACCCGCTGCAGGTGCAGCGAGGCTTAATTTTTTTACGCAACTATTTGTTGCGGCTCGCGGCGTCGGGAGCAGCGGCAGTGATGTCAGGCTGATGAGCGAGCCGCTCTGCCCGCGCTTCGCTGCATGCTATAAGCGCGCAATCGCTAGGGGAGGCTTTGCTTGCCTACGGTTTTCGTCCTGAATGGCCCCAACCTCAATCTGCTTGGGGTCCGCGACCCGTCGGTCTATGGCCATGACACGCTCGGCGACATCGAGGAGCGATGCGCGGCCCGCGCCGCAGCACTCGACCTCGAGATCGACTTCCGCCAGACCAATCACGAAGGTCAGCTGGTCGATTGGATCCAGGAGGCTCGTGAAACAGCCGAGGGAATCATTCTCAACGCGGGCGCGCTGACCCACACTTCAGTCGCGGTGCTCGACGCCCTTTTCGCCGCCGATCTGCCGGTCATCGAGGTCCACCTCTCGAACATCTTCCGGCGCGAGAGCTTTCGCCACCATTCCTATGTCAGCCTCGCGGCAACGGGTGTGATCTGCGGGTTGGGAGCGAAGGGTTACGAGCTGGCGCTGGACGCGATCGCCGGCCTGATCGAGGGCGAATCGAACGGGGCGGCTTGATGAAGATCGGCGGGCGCAACCCGCCTTTCCCCGATGCCGAACTGATCCGCACGCTTGCCGCGCTGCTGACCGAGACCGGCTTGACCGAGATCGAATACG
>Ga0210406_10000958_pt1 | contig 37409 bp, 39 predicted proteins | sample IncBWC30MmetaG_FD_155454 | JGI IMG/M metagenome (GOLD analysis project Ga0210406, IMG submission 155454) | Forest soil microbial communities from Barre Woods Harvard Forest LTER site, Petersham, Massachusetts, United States - Inc-BW-C-30-M | ecosystem: Environmental > Terrestrial > Soil >... | reverse complement strand
GCCGGTGGCGGCGCCGAAGTAATAAGTGTTGGGCTCGCTGATAACGCCCGTAACGCCCGTGGCACGACCGCCGCGGAAGGGACCGACTAGTCGATATTTGAGTCCGTCGAGCGGCGATTTCTTGCCTAAGTCGGTGGACTTAACGGGAGTTGACGAAGAATCCGCCGCAACCGAACCAGTAGCCGAGAGTAGGGCAAGGACGATGACCCAGAGGCGTGATGCGGACATTCGATCTCCCGTTTATCTCCGGTCAGGCTAGCGGCGGCTTTCCAGGCTGTCCAGCAGGGCATCCCCGTACCGGGTGAGATACTCGCCGACGTGGAGCGAGTGCGGGAGCCGCCAGCGCCTAAATCAGGCTGTCTGGGCACGACTCGGTCGGAAGGCCCGCACTCCTTCGATGAAGGCGTCGATCTGCGGATCGGTCCCGATGGTGACGCGGCACCAGTTCTCGTAAGGTGGAAAACGCCGGCCGACAGCAATATTCCGATGCCGCATAAACTCGGTGAACTGCTTGATCGGCTCGCCCGTGTCGAAGAATACGAAATTGCCATGAGGCTCGGCATACGGAAAGTGCAGTCGCGCCAGCTCGGCGGTCAGGCGAGCGCGGCTGGCCACGATCCGCCGTCGGCAGTCTGCCAGGAACTGCTTGTCACCGAGGCTCGCAATGGCGCCGCGCACGGCGAATATGTTGGGCGTCGTCATGCGCGCAGCTGAGATTTCCTCGATGACCTCGGGTCGGGCGATCCCGTAGCCGTACCGAACCCCAGCCATGCCGTGGAGCTTGGAGAATGTCCGCAACACGACGACACGCTTTGGCCCCGTGACCAGGCTGACCGACGAGGGTGTGCTCTCGACGAATTCCATATAGGCCTCATCGATGACGGTCGTCACATGATCCGGAAGCGCCGCGACGAATGCTGCAATCGTCGCGGAATCGACCATCGTGCCCGTCGGATTGTTGGGATTGCAGATGTACACGAGGCGCGTCTTGGCGGAGACCGCCGCGTGCATCGCGCTCAAATCGTGGCGCAGCTGTTTATCGACGGGCACCAACCGCAGGGTCGCCCCAGTGTGCTGAGCGTACTCGGTCAACTCGGTGTAGGTGGGCTCGGCAGCCACGATCTCGCCGTGCTGACGCGCGGCAAGCATCCCGAGGGCGCGCAGCAGCTCCCCGGAGCCGGTGCCGGTGACGATGTGATCCGACCCGAGCCCTTCTTTTTCGGCGAGTAAGGTGACGAGCCTTGGATTCTCATCGTCCGGATAACGACAACCGTCCGCTATCGATTGGGTAATTGCAGCGCGGGCAGCGGGCGACGGACCGTAGGGGTTCTCATTCCAACACAACAACATCATGGGCTCGGTGCCGCCGGCTAACGGAGCTGCGGCGAGCCGCGTACCCAGTGGTGCCGAAATGCTGCTCATAGGACGCATCAGCATGATCGCCGATGCGGTCAAGAGGTCACGGCGGCTGAGTTCCATGGATCGACACCCCCAACTTGCGACAAGTCCTGACAACGGACTCGATTTGTAGGCCCAGGGTAGCAGATTGCATTTCGCCGTGATCGAGGTCTGGTAGAAGCTCGTCACGTCAAGGCCGCGACGCCAGACATTACTCCACCCAAGCCAGCAAACCGCAGCTGCCAGAGCCAAGTGCGACGGCCAACGCGGCTATGCGGCCATGTTCATACTTCTGTCAATAGATCTTGAAGAGCGGCCGCATCTCGCAGGAACTCGTCGTCGTGGGGTGTATTCTGATGTCCTCAGTTTGGCGATTTCTTGTGGCCGGCAGCAAGTAGAATCAAATCTGCGATTTCCTTCGGGTGAGACACCAGCGAAACGTGACTTGAATCAAGCTCGATGGTCGTCGCATTCATGCGCTTGGCCAGAAATCGCTGGAGATCCGGGTTGATGGTGCGGTCTGCGGTCGAAACTTGATACCACGAGGGTTTAACTCTCCATGCGGCAGTTGTGGTTTTTGTGTTTGGCAGCGTGTCGGCGCCCCGCCCTTGAACCGCGTACAGCGCACGCGCTCTGGACGGCTCAACATCACCGGCGAAATCCCTGAGAAACGCTTCCTCGCTTAGCCAAAAGAAACCATCTTTCTTGATCACTCCTGCGCTCGCCGGCGGCTTTGGGTATTTCGCAGCGAGCGCACCGAAGTCCTCACCCGCGTCCGGCGCGCGAGCCGCCACGTACACCAGTGCCGAAACTTTCGGGTCATTGCCGGCTTCGCTGATAATCGTACCCGCAAACGAGTGGCCAACCAAGACAGTCGGCCCATCCTGCGAGGCCAGCGCGCGGCGAGTTGCGGCAACGTCATCTGCGAGTGAGGTCAACGGATTCTGGACCGCGGTTACATTCAAGCCAGCGCTCTGTAGGTAGTGAATTACATCAATCCAAGATGATCCGTCCGCGTATAAACCATGCACCAGCACGACATTCTTGGCGACGGGAGTCTCCTGGGCCTGAACCAATCCAGGCATGGCTGACGCGACTGCGATAGCCGCGAGCAATCCATGAAACGATCTACGATTAACCATGAGTGCCTCCAAGTGGATTACAGAAACGTTTGCTCAGCGAGCACTCAATAAGACCGAGTCTTGGAAAACATTATTACGGGTTGCACAACATGTCTTCGCAGTGCGCGCATTTCAATTGAAATGATGGCGTTGATCTGCCGGCGGCGCCACGATACACGTGGCGATGCCAAGCTCAACAGTATCGCGCAATTTAGCTCGGCGCGAGCGGCGGCCTCGGCGCTTTGAATCCGGCATCCGTGTGATTTGTTGGACAGCCCCGGGGAGGGCGTTCAAACTAGTCTTGCCGGCTGGCTATGAACAAAGAAGTCATCAAGAAATGAAAATCGACAGATCCGGCACGCTTAGTCGCCGCTTTCGTCGTCTAATTAGGAGCTAGGCAACATGGAACTCACCGCCAGACTCAGTAGGGGAGAGACGCTCGGTGACCGTGTCCTCAAGGTAAACCATGCTGGCGAGAATGGGGCAGTCAATATCTATCGAGCGCAGCGTCTGGCCTGTTGGTGGCGCGATGCTGCCTTGAGGTCGGCGTTAGAGGAGTATCGGGCACACGAGGAAGCGCACCGCTCCATTTTCGGCAAAGAACTCGCCCGTCGCGGTCGCCTCAGGTGTCGCAGTTATGTCCTGTGCGGTATTGGCGGCTACGCGCTTGGCTTTGTCACTGGGCTTTGCGGCCGCGCGTCAATTGCCGCAACTACTGTCGCTGTGGAAAGGGTTGTGCTTCGTCATCTCGAAGAACAACTTGTGGCATTGCGCGGTGTTGACGCAGCGGCGGTTTCGGCTATCGAATCCATACTTGCAGACGAGCAATCTCATCACGACAGAGCCGCGTTGGAGCCAAGTCAGGGTATATTCTGGCCAAAGATCCTGCGTCCGGTTGTCAGCGCAGCTACGGAGGCTGTCATTTGGCTCGGGATGAAATTGTAGGGGCACCTTCTGCATAACCAATGGTTCGAGCGGTCGCGGGGCCGCATCTTCGGTGAGCCAAGGAGGGGATCGATGATCGAGATAAATCAGCTTCGTGCGTTAGCAAGGCACTCCGGCATCGCTCAGCCTCATCGTTAGACAACCAGTGACAACTCCGCGCAAACGAAGCTCACCATCACGATTGCCCAGTGGCACTGTAGCGAAGGCTGCAGTTACCACGTTCGGCGACGTTCGCAAAATTGCGCTTACACTGCCGGGAGTAGAGGAAGGTACCTCATATGGCACTCCAGCACTGAAGGTCGGCGGAAAGCTCATTGCACGAGTGCATCAGAACATGGATTGCCTCGTTCTGCGTACCGACTTTATGGGCCGCGAGATTCTGATGCAGTCTGCTCCGGACGCCTTCTTTATTACTGATCACTACCGGGATCACCCTTGGATTCTCGTGCGTTTCGCGGTGGTTGAGAAACGCGCTTTGCCGGATTTGATTGAGCGCGCATGGCGTCTGGTCGCCTCGAAAACTCTGACGAAGAAGTACGATCTAGAGCGATGAGTGATAGGAATCAGCTTCGCTTTGGGGCGCCGGGGCCGCGCGTCGCTCAACGTTCCCCCAAGAGACGCCAATGCTGGTGCTGCTAAAATTCGTTGCTACATTCGCGGCTGCCATGTTTGCCGGCGCAGCGCTGTACGTGAATGTCGCGGAACACCCCGCTCGGATGACTCTCGATACGAGGTTTGCCGTGGCGCAGTGGGGGCCGAGTTACCGTCGCGCAACCTGGATGCAGGCACCCTTGGCATTGCTCAGCCTTATGGCAGGCCTCGGTTCGTGGTTTCTGGGCGGCGGTCTCGGGTGGGCCATTGCGGCTCTTCTGATTGGCGCCGTGGTCCCCTTCACCTTTATCTGCATCATGCCGACGAACAAGGCATTACTTGCACCGGATCGAGATCTCGGTGCAACAGAGACGCGTACTTTGCTCGAGCATTGGGCCAAGCTTCATGCGGTGAGAACGGTGCTTAGCGTTGCCGCGACGATACTGTATGTATGTCTCGCGCTTGGATACTAATAATCGCATCTAGCGATTGCGGGGATTCGTCCGGGGAAAGGCGATAGAGTTCCACCGCTAAATCAAGAAGAACATAATGTTCCGGAACATCCAATCCCGGCCAAATCGAGATTTGCATCACTCTGTTCGGCTTCGAAACGAGATATTACTTCCACCCTGGTAGCCAACGACGGCGATAGTATCTATATTGCACAAAAAAAGTCAGGGATGGAAATGCACCGAACTATTGCTTTCTCGCCTGTTGCCTCTTCGAGGCATGGGCTATCAGCCCGTTTGCAACCGGCTCTTGGCCTGGTCCATCCCACTCATTGAGTCTCCAGAGAGGCATACGCATGCTCGGAAAAGTTAAACTTGGTCTGGTACCTGCCGTGGCGGTGCTGTTCGCCACCGGTTGTGCGACCACCTCGGCACCCCAACAGGTGGTGTCTGCACCTGCGACCTCCGCTCAACAGGCGGAAGCACAGCGCCGAGCTGCCGCGGTCGTGGTCAAGACGTTAAAGCGGAAGGTCGCGATCGGGCGCTTCACCAACGAGACCCGCTACGGGAAAACCTTTCTGGTTGATGCGAACAATGACCCGTTGGGAAAGCAAGTCTCTGACATGCTGTCAACCCGGCTCGTGGCATCTCAGCAGTTCCTGGTGTTTGAACGGCCGGATCTCGACAAGGTGACGGCCGAGCAGTCGATCGCGCGTGAGTCGGGCCTCGTCGGCGTCGATGTGCTGGTCATCGGGTCGGTCACCGAATTCGGTCGCAGCACGACGGGCAAGTCCGGATTCTTGAGCGGCACGAAAGTGCAGACGGCGCACGCAAAGGTCGAAATACGCCTTGTCGATGTCCGCACCGGATATGTCTTCTTTACTGCCAGCGGTGCCGGTGATGCCAGCACCGAGTCCGGCGAAATCGCGGGGTTCGGAAGCAAGGCGGACTACGATGCGACCCTCAATGATCGCGCAATCGGCGCGGCAATTACCGACGTGCAAAACTCACTGATCGCCAAGCTGGAAGAGCGTCCCTGGCGGACAGATATTCTGAAAGTCGACGGTCGGCAACTATATATTTCCGGCGGAACGCGCCAAGGTCTGCGAGTCGGCGACACTCTTTTTGTCCTGAAACAAGGAGAGCGCGTCAAAAGTGGCCAAACCGGATTTGATATTACGCTTCCCGCCAAGACTGTCGGTCAGATCCGCATCACGAGCCTATTTGGCAACAACGAAACCGACGAAGGTGCTGTAGCAGCCATTCTGTCCGGCGACATCAGCGACGCACGCAAAGACGGTCTCTACGTCAGCGAAAAGGAGTAACCGTGAAGCGACTTATGATTCTAATTGCCGTCGCAGCTCTCGCTGCCTGCTCTTTGCCCTCTACGACCGTTCGCACAGGATTGCCACCACCAACCATGATCGTAACCGGCGCGCCGCCCGGCTCGGTCCTGCTCGTTGACGGCTTGGATATGGGTTCCGCCGCGCAATATAGCGGCAATCCCAAGGTGCTGGCGGTGTTGGAAGGCACTCACCAAGTCGAGGTGAGGCTGGGTGCAAATGTCGTTTACAGGGAAAAAGCGTTCGTCAGCAGTGGACAGAGCCACACGGTTGCCGTCGCGGGGGCTGTCTCGCCATGAGCATGCGACTCCTTTTGGTTGCTCCTATTCTGGTCGTGGCGCTCGCCGGCTGCGTGACCAATCATCAACGATACGACTGGGGTAGTTACGATCCATCGCTGTATGCCTACTACAAAGATCCGACGAAAGCGGCCGCACTGGCCGAGTCGCTCGCCGCCGTCATCAGCACGGCAGATTCGAACCACGGTCTGGTCCCTCCGGGCATTTATGCCGAGTACGGGTACCTTCAGTTACAGGCGGGAAAGAACCTTGCGGCAGTCGACCTGTTCAAACAAGAGGAAGCCCATTGGCCCGAATCCAAAGTCTTTATGGATCGCATGATCAAAGTCGCCTCGGCAGCACCGCAGCAGAGCACAACCAAATGAATCCATTTTCCAAAGTACTCATCTTCGGCGCGGTTTTGATGCTTACCGCCTGCGTAAGTGCGCCAACGCGATACGACTACGCGCATTTCCGCACGGAGTCCCCCCGTTCCATTCTGGTAGTGCCTGTTATCAATAAGAGCGTCGACGTCAATGCGCCGGACTATTTCTTGGCAACGATAGCAACGCCTTTAGCGGAACGGGGTTACTACGTATTCCCTGTCAACATGGTCAAGTCCGTGTTGTCCGACGACGGTCTCAGTGATGCCAACCTGGTCCATTCCGGCGATCCTCGCCGCTTAGGCGAACTCTTCGGCGCCGACGCGGTGATGTACATCTCCATAGAGCGGTGGGACGCCAAATATGTTGTGCTTTCGACAACAGTGACCGTTGAGCTCAATTACTCCATCAAGAGTACCCACACCGGGCAAGAATTGTGGAGCAACCATCAACGGGTGGTATATCAGCCTCAGGCCAGCGGCAACGCCGGACTCGCCGGGCTGATTGCGAACGCAATTACTGCAGCATTGGCAAAGGCCGCGCCGAACTACATGCCCTTAGCGCATCAGGCAAACAATGGCGCAATCAATCTAAAAGGCACTGGATTGCCCGCAGGACCTTACGACGGTCTTTTCGGGAAAGATGCGTCCGATTATTAACCGGCCTTTATCGCGAATACCACACGGCTGATTCTTGCAGGAACTGATCGTTCGCGGCGCGCAATTTTTGGGAGGATACCGTGACGCAGAATCCATATGCCCCGCCAAAATCTAAACTCACCGACATTGGGCACGACGGCGTGTCGCCGGCGATTTGGAACCCTAACTCCGCGGCGAATTGGAGCCTCCTTTTTAGCCCCGCCTTTGGCGCGTACCTACATATGAAGAACTGGGAGGCGCTCGGTGAGCCGGTCAAAGCCTCCGCAGCAAAGGTATGGGTATTGGCTACCCTGCTCGCACTTGCAGGCATTACGTTGGCAGCCGCCTTCTTGCCAAACCCTAGGTCTCTCGACGGCGTGTCGCGGACCATCGGGTTGGTTCTGTTACTAAGCTGGTACTTTTCGAGTGGCCGAAGCCAGACGGAGTACGTTAAGTCGCGGTATGGCAAGGATTACCCAAGGAGGAACTGGGGCAAACCCTTGCTTCTTGGGTGCCTAGCGCTCGTCGGATTCATCATTTTCACCGTGGTTGTCGCCCTCGTTGCCTCAGCTCTCAAACGCGGCGCCTAACAATCGAGGGATCGCGGGCGAGTGCGAGGCAAAGGGATGGCAAAATGGCACTTATGAAAGCTTGCGCGTTGCTATGTACGGCCCTCGCGATCCCATTGTCTGCGTCCTCTCTGGCTTTGACCGATGAGGTGCCTGCCACCGAGTCTCAATCACCGCCGGTGTTGCCGAAGATCAAGTCCCAGGGAGGTTTTTACTATCCGGATAAGGCGAAGCTCTTGAACGCCCAGGGACGATTCCTGTTGGGGTTTAAGATCAATGATCACGGTCGAGCGGCGGGGATCAAAATAGAGAGTGCCGAGGGAAGCCAAATATTGTCGGACTCGGCAGTCACTATTTTGAAGAGCATGGTATTTGAGCGGCCTGCGGCGCCGGCTTCTGCGGTCGTGGGATCACAGCAATACCGGATGAGTGTGGTGTTTGAATTGGAGCCATGCGGAAAGCTCGAGCATTTTGATGTGTCGAAGGACGCGAGGATTTCGGTCTGCGGGAGTAGGCTGCGGGGGCAGTAGTCGAGGGTTGCGGCGATCGTGGGTTGGGGAGTGTTCAAATCAGCAAGGAGGTGCTGGGAAAATCCCGGTACCAATGCTCAAGGGCCGTTTTGCGGGGCTGCAGGGATGCAATGAGAGTCGAGTGTTCGGAGTGGGACAAGGAGGTTGCATGAGATTGTTTCTCGAGATCGTTGGCATTGCCATGATGGTCGTGAACTCGACGGCGATAGCACAGGAAGCATCGCAGCCGGGTTAGACTCACGAGGTGAGTCTAACCCGGTAGGAGATTGACAAGACCTTGTTTGAGCTTGAGCCGCACGCGAGAGGCGGCCAGTCTCGGGGTCGTGGACGCGCACTACACCGCAGCGATGGTGTTCCTTGGATTGAATGACCAGGATCACGCGAAGCTAGAGCTTCGGGCGTACGTGAAGGTGAATCCTAAGGACAAGGAGGCGAAAGGGTTGTTGAAGGACATGGAACACGGGGACCTACACATTCACATTCATAATGGGCCACCGCCAACAGATCCCTTGACGCGGCCTTGAGTCAGGTATCGTGATATACGCGCTCGTTGCGATCGCTGTAGTTGTCGGGCTCATCGTCGTTGTAGCGAATCTCATGGCGACGGTGGCGCTGATCCGAACAAGCGGGTTGACGCGATTTCAGAAGGTCGCTCAAGGCGTTATCGTCTGGATGCTGCCATTGGTTGGGGCGTTTCTCGTGCTGCACCTGATTGGGCAGAGTGATCGGGCGGCGATTCCGCAGTGGACTCCGGATCCTGCCATAAACAGGTACGTGTTCGAGTTGCTCGGTATAGAGGGCAAGGTTGCTGAACGCGCGGCGGAGCACGTCGTGGAGCAGGCAATTATTGACTCGATATCGGAGCACATTAGTCATTCCGGTGGGGGAGACTCATCGGGCGCCGATGGAGGGCATGGTTGAGGTCGGATGTCTTTTCAACGCGACTGAACGACCGGCTAAGGAAGGCCGGGCTGGGTTGACTAGCCCGACTAGCCAGGGATGGCGTGGTGTCGCTCGAGATGAAGTAGGAAGTGGTGGGCACTAATTTTGGGTCGCGCGGCGAAAAGTGAGGTTAATTCGCTGCCGACCTAAATCCGGATGATGGCCTTCTTTCAACGGCAACACGCCGTGGTGAAAGAGTCGTGCGGGGCCGCCCCAGACCACGACATCGCCATGCTGTAGGGGTATACGACGCTGTTTGTCCTTGCGGGCGTTGCCACCGAATAAAAAAATGGCGGGAAGTCCTAGGGAAACGGAAACAATCGGCGCGCTAAAATCGTTCTCGTCCTTGTCTTGATGCAGGGTGAGCCGCGCACCGGGAACGTAACGATTGATGAGACAGGCATCAGGGTCGAAGCCTTCGAACCCCGCCGCTTGTGCCGCGCGCTCAGCAAGTATTGAAAACAGCGACGGCATTGGCGGCCAGGGTTGACCGCTTAAGGGATCGTGGGTGGTGTAGCGGTAACCGCGCTGATCGCTTACCCAGCCCAAGCTGCCGCAATTGGTCATCGCCACGGACATGCGAAAGCCGCCGGGAGTTTCGAGGTGACGGAACGTGGCTGCGGTTTCAATGTACTCAACTTCGGCGAGTAGCGCCGTGACGATGTCGAGTGCAAATCCGCGCAGGATGTACGCGCCGTTAGCGATTGGCTCATGAGAAGGGCGGGTATCTAAGAGGTCGAGCATTCGTTAAGAGCACATGGGGTTCGTTCCACAGACTATAGACGCGGAACCGATCCTTGCGTTGACAAGGGTATGAAAATAAGTCTGCTGTTTTGCTAATGGACGAGTTGCATCTGGTAGACGCGGCTCTGCGGGCCGGATTCGACCAATCCTAAGGCGCTACCAACCTGCGTTTACCGTCTGCGGAAAGCATCACGCCGGGCTCGTCCAGACCGGTTCTATCCCACAGCTCGCAGGTCACTTCCCGGTGGCGTTGATCGAGCGCCTCGCAATAGTTGGTATATAGGCATAGGCGTACCTTGTCGCCGGCGCCGGCGCGGACTTTGGCAAACCAATCCGGGTCAGCCAGCGCCTGACGGGCGAAGCCGATAATATCCGCCGCGCCACTGATTAGCGCTTGCTCCGCTTGATTGAAATGATGGATGCCGCCGGAGAGCACGATGGGCGTGTCGAATCCGGCCCGGCGAATTCTTGCGCGGATCCGCGTGGCGGCGTCGATGTTGCGGCCGAAGGGTCCTATTGCGTCCGAATAGTAAGACGGCATGCACTCATAGCCGCTGCGACCGGTGTAAGGATAGGCGGCCTCGCCGATTTTTGGCTGCGATGCGTCTTCGAATTTCCCGCCGCGGGAAAGTGAGATGAAATCCATGCCCTCGGCGGCCAGACGCTCGGCAAAATATTCCGCGTCTTCGACGCTGCTGCCCGACTCGATGCAGTCCTCGGCCAGCATGCGGCAGCCGATCGGAAAGGTCGATCCGACCTGCGCGCGGACCGCGCGGTACACCTCGAGCGGCAATCGAACTCTGTGTTCGGGCGCTCCGCCATAGCCGTCGTTTCGAGTATTCCGCGCGGACAAAAATGACGCCATGGTGTAGGCATGGGCGTAGTGCAATTCCACGCCGTCAAATCCGGCGCTGTGTGCACGCCTCGCGGCGGCGGCGAACACGCCGGGAAGCGTGGCCGGCAGATCACGGACGTGCGGCAAGCCTGTATCGGTGACGCGCTCGCGAAATCCCTGGCGCAACGATTCGAGTTCGCGCGTGGTCAACACGTCTGTCAATTCGGCGTCACTCAAACCAGCCAATCGAGTTCGAAGGCCGGCTTCATCGCCATCCGGCATCTGCAGATAGTCCCGGTGCCGCGGTGTAATCTCCAGGTAGCGCTCGAAATATTTCTGCGGAGACGGGCGTCTGCGGATGTTCAAAAAATCGATGATCTGGATAAAGAGCTTGGTTTCGCCATGGCTGGCACGGCGCACGCATTCAGTCAGTGCGGCAAGGCCGGGCAGAAAGCGATCATGGCTGATGCGCAGCAAGGGTCCGCTGGCGACGTCGCGCACACCGGTAGCTTCCACCACCAGGGCTGCCGGACGGCCTCGCGCGAACCGCTCGTACCACGCAAGCACCGAGGCGGTGACTTCACCATCCTCGGACGCGCGCCACGGAACCATGGCCGGAACCCAGGTGCGCGCTGCCAGCCGCACGCCGCCGACCATGATCGGCCGGAACAATTGCGCGTGTTCTATTTGGGCGGCATCAGGCCACGGCGCAGCGAGCGGCGTGTACTTGATGCGCTCAGGCGGGCGCCAAGCGGCCATCACCTTCGTCGTCGGGTATCACCGCCGTTGCCTCTATTTCTACCAACGCGCGCTGTTCGACCAGTCCCCGGACCTCCACGACCGACATCGCTGGGAAGTGCTTGCCCAGAACTTCCCTGTAGCCGGCGCCGATGTCGCGCGCTTCGCGCAAATAGGCGTCGCGGCTCAGGACATACCAGGTGAGCCGAACCAGGTGCCGCGGCTCCGCCTGACCTTCCTTGAGCACGCGCACGATGTTGCGCAGAGCCTGCTTCACTTGCCCGGTCAGGGTGTCGCTCGTGAACCGTCCCTGCTCGTCCCATCCGACCTGACCGGAAATGAAAATCATACGACCGCGTGCCGCCATGCCGTTGGCATAGCCCTTAGGGCGCGCCCACTCCGCCGGCTGCAAAGTCTCGATGCTCACGGCTTAGTTACCTTTGAATGTGGGACGGTGTTTCGCGGAAAAGGCGTCGTAGGCACGTCGAAAATCCTCGGTCTTCATGCACAACGCCTGTGCCTGAGCCTCGGACTCCAAAGCCTGCTCCAAGCCCATGTTCCACTCCTGATTCAACATGGTCTTGGTCATGCCGTGAGCAAATGTCGGACCGTCTGCGAGTTCGTGGGAGAGCTGCGCGGCGGCTGTGTGCAGCTCTTCGGCCGGGATCACGCGGCTGTAGAACCCGCAGGCAAGTGCTTCATCGGCGCCCATGCTGCGGCCCGATAGCAGCAATTCCGCCGCGCGGCCGTGACCGATGATTCGCGGCAATATGGCGCAGGCTCCCATGTCGCAGCCCGCCAGACCAACGCGCGTGAACAAAAACGCCGTCTTGGAACGAGGGGTGCTGAGGCGAATATCGGAGGACATGGCCAAAATCGCGCCGGCCCCCGCGCACACGCCGTCGACGGCGGCAATGATGGGCTGCGGGCAGGCACGCATGGCCTTGACCAGATCCCCGGTCATCCGGGTGAAGTTCAGAAGCTCTAGTATGCTCATGCGCGTCAGCGGACCGATGATCTCCTGGACGTCACCTCCGGAGCAGAAATTGCCGTCTGCGCCGCTCAAGATCACGACTTTCACCTCTTCCGAGTAGGGCAGGGCGCGCATGAGATCCCGCAGTTCGGCGTAGCTGTCGAAAGTCAGCGGATTTTTCTTCTCGGGCCGATTCAAAGTAATCCAGCCGACCCGGTTCTGCACGGACCAGAGGAAATGCTGGGCCTGGTAGTCGGTCAGGGTTTGTTTCATGATGGTTTCCGCGTCAGTTGCACACGCAACCGCGACAAAGACTCATTCAGCGCGCGCTGCTCCCGCTTCGGAATGCCGGCGAACAGGGCGACGATCCAGGATTCGTGCTGCGCAGCCATCTGCGCAAAGAGACGCCGGCCTTCCTTCGTCAGCTTGACCAGGTAAGCACGCCGATCGGCCGGATCCTCGGTCCTGACGATCAGGCCGGAGCGCTCCAACTGATCGACGATGCCCGTCACGTTGCCGCCGGTTACCAGCATGCGTCGGGAGAGTTCGCCCATCTGCAAGCCTTGCGGTGCACGCTCGAGCTGGGACATGAGATCAAAACGCGGCAGTGTCGTTTTGAATTGCGTGGTCAACGCCTTGCGCACGTGCGTCTCAATGAGATGCGTGCAGGTCAGCAAGCGCAGCCACAGACGCAGCGACTCGTGATGATCGTCGGTCAGCCGGGTATCCAAGCCTGCGACGGCATTCACATCAATTCTCCCCCCGCGACCACGATGCTCTGTCCGGTGACCGACTCGCTGCCCGGCATGCACAGCCACCCGACCGCGTTAGCGACCTCGTCCGGCTGGATGAGCCGCCCTTGGGGATTCGACTTGGTCATGGCCTGAAGTGCGTCCTCCAATTTGCGCCCCGTGACCGCGGATATTTTTGCGGCGGCGTCTCGGACCAGGTCGGTATCCGTATATCCTGGGCAGACCGCATTGACGGTGATATTGCGCGTGGCCACTTCTCTGGCGACGGCACGCGTCAGGCCGACAACGCCGTGTTTCGCCGCGCAATAGGCAGCAACGTAAGGGTAGCCGGTGAGCCCGGCGGTACTGGCGATGTTGATGATCCGCCCAAAGCCGCCTTGCAGCATGTCTGGCAACGCTGCCTGCATGCAAAAATACGTCCCCGACAAATTGATGGCCAGCAAGCGCTCCCAAAGCGCATCATCGCGCTTGGTAATCGGCGAACTGATCGCCTGGCCGGCGTTGTTGATCAGTATCTCGATGGGCCCGAAGAGGGTGCGCGCGGCTGCGAACGCGGCGTCCACGGACTCGCGCTTGCTCACGTCGGCGGTCGCGCAAAAGGTCTGCGCGCCGGAGGATCTGAGTTCCACGGCGAGCGCTTCCAGAGTTGCCGCCGTTCGTCCGAGCAAACTCACCCTGGCCCCGCGGCTGACCAGCAATCGCACGATGCTGGCGCCGATCCCGCGGCCGCCGCCGGTCACGAGCGCATGCCGGCCCTGCAGTGCTCCGTTGCCGTTCAAACCGCACCTCCCGCCGCCGCACGCGTCGCGGCGCGCTCGAGTTGGCTCTTGGCGGAACGATACGGTTCCGGCCACCACTGTTCGATATATCCTTGCGCTGCCGCCGCTGCGAGCGTCCACGAAGAATGCGCCAGATGCGGGCGGGCGATCGCACAAAGATCCGCGCGGCCGGCTGCGATGATGGAATTGACGTGATCGGCGTCGAAAATATTTCCCACGGCAATGGTGGGAACGCCGGCCAGATTTCGCACCATGTCGGCCAGCGGCGTCTGCCACATCCGGCCGTATATCGGCCGCTGCGTTGCAATGGTCTGGCCGCTGGAGATGTCCAGAATATCGGCGCCCGCCGCCGCCATCGCGCGCGCCATAAAAATCACATCCGCTTCGCTGATGCCGCCGTCGGCCCAATCGCAGGCGGATAGCCGCACGCTCAAAGGCTTTTCCTCGGGCCATGCCGCGCGCACCGCGCGCAACACTTGTAGAGGGTATCTCAGGCGATTCTCCACGGATCCTCCGTATTCATCGCCTCGCGCATTGGTCAGGGGTGACAGAAAGCTCGCCAGCAGGTAGCCATGCGCCATGTGCAATTCGAGCATGTCAAAGCCCGCCGCGGCGCCAAGCGTGGCCGCACGGACAAAATCGTTCTGCACCGATGCCATCTGCGCGGGCGTCATCTCCTGCGGCACCTGACTGATGCCTTGCAGATAGGGAAGCGGCGAGGGTGCCCACAACGGCCAATTGCCGGCAGCGAGCGGATAGTCTGCCTCCTGCCACCCGAGCTGCGTGGAGCCCTTGCGGCCGGCGTGCCCCAGCTGCAGACAGAAGCGCGCCTGGGATTCCGCATGCACGAACTCCACGATGCGCTGCCAGGCGGCGCGCTGGGTCTCGTTCCATAAACCCGTGCAGCCCGGTGAAATACGGGCGTCGGCGGACGTGCAGGTCATTTCGGTAAACACGAGCCCGGCGCCGCCGGTCGCGCGCGCACCGTAGTGGACCAGATGCCAATCGCCGGGCACGCCGTCGACCGCTCGATATTGGGCCATGGGCGACACCACCACCCGATTCACAAGATGCATGTCGCGCAGGCGAAACGGCAGGAACATCGGCGGCCGCGGTTTGCTGACGCCGCTGCCGCGCGCCAGATCCGTTTCGATCACTTCGATGAATGGCGGGTCTCGCAGCTTGAGATTCGCGTGGCCGATGCGCTGGCTTCCCGACAACAAGCTGTAGGCGAATTGCAGCGGCTCCATGTTTTCGTATCGGGCCACATTTTCAAACCATTCCATCCGATTGCGCGCCGCATTTTGCAGCTTTAGCGCCTCTACGCTGCGCTCGGTCTGATAGGACTCGAGACCGCTCCTGACGTCTGCGGCATGGCCCACGTGCTGCACCAACGAGATGGCGTCCTCCATTGCGAGCTTGGTGCCGGAGCCGATCGAGAAGTGCGCCGTGTGCGCGGCATCTCCGATGAGCACGCGGTTGCCATCGTGCCAGTGCCGGCAAACGACGCGATTGAAATTCAGCCATGCGGAACCGCGCAGGTGGCGCGCGTTGGACAGCAGCGGCGAATTACCAAGATAAGCGGCGAACAACTTCTCGCAAAATGCGATGGACTCGTTGATCCCGGCATTATCCAGCCCGTGCGCCGCCCAGGTCTCCTCGCGCGTCTCGACGATTACGGTCGAGAGGTCTTTGCTGAACTGGTAGGCATGAATCTGAAACCATCCGAATTCGGTCTTCTCGAATGCAAAGGTAAACGCCGAAAACTTTTGCGTCGTGCCCAGCCAAATGTAGCGGCACTTGCGCACTTCGATGCTGGGACCGAATTTCTCGGCCTGCACCGCGCGTGCCTTGCTATTGGCGCCCTCCGCAATCACCACAAGATCCGCATCGTCGAACTGCCCGGCGTCGTCGAGCTCGACTTGAAACGATTGCTTCACGCCGAGCGAGGCGGCGCGCTTCTGTAGAATATTGAGCAGCATGCGGCGCGAGATGCCCGCGAAACCATGGCCGCTGGAGCGGATGGTTTGTCCTTTGAAGTTTACGTTGATGTCGTCCCAATGATAAAACTCATCGGCGACGCGCGCATGCGAAGCGGCATCCGCCTCCAAGAAATTACCCATGGTCTTGTCCGAAAACACCACGCCCCAGCCGAAGGTATCTTCCGCGCGATTGCGCTCGAAAACCTCGACGCTGGCCTTGGGCAGCGCCTTTTTGAACAGAATCGCGGTGTACAAGCCGGCCGGCCCGCCGCCCATGCAGACAATTCGCTTCATGCCTCATTATACCACTATGTCAATAGTTTATATATAAAGCATATGGGCGTACCCGGCGGGGAATGCGGCCGGAGCGCGGCGGGGTTCGCGGGCGGGCGGTCGTTCACCGGGAAATGGCGGCTACTCGCCGAAAATCGGGTGATGTCCGGCAGGCGTTGCGACAGCATACAAACCGTCCAACAACCAACCGGAGCAACCTCAAATGAACGTGCGAATCAAGGATCCTTCCACAGTCAGCTTGTTGACCGGGGTTGCCCTGGTCACGGCCGGCGTTTTGCTAACGCGGCAGCCCGCGGGGCTGCTGCATTCGGTCGACCTTGCCCACAGCTGGCCCCTGTTCGTCATTGTGCTAGCCTTCGTGCAGATGGTTGCCACGCTCAAAGAGCGCCGTCAGCAAGGTTGGGGTTTGCTCCTGGCGGGGGATTGGCTGCTTGCCAATACCATGACCGATTGGGCCTATATCCAATTCAGCGTTCCGGTGCTACTTGCCGGATTGGGATTGATGACCATCGTTCTCGGGCTAAGCGATCACAGCAGACGTTCGGATGAGGATTACCGTGCCACCCAATAATCGCAACTCGCCAAAATTTGTCATCGGCGTGTTTCTGGTCCTGATGGGAGTCGTGTTGGCTCTCGACCAGCTCGGACTCGTTCAGGCCAATCATCTGCTGCGCTTTTGGCCCGCTGCCCTGATCATTCTTGGTCTGGTCATGTTACAGCGCGGCGAAAGACAGGGTGCGTTGCGGGCGCTGGTGCTCATTGTCGTTGGCGGTTGGCTTTTGCTCAACACACTTGGACTGGTGAGTCTGGACCTGTGGGGGTTCATCTGGCCCCTATTGTTGGTGTTCTTCGGCGCAAGAATCATGATGCACAATCAGGGTTCCGGCTCGAACGCATCGCCGGACCAGCCTGGAGCGGCGAACCCCATGGCCGGCACAACCCCAGCGGGTCAAACCGGCGCCGGCGGCTACGCGCCGGCCGCGCCGAATTCCGGCGAACCCGTGCACGCCTCGCTATTTGCGCTGCTTAGCGGTATCAAACGGCGCTGGGGCAAGTCCGCTTTCCGCGGCGCCGAGGTGACCGCTTTCATGGGCGGATGTGAACTCGACTTGCGCGATGCATTGATGAGTTCGGGGGAACTCGCCGTCGTCGACGTATTCGCCATCATGGGCGGCGTCAATATTTTCGTTCCCCCCAATTGGACCGTGTCACAGGAAGTCGTAGCGCTATTGGGCGGAGTACATGACAAGACGCGCTCGGTGCCCTCCAATCCGGCCCAGCACCTCTTGGTGCGCGGCACGGTGGTCATGGGCGGCGTCGAAATCAGCAATTGAATGCATCCGATCCTCTCCGATGCGAGGCAGCTGGGACTGTATTTGTTGGGTTGTTTCCCGATTGGCATCGTGTTGATCATCGGTTTGGGCCATCAAGGCGCTTGGGGTACCGCGGCGGTCTTTTTTTTACCGCTGATGCTGATCTATGCGTTCATCGGCCTGTCGGCATATTACCTGTGCCAGGCATTTCCGATCAGCAAGGAAGATCGAACCTGGCGCGCCGTACCGGCTCACCTCAGCGCGGCGGCAACTGTCGGTGGCTTATGCGTGGGTCTTGCCTGGGGTTGGGCGCGGCTGCTCGAGTCGCTCAACATTGGCCTCCAGCCAGAGGTCTATTTGGCGCAGCCCTGGCTGCTTTTCGTGGTGGGGGCACTGCTGTTTTGGCTTGCCACCGCGTTTCACTATGTGCTGATCGCGTCCAATGCGTCGCAAAATGCCGAACGGCGTTCGCTCGAGTCCGGCCTGCTGGCGCGCGAAGCCGAACTGAAGGCGCTGCGCGCGCAACTCGATCCGCATTTTCTTTTCAACAGCCTGAACTCGATCAGTTCGCTCACGGCCGGCGACCCCTCCGCGGCGCGCAAGATGTGTTTGCTGCTGGCGGATTTTCTGCGCGATACCCTGAGGCTCGGCGCCGCCCAGAGAATCTCGTTGCAGGAGGAATTGAATATCGTGGAGCGCTATCTTTCCATTGAGCAGGTGCGGCTCGGCGCCAGACTCAATGTATATAAAGAGACGAGCCAACAGGCCCTCGGCGCCAGGGTACCTGCGCTGATCCTGCAGCCTCTTGCCGAGAATGCAGTGCTGCACGGCATCGCACCTTTGCTCGAAGGCGGCACCGTCACCATCAAGGCAGAAAGGGTGCATTCGATGCTGGTCGTGCAGGTGAGCAACCCTTGCGATCCGGACCGTCCGCGCCATCGGCCCGGCGGCTTCGGCCTGGCTTTGGTGCGCCAGCGGCTCCAATCGCAGTTCGGCGCTGCAGGGCGGCTCGATGTCGGCGAGGAGCGGGGCGAGTTCACCGCCAAGGTGAGCCTGCCGTTCGAGTCTCCCGATGCGGCGAACGCGCATGCCTGAGCCCAAGCAACTCAATGTGATGATCATCGACGACGAAGCGCCCGCGCGCGCGCTGATACGCGAGTACTTGAAGCAACATGCCGACCTGTGTGTCGTCGCCGAATGCACCAACGGCTTGGAAGCGGTGAAAGCCGCCAACGACTTGAAGCCGGATTTGCTGTTTCTGGACATTCAGATGCCGAAGCTGGATGGATTCGAAGTGTTGGATCTCATCGGCCGCGATACCGCAGGCGTCGTGTTCACGACAGCCCACGACGATTACGCATTGCGTGCGTTCGAGGTGCATGCCGTCGATTATCTGCTCAAGCCGTTCGGGCCGGAGCGCTTCGCCGAAGCGCTGCAACTGGCGCGGTTGCGCGTCTCCCAGCGCCAGCCGATTCCTGCGCGAGAGCTGCTGGAAACCCATCGTGAGGGCGCTGCAATCGATCGCCTGCTGATACGGGACCGCTCCCATGTGCATGTGATCCCTGTCGATCAAATCGACTATATCGAAGCACAGGACGACTACGTATCGATCCGGGCGGCGGGACGAAGCTATCTGAAGGAACAAACTCTCGGCGAACTCGAGGGGCAGCTGGCGGCAAGGGGATTCTTGCGCATCCATCGCCGCTTTATTCTGAATGTATCGCGGCTGGCAAAAATAGAGCTGTCCGAAAAGGACAGCCGCATTGCGATTCTCAACGACAAGACCGAGCTGCCGATCAGCCGTTCGGGCTACGCGAAACTGCGCGATCTGCTGTGACGATGCCTGCCGCCGACACCGGTATCTGGGATATCGAGCGCTCAAGCTGCATGCCGCTATCGTCTGCCAATGCCGCTTCGCGCAGCGCACGCACGCGCGCTGCGGCTTCGCGGTCGCCCAGCAGTTTGGGCGCCAAGGCGCAAATCTGGCTGAAGCTGGCCCAGCCGCGCTCGTGGGTATCGCCATACCCCTTCACCAGGGTCTGGCATTCGGCAAGTTCGACAGCTAAATCATAGTCTCTTGGTGCGATTTCAGCGATTTGCCCAAGCCACGCTTCGATGCGCTGATTCTCGATCTGAAAGCGTAGCGTGCCGCGGCGCAGCCGGCGCAGGGCTGCGAGGCTTCGCAGCGTCACAAATCCGCTGATCGTCGAGGTCGATATGCGGCGCCCGGCGGTGAATCGCGCCAGTGCGCGGTGCGCTCGCGGTGAAGCCAGCAGGCGCCTGCCCAAGCCCGCGGGCAGCGTGCCGCAAATCTCCTCGACCCGTGGCTTGACGAATTCACGCACCTGCACCAGGTCCTTTGGATCGGCGCGCACCTCACGGCGAATGCGCTCGGCGCGGCCGCGCCGCGTCTTGGCCTGCGCCACGCGCATCACGTCCTCAAAGCTCATCCACAGTGCCAGTGCACGCGCGGTCGCGACGGTCAGCTGAGTTGGTCTTGCAGTATCGAGCGCAAAGACCTGCTCGAGGCGATCCAAAAACAGCGCGGCATAAGCGGCATCTTGATAGTCGCACAAGCGTGCGGCGCCCATCCCGAGCAACTCGTGCAATTCGGCAGGAAAGCGCTCTTTGATACGCGAGCGCAACGGCGTCGGAACAGCCTCGAGCGTGTAGTCCGAAGGATCAATGATGTCTCGATTGCCCGGAAATGCCGAGGCTGTCAGCGGCTTCGCTTGGGCTGCGATCGCCGCTTGCCGCCCCGCCTCGAATGCCGACAGGCTCGCCTCGACCCCGACGCCTGATTCCTTTATCGCGTGGTGATAATCCTCGATGGCCCAAGGAAGCACGCCGGCGCCGGCGATGCTGCCGAAGATGACGGCACTGATTCTACCGCCTGCGGTTTCCGCCACCTGAGCCATGTCAAAGCCGATCAGCTTCGCCGTCGTCGCCGCGGCGATCTCGAATAATTCTCGGGAGCTGACCCGGCCCTCGCCGAGCGCGATCTTCTCGCCGATGGTGTAATCGCGGTGAGTGGATGCGATGAGCGTGGTGCGCTCCTTGGTGACCAAGCCGCGATTGATTGCCCGGCCGGCTTCCATCCATTCCGAGGCGACCACGATGTCGACGTCGCCGGGATTCGGCATCAACGCCATCACCGGTTCCAAGGCCCCCGGGGCGTCGACGCGCGGAAAGAATTCCATGTAATAGATGGTTGCGCCCGTGCGCTGCGCGACACCGGGCACCGATGTTGCCTGGACGAAGTAGCCGGCTTTGCGGGCTGCCATGACCAGCCAGTCGGTCACCACCCCGCCGCCTTGCCCGCCCAAAGCCGCGATAGTGAGGGTGATCGGACGCGATCGCCTCACGCCAGCCAGCCGATGACGGTGGAACGCAGCCGCGCCTTGAGCCGATCCCAAGCGCTCGGGTTGACGATGACATCGGCGCGATAAAACGAGGGGCAGAGGACCGCTGCGTGCGCAACTTCTCCGCACACACCGCAACCCACGCAGGTGTTGTCGACATAGGCCACCGGATCCCGCCGCAGCGGGTCAGGATTCGTCTTGAGGGTGAGCGAGGGGCAGCCGGAGAGGCGAATGCAGGAATGATCTCCGGTGCACACATCTGCGTCGATGCCGAAACGCTCGCGCACAACGCGCTTGCCGGCGCTGACCATTTTCTTGATCGCGGGCGCCACCCGCCGCTGACGATTCAGCTGGCACTCGCCTTCCGCAATGACGATTTTTGGTCCCGTGAACTTGGTGAGCAGCGCCTCCCTCAAGACCCCCATCGTCTGCTTCATGTCGTACGTGCGAATCGTGCGCACCCATTCGACACCGACACCGCGCACGGCGGTCTCGATGCGATTACGCCCCCGGCGGCCCTTGATCTCGGCGGAAGAGGAGGGGATGTATTGCCCGCCGGTGGCCGCCGAATAGCCGTTGTCGACAATGATGGTGACGCCGTCATGGCGATTGAACACGGCGTTGCCGATGCCGCTGGTCAGGCCGTTGTGCCAGAAACCGCCATCGCCCATCATGGACAGCGCGCGGCGCGGGTTGGGCACATTGAACGAAGCGCCGCCGGCGGCCCCAAGCCCATAGCCCATGATGGTGCCCCCGAGATCAAACGGCGGCAGTGTAGAAAATGAGTGGCAGCCGATGTCGGCGCTCACCTGCATGGGTCCCAGCTCTCGCGCAAGCAGCTTCATGGATGCAAACAGCGGCCGCTCTGGGCAGCCGGTGCACAGTCCCGAGGGACGTACGGGTACGTTGCGTGCCAGCATGGCTGCCGGCAGCAACGGAATGTCCGCGGCCGGCAATCGGCCGAACTCGGACAAGAATTTTCGGATGCCGGCGATGACGACGGCGCCGGTGTATTCGCCCGCCATGGGCAGCGGCCCCTTGCCCACGATGCGGGTTTGCACATCCGCCTGCCGGAAAAACAAGCTCGCTGCCTGCTCGATGAATTCCGGCTGGCCCTCCTCGACGATCAATATGGCTCGTTTGCCCGCCGCAAAGGCGGTGAATTCTTCCGGTACCAGCGGATAGGTGACGTTCAGCACATACAGCGGAATCTTGGTGTCGCCGAATACGTCGGCCAGCCCAAGCCGTTCGAGCGCGCGCAGCACCGTGTTGTACAGGCCGCCTTGCAGCACGATGCCGACATCGCAAGGATTGTCGGTGCCGAAGCATTCATTCAGCTTGCGTTCACGAATGAATTTGACGGCCGCGGGCCAGCGCGTTTCGATTTTCGCGCGCTCCTGCGCATACGTGGACGGCGGCAGGATGATTTTGTCGAACGTTCGGCTGGGATTGTCCATCGCCTGTTGCAGCGTGAATGGCGGGCGGCGATTGTCTTTCGCGCGAAACCGGCCCACTACATGACAGGCGCGGATCCGCAGCATGAGCATGACGGGCGAATTGCTGGCCTCGGACAGCTCGAAGCCCTGCTCGACGGCCTGCACGATGCACGGCAGATTCGGACGCGGATCGAGCAGCCACATTTGAGATTTCATGGCGAACGCGTGCGTGCGCTCCTGCATGATGCTGGCGCCTTCGCCGTAGTCCTCGCCCAGCACGATGAGGGCGCCGCCGATGACGCCCGCGGAGGCCAGGTTGGACAAGGCGTCGGAAGCCACATTGGTGCCGACCGTCGACTTCCAGGTGACGGCGCCGCGGATGGGATAGTTGACCGAGGCGGCGAGCATCGCCGCCGCAGTCGCTTCGCTCGCCGAGGATTCGAACCGCACGCCGAGTTCGCTCAAGATGACGCTGGCATCGGCCAGCACATCCATCAAGTGAGAAATCGGAGCGCCCTGATAGCCGCCTACATAGCCGACGCCCGACTGCAGCAGCGCCTTGGTGACGGCCAAGATGCCTTCGCCTTCGAACTCGGCGCCCGCGGTGAGGCGCAACGACTGTACTTCTTTAGCGAATGAGCGTTCAGCCATGCATTTCCAGTATATTCGATCGACTTCGAAAGCGTCGAAGCGGCGCCGATCGGGCCGCTACGGCTGCAATCGAGTTGCCGACCAAGCGGTGGCGCCGCTGCCGGGGGGCTGAGGCAGGGACCGAGTCCAGCGCGCACGATCATGGATGCGGTATTCGCCCTCGACCCAAAGCTCGACCGCGTCGGCATACAGCCGATATCCGCCCCAATTGGGCGGCCGCGGCACAGCAACGGAGATATTGTCGGGCTCGGCTGAGCCCGGGCCGCCATACGGGATGCCGAAGCGTTGCGCCTCGCGCGCCACTGCCGCAGCAAGTGCCTTGCGCGAGTCCACCGGCTGGCTTTGTTGACTCGCCCAGGCGCCGACCTGCTTTTGCCAGCTACGGGTGCGGAAATAGGCGTCATTCTCGAGGTCCGAGAGCGGCTCGACCTGGCCCTCGGCGCGCACCTGCCGGTGCAAATGATCCCAATGGAATACGACGGCGGCCCGAGGGTTGTCTTGTAGCTCACTGCCCTTGCGCGAACGATAGTTGGTGTAGAAGATTATGCAGCCTTGTTGCACCGCAATTTCCTTGCAAAGGACCACCCGGGCGGAGGGATAGCCGCGGTTATCGACCGTAGCCAAGACCATGGAGTCGGGGTTGGGCTGAGCGGCATCGCGCTGCGCCTGGGTCAACCATTGCGCCGCGATGTCGAGCGGATTTGCGGGCAGGGGGTCGGGCAGGGTTTCGGTCCAAAATGTCTTTTTGCTGCTGCTCATACGAGAATGGTAGTCGTGCCGATGGAAACGTGGGGCTTTCTTTACTATGAACCTTGATGAATTGCGTTCGGCACTGACCAACCTCGATGGGCAATTGCTGGAATTGGTTGCGCGACGCCAGGCGTTGAGCGAACAGGTGGCGGCCGTCAAGCGGGCCACCGGACGGGCGACCCGCGACTTCGCCCGGGAGCGGGACGTCATCCTGCGGGGCCGCACCACCGCCGAAGGGCTGGGTATTTCTCCCGATCTGGCTGAATCCCTGCTGCGGCAGCTCATTCAATCGTCTTTGGCCACCCAGGAGCAGGCGCGCGTGGCGGCGCAAGCGCATGGCAGCGGCAAGCGCGCCTTGGTCATCGGCGGCCACGGCAAGATGGGCGGATGGTTTGCAGAGTTTTTGGCCTCTCAGGGGTTTCGCGTCGCCATTGCAGATCCTAAGGGCGGCCTTGCCGGATTTGACGTGGTCGCCGACTGGCAGACCGATGCCTTGGATTTCGATCTCATCGTGCTTGCCACACCGCTCTCCGCCACGGCCGACCTGCTTCAGGTCCTGGCGCGCCGCGCGCCCCGCGGCCTGATCTTCGACTTGGGCTCACTGAAAACGCCGCTGCGAGCGGGCCTGGACGCCTTGGTCAAGGCGGGCTGCCGTGTCACTTCCGTGCACCCGATGTTCGGTCCCGACACCGAGCTGTTGTCGGGCAGGCACGTGATTTTCATCGACTTAGGGAATGCCGAGGCATTGGCGCAGGCGCAGGAATTGTTCGCGCCCACCATGGCGGAACGGGTCGTCATGGACCTTGACGAGCACGATCGCTTGATCGCCTATGTGCTGGGCCTGTCCCATGCACTCAATATCGCCTTCTTCACGGCGCTGGCCGACAGCGGGGAAGCGGCGCCGCGGTTGGCGCAGCTGTCGAGCACGACTTTCGATTCGCAGCTGGAAGTGGCGAGCCGGGTGGCTGAGGAGAGCCCCGATCTGTATTTCGAGATCCAGAGCTCCAATGATTACGGCGGCGAGTCGCTGCTGGCGCTCCAAAAAGCCGTCGAACGGCTGGTGGCGACAGTGAAGACCAAGAATGCGACGGAGTTCACAGCCCTCATGAATCGCGGCAGAGCCTACTTGGATGTACGCGCGGCGGCTCGCAAGGGATGAAGGGATGAAAATGCTTGAAGTGGATGACGTGGGCAGGGAGAACGACGAACTCAGGAAACGCGTCGCGGAAATGACGGCGGAAGCCGCCAACAACGAGACCATCATGAAGCGCACGCAGGCGCGCGAGTTGACGCTGCTGCGCGCCGACACGTTGTCACAGCTGCTGCATGCCATGGTCGACGGGCTGCGCGAGTCATATTCGCTCGACGCGGTGAGTGTGGTGCTGCTCGACCCGCAGCATGAGGTGCGGCACTTGCTGGTCGCCGGCGGAGATCGGCCCGAGGAGTTCAAGCAGATTTTTTTCGTCGACTCGCTGGTGGGTCTCGCCCCGCAGCTCGCCGTGCTGCACAAACCCTGGCTCGGGCCGTTCGTGGGCGCGGATCATCACCTGCTCTTTCCGGGCATCCCGAATCTCAAGAGCGCCGCCTTGGTGCCGCTGCCGCGCAAGGACCGGGCCACCGGTGCCCTGTGTTTCGGCAGCCGCGACGCATCGCGCTTCACGCGTCATCACGGTACGGATTTTCTTGCGCATTTGGGTGCCGTCGCGGCGGTGTGCATCGAAAATGCCGTGAACCGTGCGCGGCTGCTGCGCGCCGGCATCACCGATTTTCTGACCGGCTGGCACAATCGACGTTACTTGCAGCAGCGCCTGAAGGAAGAACTGGCCCGCGCACAGCGGCGCGGCGGCACCATCGCCTGCCTGATGATCGACATCGATCGATTCAAGGCCATCAACGACGGTTATGGGCACCTGGCCGGCGACAGCGCGCTCAAAGAGGTCGCGCATCGCATCGAGGGACAAATTCGCAGCATGGATACCGCTGCGCGTTTCGGCGGCGACGAGCTGGCCATCCTGTTGCCCGAGTCCACGGCAGCCGAAGCGGCCAGGCTGGGCGAGCGCATTCGAGAAGCCATTGCGGCGTCGCCGTTCGCGCTCAACTCGCAGATTTCGCGCAGTTTGACCGTTTCGGTGGGCGTCGCGTCGGCCTCTCCGGGGAGAGATGAAACGGATCTGAAGGCGCTGGCCGACCGCCTCGTTGCGGATGCCGATGCGGCGCTGTATCGGGCGAAGGCGCTGGGCAGGAATCGGGTGCAGGTGGGGACGGCGTGAAGAAAGCCACCGGGCGCGCCAAAATTTTCCGAAAACCATTGGCCGATACCGGCCGATAGCACCCAGCCAAAGTGGAAGTAAGTGTGATGGGTGCGACTACGACGCGGTGGTGCCGCTTTATTTACTCGGCGCTCGGCGACGAGCGACAGAGGATGCCCCGTGACTGCAATCCTTCGCAGCTCGTGTCAAATTAAACTTGACGTGGTGTAGGCAGTCGATGTCTACTCAATTTATCTGACCACGGAAGGCAAAAAAAATGCGCATGAGCCGTATATATAGTGCTGGATCCATAGCGGTGGTTTTACTAGTTTCCGCTTGTGCTTCCACCGCGCCAAAGGCGGATTTTAGTCAAGATCTCGCATCCCATTACAAAATCGATGCCGATGATCACCCGGAAGTCCAGGTGGATGCCGCGGCCGGGGTCGAAGTCTTAGAACTCGACAAACAACGAATCTCTCAGGTGATCGCGTCAAGACTTGAACAACGACGACTTCAGGTCGTCGCTAATGATGACCCGAAAGAGTGCGTTGTACGGGTGACGCTTACTCGATACCAGCGAGGCAACGCATTTGCGAGAGCAATGTTGGCGGGCTTGGGCCAGATTCATATCGATGCAACTGTAAAAGTCTATGCCAAGGCGAACGATCAAAAGATTGCGGACTTTGTGGTCGCAAAAACATTCGCTTGGGGTGGCATTTATGGGGCATCAACCTCGATGGAAGACATTGAGCGTACCTTCGCAGATGGAGTCGCGGCTGCTCTGACGGGTCAACAGGAGACGCCAAAAAAGGTAGTGGTTCAAGCCGCGAAGTAGAGGACGTTCAGCATAACGGGCCGCCCATGGATATGGATGGCACACTCTTCGTCTCAGTGATGGCGACGCGGCCCCTGCGCTATTCGGAAGATATTGATCTCGTGCAGACCCAGGCGACAGGTATCGGTGAAACCGTCGATGCGATCCGTGGCTGTCTGTCCTGGCTAGGTAAGTGTCGTCGTGATCAGGCCGAGCATTCCATGCATTCGGTATTCCGGTTCACGCCTGAGGCTGAGCCGAATACGCAGCTGAAACTGAAAGTTCAGATCAATACGCGCGAACAAGACAAGGCATCCATTTCAACGATGAAGATGCGCTAAGGGCTCGCCACCACCAAGGCGATGAACTGAGGCTAAGATTTTGCCAATGGACCGCGTGCATATTCGCTGAGCCAGCATCATGGCGACAGAATCACGGGGTATACCGCGCAACGATGGTGGCCATCGGTCCACCCAAAATGCCCTCAGGAGCGCTCGAAACGCGTATTGAGAGCCAAGGCGTCCGGTTTCTACGGCCACCGTTGCGATGCAGCCAAAAGCGGCCCGCGATATGGAACAATTGAGGCGATGTCCACCCAGCAGCCACCCACCGATTACATCGATAAGGACGGATTTCGCGCCAACGTGGGTATCGTTCTCACGCGCGGTCCCGGAGAGCTTTTCTTGGGCGGACGCGTCGGGGGGCGCGGGTGGCAGTTCCCGCAAGGCGGCGTCAATCGTGGCGAACAGGTCGAGGATGCGCTGTATCGCGAGCTCAAAGAGGAAATAGGCTTAGGGTACGAGGATGTCCAGATGCTGGGGTCTACCCAGGGCTGGCTGCGTTACCGCCTGCCGCGCCAGTACGTGCGCGATCGCTGCATCGGTCAGAAGCAGCGCTGGTATCTGCTGAAGCTCGTAAGCGACGAATCAAAACTGCGCTTCGATCTCACCAATCAGCCTGAGTTCGATCGCTGGCGCTGGACCGATTATTGGACACCGGTGCGCGAGGTGGTGTATTTCAAGCGGCGCGTTTACGTGAGGGCATTGGAGAGTCTCGGGAAATACATGTTTCCGGACGGATTGCCGCCCCACCCCGAATGGTGGCCAGAAATCTCGGCTCGTTAAGCGCTTCGCGCAACTCTTCCCGGGGTCGATGCGACCCCGTCCCTTAGGTGTCAGAGCCCAGGCTTGACGACGGCGAGAATCACGATGCCCACCAGCAGCAGCGAGGGCACCTCGTTGAATCCCCGCAGCCACTTGGCACTGCGCCGGTTGCGCTGTGCGGCAAAGTCGCGCATCAGCTTGTAGCAATAGCCGTGGTAGGCGATCACCAGCGCCACGAGCAGCAATTTTATCTTCAGCCAGGTCATCTGCAGGTACTGCGGAAATTCGATCAGCATCGCCAGCCCGAAAAAAATGCTGGCCGCGGCGCCGATGGTCATGAGGGTGAACAGGCGCCGCTCCATGATTTCGAAACGCTGCGTGCTGATCACATCCTTCGCGTCCGCGTGATAGACGTAGAGACGCGGCAAATAGAACAGGCCGGCAAACCAGGTGACAACCGCGATGACGTGCAAGGCCTTCAACCAGAGCATGGGCGGCGTTCCATTGGGCGTGAGAAATAGATGATAACGTGAGGCCCTGTACCAAGGGGGCCCTGTATTAGGCCGCCCCGCGTCAAGGGGGCTCCGTATCAAGGGGTCCCTGTATCAAGGGGTCCCTGTATCAAAGGGTCCTGTATCAAGGGGCTCTGTATCGAGGGGGCTCTGTATTGAGGGGCGCCTGCCTTCGGGGCCTTGGCTTCGTACCTTCAGGGTCCTTGGCTTCGTATAATGGCTTTTGCCTTTTCACGCGCGGTAGATCAAAGATATGGAAGCGGTAAACCATCGATATGGCTGATTCGTTCGGCAAACTGGTCGTTCGATCGTATGCGCCGAAGCGCCGCGCGGTGCTCTGGACGCTTGCGGCGCTCGCCATCATCGGCATCCTGTATGCGGCGTTCGAGCTGGGTCGCTACGAGGCGGGATTTCGAGTGGTCGATTCGGTGCGCGGGGCATTGTCTGCAAGCCGGCGCATTCGCTCGCTCGAGGCGGAAAATGAGAATCAACGCCGTCAGCTCGAGGCCGCTGAAACGGCGCGGCGCGTCGACCGTGAAGGCTATGCCCAGGTTGAGAAAAGTCTCGGCGACATGCAGAGCCAGATTGCGCGGCTCAACCAGGATTTGTCCTTCTACCGCGGTTTGGTGCAGCCGGAATCGCTTATCCACGTGAAAGTGCAGCAGATGCAAATCGTTCCGGACGGTTCTCCGGGTCAATATCATCTGAAGTTCGTGCTGATGCAGACCGGCAAGCCGGAAAAAGAGGTGGTGGGGAACGCGGGCATCACCGTAGACGGTCTGCTTCAGGGCAAGCCGCTGAGCTTGACCTATGCGCAAGTCTCGCCTAACCACCGGATCAGCCTGGCATACTCGTTGAAGTACTTTCAGGAATACAACGAGCCCATCGAATTGCCGGCAGGCTTCGAGCCGACGCGCGTGGGTGTCGAGATTCACAGCGGCAGAGACGCCAGTCACAGCTTCCGGCAGGCCTTCGTGTGGAAAGCACAGGGAATGTCGGTGGAAACCGAGGCAAACGGCGATATTCCGGGCAAAGGTGAGGCAGATGTTCAAACCGAAACCGAGTAAAAAAGCAGAAATCGACACGCTGATCGGCGCCAAGACCCGCATCAACGGCGATGTCGAATTCGTCGGCGGGTTTCATCTGGACGGATACATCAACGGCAATGTCAAAAGCGAATGGGGCAGCGGGGCCACATTGTCGGTGAGCGAACAGGGCTGTATCGAGGGCTCCGTGATCGTGACCAACATGGTGTTGAACGGCATCGTGAAGGGCGATATCGAGGCCAGCGACCGCGTCGAACTGGGGCCAAAGGCGCGCGTCCTCGGCAGTGTCCACTACACGACCATTGAAACTGCCGTCGGCGCCCAAATAAATGGGAAATTGATTCATCGAGCGAAGGCGGGGCCCGGGTCGGGCGATTCGCCGGCCGAGGGGACGAACGCAAGTCCCAAAGACGGGTCATAACTTTGATTGGTCACGGTGCGCCGAGTAGAATGAGCCTATGAGTACGAGTTCCGAATCGATGAATGCCTCCAATATGCCCGCTGCGGCGCCCAATGTGCTGGTTTTCACCGATGCCGCGGCAGGTAAGGTGGGCGAGCTGATCCGCGAGGAATCGAACCCAAACCTGAAATTGCGCGTATTCGTCTCCGGCGGCGGCTGTTCCGGCTTTCAGTACGGCTTCACCTTCGACGAGAAAATCGAAGACGGTGATTTTTGCGTTGAAAACCGCGGGGTCCAATTGTTGGTCGATCCCATGAGCGCCCAATATTTGATGGGCGCCGAAATCGACTACAAAGAGGATCTGCAGGGCGCGCAGTTCGTCATTCGTAACCCCAACGCGAAAACAACCTGCGGCTGCGGGTCTTCATTCTCGGCCTAGAATGTCGATCGTCTAGAATGTTGATCGTGTAGATGAGCGGCGGAAGGCTCGTGCCCGACGTGCTCGCCGCCGTCGATTTAGGCTCCAACAGCTTCCACATGGTTGTCGCGCGTTACTCGCACGGCCAACTCGTCATTCTCGATCGACTGCGCGAAATGGTGCGCCTGGCTGCAGGCATGGGCGCCAGCGGCCGGCTGGATGATGCTGCAACCGATCGGGCATTGCGCTGCCTGGAGCGATTCGGACAGCGGCTGCGGGCGGTGCGGGCGGACAGCGTGCGGGTTGTCGGTACCAATGCCCTGCGGCACGCCAGGCGCAAACGCTGGTTCTTGGAGCACGCCCGTGCGGCACTCGGCCACCCCATCGAAATCATCTCCGGGCTGGAAGAGGCGCGCCTGATTTATTCAGGCGTTGCGCACACCAGTCCGATGAGTCCGGACAAGCGGTTGGTGATCGACATCGGCGGGGGATCCACGGAAGCCGTCATTGGCGAGGGTTTCAATCCGCTGCTGCTCGAAAGCCTGTCGGTGGGCTGTGTGGGTTTGAGCGCCGCCTATTTCGAGGACGGCAGAATCTCCGCGAAGCGCCTGGAGCGTGCGCGTACGGCAGTCCGGCTGGAGCTCGAGCCCGTACTCGAGGCCTACCGCAAGATGGGTTGGCTGCAAGCCTTCGGCAGTTCCGGTACCGTGCGCGTCATCGGCGATACGTTGCGCGCCAGCAGCCCCGAATCACCGCACATCACGCTCGAGAATCTGAACGGCTTGGCGGAGCGGGTGATTGCCGCCGGCCATGTCGATGAATTGGATTTGCCCGAAGTGGACACGGAGCGCGCACCGGTGTTTCCCGCCGGCCTCGCCATTCTGCTCGAAGTGGTCGAGAGCTTCGGCATCGACCGCGTGCGCGTCGCCGAAGGTGCCATGCGCGAAGGGCTGTTGTACGACCTCATGGGCCGCTTCACCGATGAAGATGCGCGCGAGCGCAGCGTGCGCGCCATGGGAAAGCGCTATCACGTCGATGAGAGCCAGGCGGAGCGGGTCGAGACTACGGCGGTAGGCTTGCTCGAACAAGTCGAATCCGAATGGGGGCTGGAAGATCCGCTGGCGGAATCCGTGTTGCGCTGGGCGGCGCGCCTGCACGAAACCGGACTCGACATTGCACACTCCAAATATCACCGCCACAGCGCGTATCTGCTCGAGCATGCCGACATGCCGGGATTTCCGCGCGAGGAGCAGCTGCTGCTTGCCGCGCTGGTCGGCGGCCACCGCCGTCAGTTGTCCTTCGAGTCCCTCGAGGATTTGCTGCCGCCGTGGGATCGTCTGGCGGAGTTTCTCATGGTGCTGCTGCGCCTCGCCGTATTGCTGCATCGAGGACGCAGTCCGCAACCGCTGCCGGAAGTTCGTTTGACCGTGAGGAGCCGCAACATCACGCTGGAATTACCGCAGCGATGGATCAAAGAACATCCGCTGACACTCGAGGATCTCGAGCAAGAGCGCGCGTACCTCAAAGAGGCCGGCATTCGCCTGACCATCGTCGAGGACTCGATTCCCGGGCGGTCTTAGCCCTCGGTCAGCGCGACACGTTCGTCGTATAGTTTCATCAGGCGCAGTTGCGCCGACATCTGTCGTTCACCCACGGTGCGCGAATAGCCGCCGTCGGTGTCGAGCACCCAGGCCTGCGTGTCATCCTCCAAGTACAGCTTCAGGTCATCGGCCACCCGTGACTTGAGCTCGGGAGCCTCGATCGGAAATGCAATTTCGATGCGGCGAAACAGATTGCGGTCCATCCAGTCGGCACTGCCGCAGTACACTTCGCGCGTTCCGGCATTCTCAAAATAATAGACACGTGAATGCTCCAGGAAGCGTCCGACGATCGAGCGCACCTTGATGCGCTCGGAAACCCCGCGCACCCCGGGCCGCAAACAGCAAACGCCGCGCACGATCAGGTCGATGTCCACGCCCGCGCGCGACGCGCGGTACAGCGCTTGTATGACGGTGGGTTCCGTGAGCGCGTTCAGCTTGGCAATGATGCGCGCCGGCTTTCCCTCGCGTGCGTGCCCGGCCTCGCGCTCGATCTTCGCCAGCAGCGCCTGATGCAGGCTGAAGGGTGCGTGCAGCAGCTTGCGCAATTTCGGCACCTGCGTAAGCCCGGTGAGCTGGAGAAATATTTCGTGAACGTCCTCGCCGATCGGCTCATCCGCGGTCAGCAGACCGTAATCAGTGTAGAGACGGGCGGTCTTGGTGTGATAGTTGCCGGTGCCCAGGTGGCAGTACCGCCGCAGGCCCTTCTCCTCCCGCCGCACCACCATGACCAGCTTGGCGTGCGTCTTGAAGCCGAACACGCCGTACATGACGTGCGCACCGGCTTCCTGCAGCTTGGTCGCAAGCTCAATATTGGCCTCTTCATCGAAGCGCGCGCGCAGCTCGATGATGACGGTCACGTCCTTTCCGGCCGCCGCGGCCTCAACCAGCGCCGCCACGATGGCGGAGTCGTTGCCGACGCGATACAAGGTTTGCTTGATGGCCAGTACCTGCGGATCGCTGGCTGCCTGCTTGACGAAATCAGTGACCGGTCCAAAACCCTGAAACGGATGATGCAGGAGCACATCACCGGTGCGCATGGCTGAAAAAATGTCGCCGCCCACCTTCAACCGGTCCGGAATGCTGGGCGTGAACGCCGAGTACTTGAGTTCAGGGCGATCCACCAGGTCATAAACCGCCATCAAGCGGTTGAGGTTTACCGGACCGGAGACCTTGTATAGGTCGTCGGCGGTGAGTCCGAACTGCTCCAATAGATAGGCGAGAATTTCATCGGGGCAGTCGTGCGCGGTCTCCAGCCGCACCGCATCGCCGTAGCGCCGCGATGCCAACTCGCCCTCGACTGCACGCAGTAGATCGTCGACTTCTTCCTGCTCGACGAAAAGATCGCTGTTGCGGGTGACGCGAAATTGGTAGCAGCCGCGCATTTGCATGCCGGCAAACAGAGTCGATACGAAAGCCTCGACGATCGTGCCCAAGAACACGAAATGGCGGTTGCCCAGTTCGTCGGGCAGCTTGATCAGGCGCGGCAGGGAGCGCGGCGCTTGCACCACCGCGAGTCCGCTGTTGCGGCCGAAGCCATCCTCGCCCTCGACCACGACGGCGAAGTTCAAGCTCTTGTTGAGAATCTTTGGAAACGGACGCGCAGGATCCAGTGCCAGCGGGCTCAATACCGGTTCTACTTCCCGCGTGAAGTACTCGGCAATCCACTTCGCCTGCGCCGGGGTCCAGGTCTCCGGTTCGACGAATACGACGCCGCTTTGGGCAAGTTCGGGCATGAGCACATCGTTCAACAGCTCGTATTGTTCATCGACCAAGCGCACTGCATGCAGTCGAATCGCCTTCAGCTGTTCGGGCACCGACAACCCATCAGGGCCGCCTTGGATCGCCCCGGCCTCCAACAGCTCTTTGAGGCTGGCCACGCGAATCTCGAAAAACTCATCGAGAATCGCGCATGAGATGCATAAGAATCTCACCCGCTCGAGCAGCGGAATTCCCGGGTCTTTGGCCTGCTCCAGGACGCGCTGATTGAATTCCAAAAACGACAATTCACGATTGAAATACAGTTGCGGAACTTGCAGATCTATGTCGTTCATATTTCAAGTGTGGCGGTCGGTGTGTGACATTGTGATGAAGCTTCCGCCCTAAGCATACCGGTACACACCGCCCAAGATGCGTGCGCCGTGCAGCAGCCCGCTAGTTGACGGCGCCTTTCGAGCGCAATTCGGCAGCGCCGCCGGGGATAGGGCCGGCATCGAGGGCGGCGCCTGCGGCAGCCGTACCCGCGGCCCGGGCAGTCCCTGCGGCTGCGGCAGTCCCCGCGGCGGTGGCCGGCGCTGATGCGGTGGCCGGCGCTGATGCGGTGGCCGGCGCTGATGCGGCCGGAAGTTGCAAACTGGCAATCAGAGGCGCCGCCATTTCGCGAAACCTTTGCAATGCCTCGGCATGCAGCGGTTCAGCGCCGGGCAACTTCACGGTCTGCGGATTTCGGTGCACGCCGTTGGTGAGGTACTCATAGTGCAAGTGAGGACCGGTGGCGAGACCCGTCATGCCGACATATCCGATGACCTCGCCTTGTTGCACGCGGGTGCCGACGCGTACATTTCGCGCGAAGCGCGACATGTGGCCGTAAAGGGTCGAGACATTGCTGCCGTGCGTGAGGATGAGGGCATTGCCGTATCCGCCGCGCCGGCCGGCGAAACTGACCCGGCCGTCGCCCGCGGCGTGCACCGGCGTGCCGGTGGGTGCGGCATAGTCGGTGCCCATGTGCCCGCGAATGGTGTTCAAGATCGGATGCTGGCGGTGCGGGTTGAAAGCCGAACTTACGCGCGTGAAGTCCACCGGCGCACGCAAGAATGCCTTGCGCATGGCCAATCCGGCCGGCGTGTAGTAGCCGGCATTCCCGCTGTCGGATACGAACCGCACTGCGCGATATACCTTGCCGTTATTGACGAACTCGGCCGCCAAAACTTCGCCGTCGCGAAGGTATTTTCCCTCTTGAAAAATTTGCTCATACACCACGGTGAATCGATCGCCCTCGCGGATGTCGAGTACGAAATCGATGTCCCAGGCGAACACGTTGGCGAGTTTTAGCGCGACCATATCCGAGATGTCGGCGGCGCCGGCGGCCTGAAACAGCGACGAGTCAATGGTGGCGGTGGCGGTGCGCACGCGGGTTTCGACCGGATTGTCGATCATCCTGGCCTCGAACCCGGAAGTCTGGCGCACCACATTGAGGGTTTGCGTCTCGCTGACCTTGCGGGTCAGTTCTTTGATGTCTCCATCCGAGTGCCTGAGTTTGATGGCATCGCCCGGCCTCAAGAAATCCAAACTCTGGCGAATGCCCGGCAATGCGCGGATCGCGGCCAGGTCGGACTTGTTGAGCGACATGCGCCGGAAGATGGCGTCCAGCGTGTCGTTGCGGCCGACCACCACTTCAATCATCGAGGCGACGCTGGCCTGCTGAACGACGATGGGGGTGGGCGGCGCGGCCGCGCCGGAGGGGGTTGCGGAGAGGTTGAGGGCAGCCCGCGACACTGCGGTCGGGCGGTCCAGCGCTGCCCGCGTTAGGCGCCATCCCCAAAGCACAGTTCCCGCGAGCGCAACACACACCAAGGTTGTCGCCAATACCTTGATTCGTGAAGGATTTTTCCAGAATGCGATTTTGTTGCGTGGCACCAGCACTTCCTAGCGAGAGAACGGTAGGCTATCTGCCGACCCCCATGGGGTCAATTGCGCAACCCCCAGATACTCAATTTCGCCGAATCAGGCCGTGGCGCTTCTTGCCGACGGTGAGCCGCGCGGTCCCGCTGACATCGAGATCGGCCTGCGTAATGGTGGCGTTGCCGGCGCGCACCGGCTGATCGTTGAGTCGCACGCCGCCCTGTTCGATCAGTCGGCGAGCCTCGCCCTTGGAACTTGCCATCCCGAGCGCCACCGCAACATCGATCACCTGCACCGGCTCGCCGCCGTCCAAGATGAACGTGGGCAAGCCGTCGGCCGCGCCGCCCGCGAAGGCGCGCGCCGCAGTCGCAGCCGCTTCGCCGGCGTGCGCGTCGCCGTGACAAAGGCGCGTCGCCTCGGTGGCCAGGACCTCCTTGGCGATATTGATCTCGGCGTCTTTCAGCTGCTCGAGCCGGGCGATTTCCTCGAGCGGCAGATCCGTGAACATGCGCAGGAACCGCCCGACATCCCCGTCCTCGGTATTGCGCCAGAATTGCCAATAGTCATACGGCGAAAGACGCTGGGGGTTCAGCCAAACGGCGCCGCTCGCGGTCTTGCCCATTTTGGCGCCCGATGCCGTCGTGATCAGCGGTGAGGTCAGCCCGAAAAGTTGCGCGTCACTGACGCGCCTGCCTAATTCCACTCCCTGCACGATATTGCCCCACTGGTCCGAGCCGCCCATCTGCAGGGAGCACGCGTAGCGCTTGAACAGTTCAACGAAATCGTAGCCTTGCATGATCATGTAATTGAATTCGAGGAACGTCAGCGGCTGCTCGCGCTCCAAGCGCATCCGGACGCTGTCCATGGTCAGCATGCGATTGATGGTGAAGTGGCGGCCGATATCACGCAGGAATTCGATGTACTTGAGCGAGCTCAGCCATTCATCGTTATTGGCCATGATCGCGCCCGTTGGGCCGGCATCGAAACGCAGGAAGCGGTCAAAGGTCGCGCGAATACCGGCGATATTGGCGTTGATCTGTTGCTCGGTCAGTAGCTGACGAGTTTCATCGCGCCCCGACGGATCGCCGACCTTGGTCGTGCCGCCGCCCATCAGCACGATGGGGCGGTGTCCCGCCTGCTGTAGGCGGCGCAGCAGCATGATTTGCACCAAGCTGCCGATATGCAGGCTGTCGGCGGTGGCGTCAAAGCCGATGTAGGCGGAAATCACGCCCGCTCGGGCGCGCGCATCGAGACCCGCAGGATCGGTGATCTGGTGGATGTAGCCGCGCTCGCTCAAACTGCGCAGAAAATCAGACTTAAATGGACCCATCAGTCGAGAACCCTCTATTCAGGCGATCAAATAGTCATTTTGCACTGGATTATCAGGGGCCGCCTGCAATCCGCTCGTGCGGGAAACGCTTAAGTTCACGCCTGAAGGTGCACGCCCTTAGGCGAGGATGTCATGCGGCGGTCGGCGGATGTTCGCGCACAGACAAATAACGGTCATGCACAGAATGATGGCAAGCGGTTGACACGCTCAGGCGCGCGGCTATACTGCGCGCCCTTCCAGCTGAAACGGGTTTTTCGAGACTTTCCGGCGATTGACGGGGTCGAAAAACACGCTATACTTGGAAGTTCGCCCGAGGCCTTTGTCGCCCCGGGAACTCTTTAAAAATTCGAATAGGTAACTTGTGCAGGGACTCGCGTCGATGCGCCTTTGGTGCAATTCGATGATTCGAGTTCCAAACGACCAGTGTTCATTCGTGCCCTTGGTTTATCCTTCAGGGCATTGATGAATAGTGAGAGTTTGGGATCGAGATTGCTTCAGTGAAAAAGTGTTATTAACTGAAGA
>Ga0210406_10000957_pt1 | contig 37452 bp, 31 predicted proteins | sample IncBWC30MmetaG_FD_155454 | JGI IMG/M metagenome (GOLD analysis project Ga0210406, IMG submission 155454) | Forest soil microbial communities from Barre Woods Harvard Forest LTER site, Petersham, Massachusetts, United States - Inc-BW-C-30-M | ecosystem: Environmental > Terrestrial > Soil >... | reverse complement strand
GGCGCGCGGATCCTGTGGACATGTGGACGACGCTTCGCCTCGCCCACATCCCCACAGGAGAACAGAACCAGAAGAAGCGGACATATGATGTGCTACCAAAACCGGACAACTTCATTCGCTATCGACAGAAATTGCCCGCTCTTATAGCGTTCGCTATTGGTCCTCAGCCGATCCGAGTGATTCAGGAATATCCGGAGCCTTGCCTCGGCCATCAACGCGGCGTCAGCGCCATTGCGATGAGTCTCAAGTTTAGCCAATGTTATCATCGACTTAATTGCAGAGTTCAATGTTCTCGGGGATGGCCGGATCAAGCCCGGCCATGACGAAAAACCGAAGGGCAGGCGATGCGGGGCACAAGCAGCAGCTAATGCAATAAAAGACAAATTGCCGACCGAGCCGTTACCGCCGCTCGGCCGCTTGATCAAAAGAAACGCTCCGGCCCGCCTCGTCGCGGCGCTCTCCGACCTATCTGAAGACGCCGAGGCGCCCTCGTGGGAGCGCCTCGCATTATTCAGATCAATGGAACGGGAAAAGCGGGCAGACGGCGATGTAACCGAAATGCGATTGGCTCGTATTAAAGTCGTGGACCACGTCGCAGCCCGTCGTCGTCTTGGCGGGCTCGGGCGCCCTGGCCGTGTATCCATTCAGACCGTGGTACTGCATATACAGGGTCTGAGTGTGCAAATCGCCTGGGTTGCCCGCCACTTGCGCGAACGCTGACGTCACAGACAGGAGGCCGAAAAGCGCGCTGGCCGACAGCGCACGGGAGGATGGGCGTTTCATGGCGTTTTCTCCGTTGCTTGAACCGGAAGACGAACCTCTCCCTACGTCGGAGGCTTGGGCGCAACGTGGGGAACGGAAGGGTGTCATGCTGGCGGAGCGATTGAGACCTGTTCGGTCTTCGATCCTCATCCTGAGCGCCCTCGCCTCCCGCAGACTAGACCGTCTAGTCTTAAACAAAAAAATAGGCGTGCCCATCCGGTTTTCAATGTAGAACTAGACGGTCCAGTCTGCGTCTTTGGCGTGGCGGGGTCAAAAGTGCGTGATAGGCTTAAGCATGCCGAGTCTTGACCAATCGCCGGGTCCCCACAATGGGCGATAAGGCTCAGTTGATCATCTGCGCCGCCCGCGAGGCGTTCCTCGAAAAAGGCTACGATGGCGTCAGCATGGACGAGGTAGCGAGCCGCGCCGGCGTGGCGAAGCAGACCGTCTACGCCCGTTATGCCAGCAAAGATGCTCTGTTCCTCGCAGTCGTCGAGAGCCTTCAAGGCAGGATGCTTTCGGCGGTCTCGGCAGCTGAGGCGCTGCCGATACGCGATCGGCTGCAAAAGATCGCGCGCGAACTGCTCGATCTGGTGCTCGACCCTTCGAGCCTGTCGCTGTCGCGGATCGCCCTGGGAGCGTCGTACCGGTTTCCGACTTTGGGGCACTCGATCTATGGCGCGAGAACCAAGAAGCTGCATGCGGTTCTGGCCGACATCCTTGAGCAAGCCGCCAAGGACGGCTGCTTGGCCGTCAACGATCCGACGGTGGCGGCTGAGCAATTCCTTGCCCTCGTGAGAGGCGAACTCCACCTTCACTGCATGTACGACCCTAGCTTCCGGCCCTCGCGAGTGAAGATCGAACGGCAGATTAACGCCGGCGTCGATTGCTTCATGGCCCGGTATGGCGCGTCCGGGGCGTCGTCAGTATAAAATTAAGATAGAGGGCCTAAGCTACATCCCGCGAGCGCCTTTTTTTGCACTGCACTCTTGAATAAGCCTGCTCACTATATTATAAGCACGCTTATGTTATCGCTTGCTCACAAATGGACCGTGTCCCCTGCCCGCGAGCTGGGTTTCGCGCTCCATGACGTCGCTCGCCTGCTCAGGACCTACTCCGACCAGCGCGCCCGCGAACTCGGCACGACCCGCGCACAATGGGCGGTGCTCTCGCGCTTGCAACGCTGCGAAGGCGCTAAGCAGAACGAACTCGCCGAGGCGCTCGACCTCGCGCCGATCACACTCGGGCGGCTGATCGACAAACTGACCGCCGCCGGCCTCGTCGAGCGCCGCGACGATGCGACCGACCGCCGCGCCAACCGTCTCTATCTCACTGAAAAAGCCGCGCCAGCGTTGAGGGATTTGGGGGCGCTGGCCGAGGACTTGATGGGCCGCGCACTGGCGGGTGTCGACGAATCGACCGTCCGCGCCATGCACGACGGCCTTACGACCATGAAAGCCAATATCAAGAACGAATTGATTGCCGGAGCCGAAGCAAAGTGACCCAGCCCAAGCCATCGTCCGCGCGCGATCCGGCGCAGGAGAACGATCCGCCCGCCGCGTCCCAACCGGCACAGCCCCTCCCTTTCACACCATCGAAGGGAGCCGCCCCGCAGTCGGCTGCGCGCGAATCCGCGCCGCAAACGCCGTCGGGGCAGCAGCCCTCACAGCCAATTCAGTTCACGCCCGCGCGAACGCCTGCCCCGGGCCCGCAAGCGCCGCAGGCTCCCGCAGCGCCACCCGCCGCGCAGACGCCAATTGTCGTCAAGCCGAAGCGCCGTATCAGTCGGTTCGTCATGCTCGTCGTCATTCCGCTCGCGGCGCTCGCGCTCGGTTTCAGCTGGTGGCTAAGCAGCGGCCGGTATGTCTCAACCGACAACGCCTATGTCGGCGCCGACAAGTCGCTCATCACCCCGCAAGTCACCGGCGCGATCGTCGCGGTGCATGTCGTCGAGGGGCAGAAGGTCAAGGTCGGCGATCCGCTGTTCGACATCGATCCCAAGCCCTATGAGATCGCCCTCGCCCTCGCGAACGGCAAGCTGGAAGCGGCCAAGGTCGAATTCTCCAATCTCGGATCCGCATATTCCAGCAACATCGACCAGATCAAGATGGGCGAAGACGCTGTCCGAGTGCGCCAGGCCGATTTCGACCGCAAGAATGACCTCGCGATTTCGCGCTCAGGCACGGCCGCCGATCGCGACACCTCAATGGCCAACCTGATCCAGGCCAAGCAGATCCTCGAATTCATCAAATGGCAGCAGGCGACGGTCAAGGTGAAGCTCGGCGGCGGCCCCGCGACGACCATCGACCAGTTCCCCGATTATATGCAAGCGCGAGCCGCGGTCGACGACGCGGAGCGCAACCTGCGCAACACCAAGGTGCTTGCGCCAATCGACGGCGTTGCGACGCAGGTGCCCGAGATTGAGCTCGGGCGCGTGGCGGCGGCTGGCCAGCCGGTATTCGCGGTCGTCGCCAATACGGACCTCTGGGTGGACGCCAATCCGAAGGAATCGGACTTGACCTACGTCCACGTTGGCCTGCCTGCGACGGTCAGCGTGGACACGTTCCCCGGCAAGGAATGGAAAGGGACGATCTGCTCGATCGCGCCCGGCACCGGCGCCCAGTTCGCGATCCTGCCGCCGCAGAACGCGAGCGGCAACTGGGTCAAGGTCGTCCAGCGCGTGCCGCTCCGCTTCTGCTTCGATCCGCAGGAGGACACGACGGGCCTGCGGGCCGGGATGAGCACGTATCTGACCGTCGACACGGGACGGGTGCGAACGCTCGCCGGCACGCTTGAAGGGCTCAAGCAGTGGGTGGTCGGCTATGTCGACACGCTCATGGGGGCGAGGACGGCCGTCATTAGATGAACGCGCAAGCGCCCGCCCCGCCGCTCTACGAGACGATCTCGCCGACGCTCAGGTGGCTCTTGACCGTCTGCATCATGATGGCGACGATCATGCAGGCGCTCGACACAACGATCGCCAATGTCGCCCTGCCCTATATGCAGGGCTCGCTCGCGACGACGCAGGACCAGATCAACTGGGTGTTGACGTCCTACATCGTCGCCGCAGCGATCATGACCTCGCCGCTCGGCTGGATGGCGACGCGCTTCGGCCGCAAGAAGCTCTTCATCGTTTGCACGGCTGGGTTCACCGTCGCGTCGATGCTCTGCGGCGTTGCGCTCTCGATCGAGCAGATGGTCGCATACCGGCTTTTGCAGGGCGTGTTCGGCGCGGCGCTCGTGCCCTTGAGTCAAGCGGTGATGCTCGACATCTTCCCGCCCGCCAAACGCGGCTCGGCAATGGCGATCTGGGGCATGGGCGTCATGCTCGGTCCGATCATGGGCCCAACGCTCGGCGGCTGGCTTACCGACTCCTATTCGTGGCGGTGGGTGTTTTTCGTCAATCTGCCATTCGGCATCCTCACCACTGCGGGCCTTTGGGTCTTCATGAGCGAAACGCCGACGCGGCGCGACGTGCCGTTCTCCTGGTTCGGCTTCTTGAGCCTGTCGCTCGGCATCGGCTCTTTGCAAATGATGCTCGACCGCGGCGAGCAGCTAGGCTGGTTCGAGTCGCCTGAGATCATCGTTGAAGCGATCCTGTCGGTCGTCGGCTTCTATTTCTTCCTCGCCGACTGCCTGACGTCCGCACGGCCATTCATCAGCGTCCGCATCTTCCGCGATTGGAATTTCTCCATTGCACTTGTCTTCATGTTCCTGGTTGGCATCATGCTGCTTGCGAGCATGGCGCTGGTGACGCCGTTCATTCAGAACCTGCTCGGCTACCCGGTGCTGTCGAGCGGATTCCTGCTCGGCACGCGCGGCATTGGCACATTTGTGGGCATGTTCCTGGTCGGCAGGCTGAGCGGCAGGGTCGACCCTCGTGTCATGATCTTCATCGGCCTTGTGCTCGCGGCGGGGTCGCTCTGGCTCATGGTCGGTTGGTCGCTCGACGTCCCGGCCAATACGATCGTGATCAACTCGATCGCCCAGGGCCTGGGCCTCGGCTTCATCTTCGTGCCGCTCAACACAATCGCCTTCGCAAGCCTGCCGGGTGAATTGCGCACCGAGGGCGCCGCGCTCTGGACGCTGATTCGCAACATCGGCTCGTCAGTCGGCATCTCGGTCGTCATCGCGCGTCTAACCAGCATGACCACCATGTTCCACAGCCAGTTGGTCGAGCACGCGACGCCGTTCAACGATGCGCTGAGAATGCCGAACGCATCGATGGTCTGGGGACATGGGCTTCCGAGCATGGCGATGCTTGAGGGGATCATCACCCAGCAGGCGGCGATGATGGCCTATTCCAACGACTTCCTGTTCATGACCTTCATCGCGCTCTGCGCCTTCCCGCTGCTTGCGCTCATCCGCTCGACAAAGTCTGCGGCGCCCGTTTCGCGTGAAGAGGCAGCGGCCCATGCGGTGATGGACTAAGCCAACCTGACCTCGCGACGCTCAGCGCGTCCCGCAGCCTACACAGGCCGCGCAATCTCGAGCACGAGATCAGCCAGCCGCTCGGCAGCGTCTGGCGCCCCGACTGATTTCGCCGCCCTCGCCATCTCCTCCAGCTTCGCCGGCGCGGCGAGCGCGTCCCTCAGGATCGCGGCTAACCGCTCGGGTGTGAACTCGGTCTGTGGCACCACGGTCGCGCCGCCGGCCTTCGCGAGCGTCGCTGCATTCGCCGCCTGATCCTGATCCAGCGCGTGGGGGAACGGCACGAGGACGGACGCGCGCCCGATGACCGCGAGCTCGGAGACTGTCGAAGCGCCGGCGCGTCCGATGATGAGATGGGCCGCGGCCATCCGCGCCGGTAAGTCCGCAAAAAATTCCGCGATCTCGACCGGAAAGGTCATTCGTGCACAAGCCGCCGCAACGCGCGCGCTATCCTCGCCGCGCGCCTGCTGAGTGAGACGGATGCGTTGCCGCTCGTCCGGATCCAGGAGCGCGAGCGCTGCAGGCACGACATCGGCCATGACGCGGGCCCCTTGTGAGCCGCCGGTCACCAGAAGGTTCAAGCGCCGCCCGGTGGTCTCGGGATAGGGAATCGCAGAAGCAGCGATGACCGACGGCCGAACGGGATTGCCGGTCACGCGGGTCTTAGCTTGATCGACGCCCCTCAGGCCCGGAAAGCCGCAAGCGATGGCGTTGACGCGCGGGCTCAAGAAACGATTGGCGCGTCCCATCACCGCATTCTGCTCATGCAGGATGGACGGAATTCTGAGGAGCCAGGCGGCGAGAAGCGGCGGCACGGTCGGATAGCCGCCAAAGCCAACGACGGCGCGCGGCTTGATGCGACTGAGCTTGACGGCGGCGGCGGCGAGGCCTGCGCCTAGAGTGAGCGAAGCGCGCGCCTTGGCGAGCGCGCCGGCCTCCGTCGTTGTCGCGGAGGGGAAGGCGTGAATCGCGCGAGCGGGAAAATCCCCGCCGAATTTGAGCGCGCGGCTGTCAGTCGCGAGCTCCACTTCAGCGCCCCGCTTGGCAAGGGCGGAAGCCAGAGCCGCCGCAGGAAAGAGATGTCCGCCCGTGCCGCCCGCCGCGAGCAGAATCGAACGCGCCGAACTCATCCCTCCGTCGCCGCAGGATGGTCGAGATCGGCAGCCGGCCGTTTGCGCGTCGTCGCAATAAGGAAGCCCATGCCGAGGCCAAGCGCGAGCAGAGACGAGCCGCCGTAGGAGATGAACGGCAAAGTCATCCCCTTGGCCGGCATGGCGCGCAGGTTGACCGCCATGTTGATCCAGCTCTGCACGCCAAACATGACGGTCAGCCCAGCGGCCGCGAGCCGGCAGAACGGGTCTGGGTTTCGCGCAGCAAGTGTGAGCGCGCGCAAGACGATGAAGGCGAAGAAAGCGATCAGCGCCATGCAAGCGATCATGCCAAATTCTTCGCCGGTCACGGCGAAGACGAAGTCCGTGTGCGCGTCCGGGAGGATTCGTTTGTAGACGCCCTCCCCGGGACCCCGTCCAAGCCAGCCGCCGGAGAGAATGCTCTGCAACGCAGTGTCGACCTGAAACGTGTCGACCAGGCCGCCGGTCGAGTCCGGATCGAGAAAGCGCAGAACGCGCTCGTGCACGTGCGGCGACAGTTTGAAAACCGCGAAGCCGCCGGCCATGCCCATTCCACCGACGGCGACCACCCAGAACCAATGCAGACCGGCCAGGAAGAAGAGCGCCGTCCAGACGACCGCAACCAACATCGTCTGACCGAAGTCCGGTTCGAGGATGAGCGGCACAATGGCGATCGGCAGCAGTAGGAAGGACAAGAGCTTAGCCGGAATCGCGGTCGGCCCGGTCCGCCCGCCTTCGGTGAAAGCCCAAGCCGCAAGAACGACGAACGCCGGCTTGATGAACTCCGAGGGTTGCAGGCCGAAGATCCAGCGCCTCGCCCCTTTGACCTCCACTCCGAACAGAAGCGCGAGGATGATGAGCGCGAACGACACGGCGAACGTCAGCAACGCCGCCCGCCGCACATGCCGCGGCGAGAGAAACGAGGTTGCAATCATCAGCGCCGCCGTTGGGATCAACATCAGGGCTTGGCGGTTGACGAAATGGAAGGTCGAGAGATTGAGCCGCTCCGCGACCGCCGGACTCGCCGCCAGCGCCATCACAAGGCCGATCACCATCAGCGCCACGAACGACCCGATCAGCCATCGGTCCGCGGTGCGCATCCAATCGGCGACGGGGCCGCGTTCCACTCTCGAAACCATGCGCTCTATCTCCCCGTTTGCGTGTGCGTTCCGGCTGCCGTGCGCTGCTCGAGCCATTTGGCGACGTGCGCCCGGAAAGCGTCGCCGCGCGCCTCGAAATTCGCGAACTGATCGAACGAAGCGCAGGCCGGCGAAAGCAGCACGGCGGGCTCGCGCGCCTGTGACTGCGCCGCGTCCTCCGCCGCCGCCTCAACGGCCGCGTCTAAGGTCCCGTAGCGCTCGAAGGGAACAGCGCCGGTGAGCGTGCGCGCGAATTCATCGCTCGCCTCGCCGATCAAGTAGGCCTTAGCGACGCGCGGAAAAAGTGACCGCAGCGGCTCGACGCCGCCCGCCTTCGGCCTGCCGCCGAGAATCCAGTGAATATCGTGGAACGACAGCAGCGCCTTCTCGGCCGCGTCGGCGTTGGTCGCTTTCGAATCGTTGATGAAAAGCACTCGGCCAAGCCGGCCGACCTCTTCCATGCGATGAGCAAGGCCGGGAAACGTCTCGAACGCACGCGCGATGCGATCGCGCTCGACGCCAAGCGCCCTCGCGGCGGCGTAAGCGAACGCCGCGTTCTGACCGTTGTGAGCGCCGCGAAGCGCCCGTGCACCCGCAAGATCGGCCGCTGGCGCTGCCTCCCCTCGGGCCATCACCCGATGCTCGCTGACCCAAACATCGGCGAGTGGAGATTCTGTTCCCGAGACCGCGATGAGGCGCGGCGCGCCGGCGCGCGCCTTCAACCGCGCGTAGATGGCCCGGCAGTGCTCATCGTCGACGCCGACCAATGCGATTTCGGCCTGCGCGACCAGCCGCTCCTTGATCGCCGCGTAGCGCGCGAGGTCGCCATGCCGATCGAGATGGTCAGGCGTGATGTTGATCAGGAGTCCCACGCTGGGCGCGAGCGAGGGAGCAAGATCGATCTGATAGGACGAACACTCGACGACATGGATTCGCCCAGCCGCGGGAGGCGGCAGATCGAGAACCGGCACGCCGATGTTGCCTCCCATCGCGACGTCGCGGCCCGCCTCCTTGAGCACATGGGCGATGAGGGCCGTGGTGGTCGATTTGCCATTGGTGCCGGTGATCGCGACAAAAGGCGCGTCGGGCGCCCTGGCGCCGCGCTCGCGGACAAAGAGCTCGACGTCGCCGATGATTGGAACCCCTGCCTCGTCTGCAAGATAGACGGTCCAATGCGGGGTCGGATGGGTCAGCGGTACACCGGGCGCGAGCACAAACACCCGGAAATCGCGCCAATCGGCGTGAGCGAGATCGACCAGCGCGACGCCTGCGGCCGCAGCGCGCTCACGAGCGGCCGGGCTGTCGTCCCATGCGGCCACTTCGGCGCCGCCGGCGACCAGCGCCCGCACGGTCGACAGCCCCGAGCCGCCAAGGCCAAAGAGAGCGACGCTCTGCCCGCGCAGGGTCTCGACCGGCATCATCGTCACCTCAGTTTCAGCGAGGCGAGGCCGACCATCGCGAGCACGAAGGCGATGATCCAAAAGCGCATGACGATCTGCGGCTCCGACCAGCCGAGCTGCTCGAAATGATGATGAATGGGCGCCATGCGGAATACCCGCCTGCCGGTGAGCTTGAATGAGACCACCTGCACGACGACCGACGCCGCCTCCATCACGAACAACCCGCCAATCACGGCCAGCACGACCTCGTGCTTAATCGCGACAGCTATCGTGCCGAGCAATCCGCCGAGCGCCAGCGACCCAGTGTCGCCCATGAAGATCTGGGCTGGGGGCGCGTTGAACCACAAGAAGCCGGCGCCCGCGCCAATCAACGCGCCGCTGACCACCATGAGATCGCCAGCAAAAGGCACATGATTGATCAGAAGGTAGTGCGAGTAGACAAAGTTGCCGGCGATATAGGCGATGAGCCCGAGCGTCGCGGCGGCGATCATCACCGGCACGATCGCGAGCCCGTCGAGCCCGTCGGTCAGGTTGACCGCATTGCCGAAAGCGACAATGACGAACGGGCCGAACAGCAGGAACGCCCAGCCGAAATCGAACACGAAGCCGCTCACGAACGGCACCGCGAGTCCGGTTGCGCCATTGGCGCCGACCCGCATGAGCGCATAGCAGGCGAGCGCGGCGATGACATATTCGCCGAACAGGCGCGCGCGACCCGAGAAGCCGCGCTCCGACTGCTTCGTCACCTTCAGATAGTCGTCGTAGAATCCGATCACGGCGAAGCCCGCGGTGACGAACAGCACGATCCACACATACGGGCTTTCGAGATTGGCCCACAGCAAAGCCGAGATAAAAAGCCCGAACAGGATCATGAGGCCGCCCATGGTCGGCGTGCCCTTCTTGCTGAGAAGGTGCGACGCCGGTCCATCGGGCCGAATCGGCTGCCCCTTGCCCTGTTTCAGACGCAACGCCGAGATGATCGTCGGACCGAAGAAGAAGACGAGGAAAAGCCCGGTCCCCGCGGCGCCAAGCGTGCGAAAAGTGAGGTATCGGAACAGGTGGAAAGCGCCTGGGAGCTCGGCCAGCCAGGTCAGCATGTCCTAGCCTCCTGGCCCATGAGCGAAGCGATCGCGCAAAGCTGAGACGAGCGGGCCCATCCGGCTGCCGTTTGAGCCTTTAACCATCGCGATGTCGCCGCCTCGCAGGACGCGGGCGACTTCGTCCGTCAACTCGCTTGAGCGCTCAGTCCAAGCAGCGCGCATCGACGCCGGCGCCGCCTCGTAGAGCGCACGCGTGAGCGGGCCCGCGCCGAACAAGAGATCCACCTTGTTGGCGCTAAGATCGGCGGCGAGTTCGGCGTGCATCGCCGCAGCCTTCGGCCCGAGCTCAAGCATGTCGCCGAGGACTGCGATGCGGCGCCCCTTCGGTCCGGGCTTGGCTGCCGCGAGCAGCGCCAGGGCCGCCCGCATCGAGGCGGGATTGGCGTTGTAGCTTTCGTCGATGATGGTCGCCGGACCATCGGCCATTGGCAGCAAGAAGCGCTCGCCCCTGCCCTTCTGCGGCGAAAAAAACTCAAGCGCGGCGGCGCAGGTCTCAAGGCCGGCGGCAAGCGCTTCCGCAGCCAAGAGCGCGCCGAGCGCGTCCTGCGCCATGTGAAGCCCTGGCGCGCCAAGCTCGAACGCCAATTCGTGGGCGAGGACGCGCGCCCTTACGCGCGAGCCGCCGTCGATCACCTCGACATCGAGAAGTTCCGCGTCGCAATCGGCGCCGTGGCCAAAGCTTCTAACCCTTGCGCCGCGCGCAGAGGCTGCTTTCTCAAGCCGCTCGAACTGCGGAGCGTCCCGATTCAAGACCGCGGTTCCATGAGGCTCGAGGCCGAGTAAGATCTCCGCCTTCGCGTCGGCGATGGCTTCAATCGAGCCGAGATGCTCGATGTGGACGGGGGCGATCGTCGTCACCAGCGCGACATGCGACCGCGCCATGCGGGTGAGCGGTGCAATTTCGCCCGCATGGTTCATGCCGATCTCGAACACGCCGAAGCGCGCGTCGGCCGGCATTCGCGCGAGCGTCAGCGGCACGCCCCAGTGGTTGTTATAGGAAGCGGCCGAAGCGTGCGTTGGGCCGCAGGCCGCGAGCATCGCCCGCAGCATCTCTTTGGCCGTCGTCTTGCCGACCGAACCGGTCACTGCGACGATCTTCGCCTTCGAACGCGCGCGAGCAGCGACACCAAGCCGCTCCATCGCCTTCAGGGTGTCCTCGACCGCGAACGCCGGACCGAGAGCAGCGAGTTGCGACACCCGCTCGCGCGACACGACGGCGGCCACGGCGCCGGCTTCAAAGGCGCGCGCGACGTGATCATGCCCGTCATGCGCATCGCCCCGGATGGCGAAGAAGAGGTCGCCCGCCTCAAGCGTCCGGCTGTCGATCGAGACGCCGTCGACAGCCGTGTTCAGCGGGCTGCTCGGTGCGGCGCCAAGCGCAGCGCTCAGTTCGGCCTGGGTCCACAGCGCAGTCATGGCGCTTCCTTGAGCGCGGCGCGCGCCTCGTCAGCGTCGGAGAACGGCAGTGTCTTATCGCCCACGATCTGCCCAGTTTCGTGACCCTTGCCGGCGATCAGAAGCGCATCGCCGTCGCCAAGCATCGCGACCCCTGCGCGAATGGCCGCCGCGCGGTCGCCGATCTCGATCGCCGAAGGTGCCGCGGCCAAGATCTGCGCGCGGATCGCTGCGGGATTTTCGGAGCGAGGATTGTCGTCGGTCACGATCGTCACATCGGCGCAACGCGCGGCGATCTCGCCCATGATCGGCCGTTTGCCGGGGTCACGGTCGCCGCCGCAACCGAACACCAGGACGAGACGCCTGCGCACGAACGGACGCAGCGCGGCAATCGCCTTCTCGAGCGCATCGGGCTTATGCGCGTAGTCAACAAAGACAGTCGCGCCGCGGATATCGCCAATGCGTTCGAGGCGTCCTGGCGCGCCTTCCAGCGTTTTCAACGCTTCGAATACCGCGTCTGCCTCGCTGCCCGTGGCGATGCAAAGGCCGGCGGCGACCAGCGCGTTCGAGATCTGAAAGTCGCCGGCCAACGGAAAGTTCACGCGAAAGTTTCGGCCGCCGAACTCCAGATCGAGCGTCGAGGACAGCCCGTCGCGCGCTGCGGAGTTCAGCCGGATCGTCTCGCCCTTCACGCCAACGGTGACGGCCCTGAGCCCGCGCGCCCGCGCCGCCGCAATCACGCGCGGAGCGATGGCGCTGTCAGCGTCGATGACCGCCGGCGCGCCGTCAGGCAAAAGATCTTGGAACAGCCTGAGCTTGGCGGCCAGATAGTCCTCGGCCGTCGCATGATAGTCCATGTGGTCGCGCGTCAGGTTGGTGAACGCGGCGGCGTCAAGCCGCACGCCGTCGAGCCGCTTCTGGTCGAGACCGTGCGAGGACGCCTCGATCGCGAGGCTCGTGACGCCGTTCGAGGCAAGCCGATCAAGCAGTTGGTGCAGAGCGATCGGGTCAGGCGTCGTCAGCGATCCGTAAACCGTCAGCGGGCGCGACACGACGCCGATCGTCCCGATCGAAGCGGCCTCGCGCCCCAGCGCCTGCCAGATCTGACGCACGAACGCGGCGACCGAAGTCTTTCCGCTGGTGCCGGTCACCGCGACGATCGTTTCGGGCTGGCGCGGATAGAAGCGCGCGGCGGCGTGAGCAAGCGCGGCGCGAGCGTCCGCGACTTTGACGAAGGCAGCGTTGGGGGTTTCCGCCCAGCGCTCGGCGACAATTGCGGCTGCGCCCTTCGCCACCGCCTCGCCCACGTGCTTAAGCCCGTCGTCTTTCGCTCCGGCCAGCGCGAAGAAAAGATCGCCCGGCGCCGTCTTTCGGCTGTCGAACGCGAGCCCCGCGATCGCCCGCGACGCGAGCGCGCGATCGGCGTCCTTGAGCTCCAGGATATCGCCAAGCCGTCTCATCGCCCTCGAGCTCACTCCTTGCCGGTCTTGTCGGCGTCGGCTCCATACCCCAGTCGGGCGATGATGGGGAACGGCTGAGTTGGCGCTTCCTTCATCGGAGGCACGCCTTCGAGCGGTTCCACGCGACGAATCAACGCGCCGGCGACCCGTCCGGCGTTGTAGGCCGCGGTGTGGAATCCGTGATCTTCGGGTGTGGCCTGCGGATCGTCGTAGATCGTCAGATAAAGATACTTCGGCTTGTCGGCCGGCGTGATAGCCATGAAGGTGGTGAAGACCTTGTTCTGCGAATAGTGCCCGTGGATGATCTTGTCGGCGGTTCCCGTCTTGCCGCCAACGTAGTAGCCGGGAATGTTGGCGAAACTTGCGGACCCATGCGTCGCGTTGGAGCGCATCAGGTAGCGCATGGATTCGGACGTCTGTTCGCTGATTACGCGATGGCTGACCTTCGCCGCCTCCTCTTCGGTGCGCGGCAGAAAGGTTGGCGCCATCATCTCGCCGCCGTTGGCTAGCGCGCACACCGCCATCACCGCCTGGATGGGCGCAACATTGAGGCCCTGGCCGAAGGCGATGGTCATGGTGTTGAGAAGCGACCAATGCTTGGGCACCAGCGGCTCGGCGCTCTCCGGCAATTCGGTGCGCAACCGATCGAGCTGGCCCATCTTTCTCAAAAAGGCCTTATGACCCTCAACGCCGACCATCAGCGCCAGCCGCGCAGCGCCGATGTTCGAGGAATGGGTGAACACTTCGGGCACCGTCAGCACGCGATGGGTGGCGTGGAAATCGTGAATCGTGAACCGGCCGTAGCGCAAGCTGTCGCGCGCGTCCACATGCGAGCCGAGGTTGACCTTGCCGGATTCGAGCGCCATGGCGAGCGAAAGCGCCTTGAAGGTCGAGCCCATTTCGTAGACGCCGACATTGATGCGGTTGATCTTGGTCGGATCGCGCACGTCGCCCGGGTCGTTGGGATCGAAGTCGGGCAGGGATTCGAGCGCCAGCACTTCGCCGGTGTTGACGTCGACGACCATGCCGGCCGCCGCTTTGGCGTGGAAGCGATCCAGGCCGTCGACCAGTTCGTCGCGCAGCGCATGCGTAGCCTTGAGATCGAGGGAGAGGCGCACCGGCTTCAGGCTGTCGGGATCGACCGTGAAGCCCGCGACATGCGGATCGGTCAGGCTCTGCTGGTCGAGATATTTCTCCATGCCGGCGATGCCGACGTTGTCCTTGTCGACGAAACCGATCACGTGGGCGCCAATCGGACCGTTGGGATAGACGCGCTTGTTCTCCGGCAGAAAGCCAACGCCCGGCAGGCCGAGGTGAAAGATTTCCGCCTGCTCTTTCGACGTGATTTGCCGCTTGACCCAGATGAAGCCCTTTTTTGAAGCCAGCCGCTCCCGCAGTTGCTTTGCGTCGACGTCGGGAAGCACCGCGGTAATGAGCTCGACCGCCTCGTCCACGTCGATGATGCGATTCGGCTCGGCGAACACCGACATGGTCTTGACGTCGCTGGCGAGGATCTCACCGTTCCGGTCCAATAAATCGGGCCTGGCGCCGGAGACTGCGTCATCAGCTGCTGTCTTCAACGTTTGCGGCGGATCATGCGAGAGGCCAAGCGCGAGCAGCTTCACGCCGATCCCGGCATAGGCAACGAACAGTCCAAGCGCGATGGTGCGGACGCGCGCGCTCGAACGGTCGAGCCTGGTCGAAAGAAGCTGGCGCGCAAAGGCCTTCAGCTTCGCTTTGTTTGCGCCCGCAGGCTGCGGGAGTCGCGTGCCTGGGGGCTCCAAATCGACGCCGAAATTCTTTGGCAGATAGCGACGAAGCCCTGCGATCGCGGCGTCAACCAGAAGATCCAGGGGTTTGAAGTGCAGCCGCGCGCGGCTCGCGGGCATCGCTCTCGAGTCGGTCGGGGTCTCGGCCATCTCTCACCTTACTTGCGGCGTTGAGGCCGAGGCGGTGACGGCCGGGGTCGAATTGTCGGCGGTGAATCCCAGCGATTCGAGCGTGCGGCCGATCGAATCGGTCTTGGGCTGGGCGTCAGGCAACTCGTTGACGGTCGCAATCTGACTCAACGCCAGCGGCTGCAGACCGAGCTTCGAGTCGGCGAGCGTCTGCACACGGTCGGGCCGGGCGAGATGCGCGTATTCGGCGCGCAGAAGATTGATTGCGTCCTTCTCCTTGTTGATGAGATGGCGTGTCTTCACCAGCTGCTCGGAGGCATAAATCGTGCGGTACTTGACGCCGTAGACGTAAGCCGCCGACCCGATCAGCGCGGCGATGGCGAACGCGTGCAGAATACGCCACATCGGTCCTATCTCCCCCTCCGCGCTGGCAGTCGTGCCAGCGCCTCAATTGCCTCATCCCGTCCCCGCGGCGGCGCGCTGGTGCGAACGCCAAACCGCAATTTCGCCGAGCGCGAGCGCGGATTTGCGCGCACTTCCGCATCGCTCGGCTCGATTGGCTGGCCGCGCGGAACCTCGAATGTCGGGTCGGCCTCGGTCGGTTCGCCAGGCAAGCGACGCGAGGCCGCTCGTCCTCGGCCCGAGCGGCCGCCGAAGAACTGTTTGACGATCCGATCCTCGAGCGAATGAAACGTCACGACCGCAAGGCGACCCCCGGGCTTGAGCAGCCGCTCGGCTGCGCAAAGGCCGCTCACGAGCTCCCCAAGCTCGTCGTTGACCGCGATGCGCAGCGCCTGGAAGGCGCGCGTCGCGGGGTGCGTGAGTTCGCCCCGCCGCGCAGGCGCGACCCGCGCGATGAGCCCGGCGAGCTCCAACGTCGAGGTGAACGGCTTTGCCTCGCGGTCGGCGACGATGGCTCGCGCGATCCGGCGCGAGGCGCGCTCCTCGCCGAAGTGAAACAGAATGTCGGCAATCGTCGCCTCATCTTCGTCGCGCAGAATGTCGGCGGCCGAGCGGCCGCTGCTCCCCATGCGCATATCGAGGGGCGCATCGAAGCGCAGCGAAAAGCCGCGCGCCGCCTCGTCGAGCTGCATCGACGAAACCCCGATGTCGAGCACAACCCCATCCACCGCGTCTAAGCCGAACCGTTTGGCAACCTCGTCGAGCTCGCCAAAGCGCGCCTCCACAAGCTCGAGCCGGCCGCCGGACGAAGTCTTGAGCTTTTCGCCGACGCGAATCGCCGATGGGTCGCGATCGAGCCCGATCACGCGCGCGCCACGGTCAAGAAGCGAGCGTGTGTAGCCGCCGGCGCCGAACGTGCCATCGACATAGACGCCACCCTCGCGAGGATCGAGAGCCTCCATGGCCTCCTTGAGCAGAACAGGAACATGGCCGGGCGCCGCCGGCGCAAAGCTCATCCCGAGGCGCCGGGCGGCGCAAGCGCGTCGCGATCCGCGCGCAAGCGCCGGACGCGCTCCCGCGCCTGTTCGAGATGGGCCTGAAAGCGCGCCGGCTCCCAGATCTGGAACTTGTGCCCTTGGCCGACGAACACCGCCTCGGAGGCAAGCCCCAACGCCGTCTTGAGCCGTTCCTCGAAAAAGACCCGGCCCTCCGCGTCCAGGCGGAAGACCTCGCTCATGCCCAAAAGCGCGGTCGCAAAGGCGTCGCGAGATTGCGAATAGGGCGGCATTGTCTGAAGAAGCGAATCGATCTCGGCGATCAGCGCGTTGCCGCCGCAGTCGAGCGCCGGCGCATCCAGCGACGGATAGGCGTAGACGCCAGCGAACCCGTCCTTCGCCAGAACCTGACGGAACGAGGCCGGAATCGAAATGCGTCCCTTGGCGTCGAAGCGGTGGGTGAAATTCGAAAGAAATCGATCCACCAGACAGCCCTTCGGCGCGCAAGCAAGCCCGCCCCAGCCGCTGCTCTGCGGCGTTAGGCGACGGCGCGGGGGCGCAGTCGGATTGCGGGACAGCGTGGGATAGCATGGGACCCCATGGGTCTCAACGCTCTAGGGACTCAAGGTTAATCTTCCGTTAGGACGGAACGCCTCTGCGCATTATTTGCCGCTCATTTCCTTCGACACGGCGCGCAATCCCTGCCCCCGACGCGATGAACACCGGGCCCAACGCTCCTTGGCTTCCGCTTGGTTAACGAAGTGTGAGCGGCATCACGGTGCGCCGCCAGACGGGGGTCTACAACCCTCCACGAGAGCAGGAAGATGAACTTCAACCGACGATTTGCCTTTAACAATTTGTTACTTGCTATCGCACGGTAACGTCGTAATCATCCTGTAAAAAAGAAGAGGAAGGCGATGGTCTCTGTGATGCTTCTCTGGGGAATCGGTTTCGCCGCTCTCGGCTGGCTCGTGTTCAAAATCGCCGAGCGGATGTGAAGAACCGATCAGCTCTCCCAACGCTGACCTTGCAACGGAATTGAAGGAAAACTGTCGTGACGATCGTAGTCGCAGGAGCCGCTGGTTGGCTCATCCTTTTGCTCATGTGCGCTTACGCGAAGGCGCGCGAGCGACGCTTTTAACCCACCTGTTCGACCGCAAGGCTACCCGCAGGCAGCGGCTTCAGGATCGCCTTGGCTGAGACCGAGGCGTCAAGCCAGCCGATCCAGTCCGCGCGATTGAGAATGGCGATCTGCCGGTCATGGTAAGGCGCGATGTCGGGGCCAGGAGGCATCGTCAACATCGTAAAAGCCTCCCCGGCGTCTTTGTCCGTGCGCCAGATGCCTGCGACGCAGAACCACGGCTCGCCGGACTTGGTGAACAGCCACTTGTCCTTCCGCTTCTTCTTCGTGTCCGCTGGATCGGTGAACTCGTAAAAGCCGTCGGCGGGAATGAGGCACCGGCCCGAGGCAAATTCGCGGCCATCTGAACGGAAATTGTAGACCGGCTTGCGGTTCTGCCCAGGCCAGCTCCAGCGCCGTTGGACGAGATCGCCGGCCTCCGGCTCGCCGTCGACCGCGCGGACGATCGGCGCGGAATCGGTGATCTTGATGTCCTCTCTCGGCTCGATGTTGGGCGTGCCCTCTGAAAAGCGGATTTTGATTCGGGTCTGAGAGAAGCCTTCGAACAGCGAGGCTGCATCGGTCACCAGGCGATAGGCGTTGCACATGGCGTAAGTCCAACGGGAACGATTCACGTTCGGCCTGACATACACTGGCCGAAGCGTGAGTCGTATTCTAGCGTACTCAGCGACGGCCCTGCTCTCGTCTGAACGCGTCCACCCGGAGGAAGTATGAGTGAGCTCAGCGACATCATCGACGCCCTGAAACCCGTGTCGACCGCGACAATCACGACGGTCCTACTCAAGCACGGATTACGCCGGATCTGGATGCGCGGAACGCGGCCGATTCGTTCCGGGCAGCCGCGCATTGTCGGGCGCGTATTCACTTTGCGCTTCATCCCGGCGCGCGAGGATCTTGCGACGCCTGCTTCGTGGTCCTCCCCGCGCTCGACGAGAGCAGCCATTGAGGAGATGCCGCCGGGCTGCGTCGCGGTGGCGGACGCCATGGGCGTCACGGATGCAGGCATCTTCGGCGACATCCTATGCGCGAGGATCAAGCAGCGCGGCGTCGCCGGCCTTGTCACCGACGGGGTTGTGCGCGACATGGCGGGCGTTCTCAAAACCGGCCTCTCTGTCTGGTGCCAGGGCGCAGCCGCTTCGCCCTCGGTCGCTGGTCTCACCTTCGTCAATTGGCAGGAACCAATCGGCTGCGGCGGCGTGAGCGTCTATCCCGACGATCTTGTCGTCGTTGACGACGACGGCGCGGTCCTGATCCCAGCCGCGCTCATTGAGGACGTCGTTCGCGTCGCTCCGGAGCAGGAGCGCATGGAGACCTGGATCATGGATGAGGTCTCGAACGGAGCGAAGCTGCCGGGCCTCTATCCGCCCAACGAAGAGAACCTCGAACGGTACAAAAATTGGGCCTCCCGTCGTTGAGCTGGCGGCCACTGACGCGCTCGTGAGTTGCGGCTAACAGCCGCCCTGTCGCGAACTCACGGCAAAGGGGGTCGGTGATTACTTGCGGCTGTATCTTCCGCTTGTGCCGCATTTTAACGATACGCTGCCGCCAGGCAGTGTGATTGATATGCGAACGTTTGTGAAAGAGAGATAGATAACAGTGACTTCTTTGGCTACAAATCGGCTCATATCAGTCGTACCGATCAAATACTTCCTGCTTTTGGCGAAATGAAGCTCCGAAACTACTCTATTATTCTCTACAAACACGTCTGAATTACTGACAGAAGTGACTCCATTTTTTCGATCGATCTCGACAAATCATCGCCACTGACCCACTTCATACCATAACGCTCAGTCATTTTGTTATCAACCCAAGGTAGCGTAGCGAGATAGATTTGTAATTGGCACATATGTTGAGGAAGGACACGGGATGCCTGACAATAACAAGCCAACACGCGTCAGCCGTCGCGACGTCGAGACTTGCCTTTCTTTTGGCCTGACCACGGATTCAAGCCCGGAGAGAATTCAGGCGACCGAACTCACAGCCGGGGTCATCGCCGAACGCGCGATACGCCGCTAAACTGAGGCCAGCGAAGTCGAGCCGTTCAGATGCATCATCTGGCCACCCGACGAGGTTGGCCGGACATCGACGCGCTGAACCCGTCCGCCGAGCCGCTCCTTGCGGAAAGGCAGCGGATTACGGACCGACGCAATAGCGCCACGCGACGAATGGCATTTCCACTTGCGTAAATTTAAACATCATGATATTGTTATTAAGGTCCAACGGACTGGAGATGAAAATGTTGAAACCGTTTGCCCTCGCCGCCACGCTGGCGCTTGCCGGGTCGGCGGAGGCGCATGACTACAGCGCCGACATGATCTGCCGGGTTACGGAAACTGACGGTAACCGAAGCGCCTGGTCGTTCGCTCCAAACACCACGAGCGTCGATGGGTCGCCGGTGTCAACGTTCGTCGAAACGTCCTACCTCGGACACAGCAAGTCCGTTGTAAGCCAACCCGGCTCGCGCCCGGTCTGGCTCATGACCGCGAATCCAGTCGGTGGCGTGACCCTGCTGCCGCGGAATAACCCCGGCTGGGCGCTCATCGTTTCTAACCTCGCGCGCGCCGGGACGACGATCGCGGGCGGATACGCGACGCTGCTCCACAACGACGTTTTGATCGGCGTCGGCCAATGCGCCCAGCGAACTCTTCCGACCGCGGCAACCGTAGGCGACGTCGCACCGGAGTGACCTCAAGATGCTGTCCGAGAAAGCCTATGAGCCGGGCGCCTTCGCGGCCGACGTCTTAAGACCCGGGCGAGCAAGCGGATCGCCTAGGTCAAGACCGGCTCAACGGCGGAACAGATAGGTGTGGCGCCCGTTGAGGTCTCGACGGGCGCCGACCCCTGCCCCCCAGCCCAAAGGCGCTCGTTAGCCCCGCGTCGGCCCTCCCCGCGCGGGGCTTCGTTTGTCGACCGTCGCGCAAATTTGACAACCGGTGTCAGCCGAATTTCGAGGCCGCCGCATTTGGCCATTCTAGGTCGGCGGACTGGAGGCAGGCCGAAATTTTCCGCATCAGCAAACAATCCTTGCCGTTCCGCTCGGACATCCGGGACGTTGCCGATACGGTGGTCTATCTGCTTTCACCGCTAAGCCGATTCATTACCGGGCAAGAGCTGCATGTGAATGGCGGCATGTACATGGGCTGAGGGTGCGTTCATCGCCAATTCATGCCCGCACGCCAGAGTGCGGATGTTCGCAACGGTAAAGCTAAACCAATCCTTTTGGGAGGACTTCAATGATCAAAACGTTCGTCGTGATCGGCCCTGGCGCCGTCATCGTCTTTTCGCCGCTGGCCGCCATGGCGCAGTCCGCAACTGGAGCCGCCCACGCTGTCGGGGGCGGCTCTCACAGCCGACATATTCGCCACAGTCGCAACGCGCACAAGGAGAGAGCACGTGCGGGAGCCGAACACATGCGCATGATGCGCCGCGCTCCCGCCGCTCCCAAGAGCTGATCGATCCACGTCGACGCGGGCAGCCGAGACCCTGGCTCAAGCGCGCGCGAGACGCCTTGGATGCGGAATGCTGAACTATGCGACCGGACAGGGCTTCGCGCCCCAAATCTCCCGCGCATATTCCCCGATCGTACGGTCGCTCGAGAACTTGCCCGAACCCGCAATGTTGAGAATGACCTTCTGCGTCCATTCGTCCGGCTTGCGGTAGAGGTCGCACAGCTTCCCATCGGCGTGAAGATAGGAAGTCAGATCGGCCAGATGCATGAACTGATCGCCGTGGGTCAGGAGCGCGCCGCGTAATGGCTCGAAGATCCCGGGCTCGTTCGGGCTGAAGTGATCCGAAAAGATCAGATCGAGCGCCTTCCGGGTCTCGGGCTCGTTTTCATAATGCCAATAGGGGCTGTACCAGGGGCGGCTGTTAGCGACTTCCTGCGCGGTGAGGCCGAACAAGAAGAAGTTCTCCTCTCCCGCCTCCTCGGCCATTTCGATCGTGGCGCCGTCGCGGGTCCCGATGGTCAGCGCGCCGTTCATCATGAACTTCATGTTGCTGGTGCCGCTCGCCTCGTAGCCCGCGGTCGAGATCTGGTTCGAGACGTCGGAGGCAGGAATGCAACGCTCCGCCAGCGTGACATTGTATTCCGGCAGGAACACAACCTTGAGCTTGCCGCGCATCGCAGGATCAGCGTCGATCGTTTGAGCTAGATTGTTGATGAACTTGATGATGACTTTCGCGAGATAGTAGGCGGGCGCCGCCTTGCCGGCGAAGAAGAACGTGCGCGGGGGGACATCGAGACCGGGGTTCTCACGCAGACGCTGATAGATGACGACGATCCTCAGCGCATTGAGCAGCTGGCGCTTATATTCGTGGATGCGCTTGATCTGGCAATCAAAGATGGTGTCCGGATCGACGGTGATGTCCGTGTGCCTCTTGACCCAGTCGGCGAAACGCGCCTTGCCTGTGCGCTGGGCTTTTTGAACGCCCGTCAGGAACGCGGCGTCCTTCGTCAACGGCCGAAGTTTTTGCAGTTCAGAGAGATTGGCGATCCAGGAGTCGCCGATTGCGCCCGAAAACGCTTCCGCAAGAGACGGATTTGCAAGGCGGAGCCATCGTCGCGGCGTGACCCCGTTGGTCTTGTTGTTGAAGCGCTCGGGAAACGCCTCGGCGAGATCTTTGACCGTGGTCTTGCGCAGAAGTTCGGAGTGGATCGCAGCCACGCCATTGGTGCTGTGGGACCCAACGATCGCCAAATTGGCCATGCGGATGTGCTTGGTCTGGCCCTCCTCGACGATGCTCACCCGCGCCGCGCGCCCGGAGTCGCCGGGATAACGCGCGTGAATGTCGTCGAGCAGCCGGCGGTTGATCTCGAAGATGATCTCGAGTTGGCGCGGAATGAGGAGCTGCATCCAGTCGACCGACCAACGCTCGAGCGCCTCGGGAAGCAGGGTGTGATTGGTGTAAGCGAGCGTAGCACGCGTGATATCCCACGCTTCGTCCCAACCCAAATGCGCTTCGTCGAGCAAAATGCGCATGAGTTCGGGCACGGCAAGAGTCGGATGAGTGTCGTTGAGCTGAATCGCCGCTTTCTCGGGCAAAAGTCGCCAATCGGTGTTCGATTCCCGAAACCTGCGGATGGCGTCCGCCAGCGAACACGCGACCAAGAAATATTCCTGCATGAGCCGAAGTTCGCGCCCCTGAGGCGTATGGTCGTCCGGATAGAGAACGCGGGTGAGCGACTCGGCGTTGAGCGCCTCGGCGATCGCGGCAACGAAGTCGCCGCCGCTGAATTGCTGAAAATCGAACGAGTCCGAAGCGGTCGCGCTCCACAAACGCAACGTGTTGACCGTCTTGCCGCCGTAGCCGACCACCGGTCGATCATAGGGGACGCCGATGAGGGTCGAAGGCCGGTTCGGGATCATGCGCAGCTTGCCTTCGCGCAGTTCGAACGTGCAGCCGAACGTCACTGGGACGCTTTCCGCCGGCCGCACGATCTCCCAGGGATCTGGATGAGCGAGCCAATTGTCCGGGCGCTCCTCTTGCCAGCCATTTCGAATTTTTTGTTGGAAGATGCCATGCTCGTAACGCAGGCCATAGCCCATCGCAGGCAGTTGCATCGTGGCCATTGAATCAAGGAAGCAGGCGGCCAGACGGCCGAGACCGCCGTTGCCCAATCCCGCATCCGGCTCCTCATGGAGGATTTCCCACCACTCACGGCCATCGCCTTTGAAACTCGGCCCGACGATCGGATCGAGCAGCAGATTCATCACGTTGTTGCCAAGCGAACGGCCGATCAGAAACTCGATCGAAATGTAGTAAATCCGCTTCGGGTTTTCACGCGCATAGGTCTTGTTGGTGCGCAGCCAACGGTCTGAAAGGATGTCCCTCACTGCACGCGCGGCGGCTTTGTACCGCTCCCGCGTATTTGCGGTCTCGGGCTCGACGATATTGTCGAACTTCAGATGCCGTTCGTAGAGCGCATCTGGCGCGCCTGAGAAGAGGGCCGCGCTGACGGCGTAGCTTTTGAGGCGTGCGGCAGCGTCCGGCGAACCTTGGATCGGCGTCGCTTGCGCCGCTCGATTGAGTTCTTGCACGTCATTCATTGGGCCGACCCTCTCCCAAAAGGCTTTGATACCCAGCGCTTGTGACGCTCACGCGACGCCGAGGAACCTCTACACGTTATCACCCTCAGTCGAGCCCATGCCCCGTGCCGCGCTTTGGCCACCCCATGTCCAGTTCTTGATCTCGGGCATATCGTCGCCATAGCGGGAAATGTACTGGCTATGGTCGATCAGCTTGTCGCGGATCTCCTGCTTGGCGTAGGCGGCTCGCTCGCCAAGCTTCGGCACACGGTCGATGACGTCGCCGACCAGATGGAAACGATCAAGGTCGTTTACCACGCACATGTCGAAAGGCGTGGTCGTCGTTCCCTCTTCCTTGTAACCGCGCACATGAATGTTGTCGTGGCCGGCGCGCCGATAGGTCAGGCGATGGATGAGCCACGGATAGCCGTGAAAGGCAAAGATGATCGGCTTGTCCACGGTGAAGAGCGCGTCGAAATCACGATCGGCGAGGCCGTGCGGATGCTCGCTTGGGGGCTGGAGCGTCATGAGATCGACGACATTGACGACCCGTATTTTCAGTTCGGGCGCGTGCTGGCGCAGGAGTTCGACCGCGGCCAGGGTCTCGAGCGTCGGCACGTCGCCGCAACAGGCCATAACGACGTCTGGTTCGGCGCCGCGGTCGTTGCTGGCCCATGACCAGATGCCCAGCCCCGCTTCGCAGTGCTTGATCGCCTGATCCATGGTCAGCCATTGCGGCGCCGGTTGTTTGCCGGCGACGATGACATTCACGTAGTTGCGGCTACGCAGGCAATGGTCGGTGACGGAAAGCAGGCAATTCGCATCGGGCGGCAAATAGATCCGCACCACCTCGGCCTTCTTGTTCATCACATGGTCGATGAAGCCGGGATCCTGGTGCGAAAAGCCATTGTGGTCCTGGCGCCAGACGTGGCTGGACAGCAGATAATTCAGCGAGGCGACCGGCCGCCGCCATTTGATCTCGTTGCAAACCTTCAGCCACTTCGCATGTTGGTTGACCATGGAATCGACGATGTGGATGAAGGCCTCATAGCAGGAGAAGAAGCCATGCCGGCCGGTCAGCAGATAGCCTTCGAGCCAACCTTGGCACTGGTGCTCGCTCAGCATCTCCATGACGCGTCCGTCGGGCGAGAGATGGTCGTCGTAGGGCAGGGTCTCCGCGGCCCAGGCGCGGTTCGTGACCTCGAGCACGTCCTGCCAGCGATTGGAATTGTTCTCGTCCGGGCTGAACAGGCGGAAGTTGCGCGAGTCCAGATTGAGTTTCATCACATCGCGCAGAAATTCGCCCATGACCCGCGTCGCCTCTGCGTTTACGGAGCCTGGCGAAGGCACGTCGACTGCATAGTCGCGGAAGTTCGGGAGCTTTAGGTCACGCAAGAGCAGGCCGCCGTTGGCGTGCGGGTTGGCGCTCATCCGGCGGGCGCCCTGGGGCGCAAGCGCGGCGAGCTCGCCCTTGAGGCGGCCCGTGACGTCGAACAGCTCCTCGGGCCGATAGCTCTTCATCCACGTCTCAAGGACCTGGACGTGCTCCGGGTGGCCGCGCATCGCGCTCATTGGCACCTGATGCGACCGCCAGTAGCCCTCCTCCCGCTTGCCATCGATTTCCTTGGGGCAGGTCCAGCCCTTCGGCGTGCGCATGACGATCATCGGCCAGATCGGGCGTTTGGAAAATCCATTCTTCCGCGCGTCAGCCTGGATGCTACGGATTTCGCCGATCACTGTTTCGAGCGTAGCCGCCATGAGCTCATGCATCGGGCCCGGGTCATGCCCTTCGACAAAATGAGGCGCGTATCCGTATCCACGAAGAAGCGATTCAAGCTCCTCGTGACTGATCCGCGCCAGCACAGTCGGATTGGCGATTTTATAGCCGTTGAGATGCAGGATCGGCAGCACGGTGCCGTCGCGCACCGGGTTCAGGAACTTGTTCGAATGCCAGCTCGTCGCAAGCGGTCCCGTCTCCGCTTCGCCATCACCGACGACGGCGGCCACAATGAGGTCGGGATTGTCGAAGGCGGCGCCGAAGGCATGCGAAAGCGCGTAACCAAGCTCGCCACCTTCGTGGATGGAGCCGGGCGTCTCCGGCGCCACATGGCTAGGAATCCCGCCCGGAAACGAGAATTGGGTGAAGAGCCGCTTCATACCCTCCACGTCCTGCGAGATTCCTGGATAGACTTCGCTGTATGTGCCTTCGAGATAGGTGTTGGCGACCAACCCCGGTCCGCCGTGTCCGGGACCGGTAATGTAGATCATATCGAGATCGTGTTTCTTGATCAGCCGATTGAGGTGCGCGTAAATGAAGTTGAGGCCGGGGGTCGTGCCCCAATGCCCGAGAAGGCGTGGCTTGATGTGCTCCTCCTTGAGAGGCTCACGCAGCAGCGGATTGTCGAACAGGTAAATCTGACCGACAGACAGATAGTTGGCGGCGCGCCAGTAAGCGTCGATGAGCGCGCTTTCGGCTTTCGACAGCGTGCTTCCGGTTTTCGACGCGTCCTTTTTCGACAGAGTGGTCGTGCTCGCCATCGTCAGCTCCTCACCGTTTCGTTGTCGCTCGGTTCAAAGGCCTACCGAGGCCCGATATCATTTGCGTGACGACGGGCCAACGCCATCGTGACCATAAGATCCGCGAGCAAGGCCTGCACACGCATAAGGCCGAATGTCACGGCCGCCAGCAGGCATCGGCTCTAAGGTTTGGGCTCGCCCTCGATCTCCCACTTAGCCCGCAGCCAATGGTCAAGCTCGCGTCCCTGCGGACCGCCTTCATCGACCCAAATCAGATAGGCGCGCTACCTGACCCGATCGTCCTTGACTCGATCACTGGCTGGGGCGACCGAATTGTCACCCGGCACGCCCGCATCCGCTCCACTTGGCGGCTCGGCCATCGAAGCGTCTCCTTCCATTTTATTTTAGGTCGCCTTGGCGATCGACGCCAAGGTGTGCCTGTTTTGTGACAATTAAGCGACAAACGGCCGAGCTCCTCCTCGGACCCGTTGCCGGAACCGGCCACGAACCCCACGGTTCATACCGCCGCGAACGTGCCTCGGCCAGTGTTGAGCGCGCGCCCATAACTCAGACCCCGCGCTAGCCGGGCCTCAAATGGGGGAGTAGGCTCGATTGGTCGTCGTCGGAGTCAGCGAGTCTGTCAAGATAAGTCATGGACGGCCAGGCCATTCCGCTCAAGACGACCGCAATCCGTTTTGTCCGGTCCGTCAGGACTTTTGCGCGGTCCGAGGTTGGCTGGAAGGCCAAGCTCATCTTCGCCGCGCTTGTCCTGCTCCTCTGCGCGGCGAACGCGCTCAATGTCATCAACAGCTATGTCGGCCGGAATTTCATGACGGCGATTGCCGATCGCGACATGCCCGGCTTCGTCCGGCAGGCCTTTATCTATATTGGCGTCTTCGCCGCCTTGACCCTTGTCGCTGTGATCGCTCGCTTCGGCGAGGAGCGGCTTGGGCTTCTGTGGCGCGACACGATGACTCGCGGAATCTTGCGCCGTTACCTTGCCGACGGAACCTATCAACGCCTCAACGCCTCGGAAGCGATCGCCAATCCGGACCAGCGCATCTCCGAAGACGTTCGGGCCTTCACGGTCACGACGCTTTCCTTCGCGCTCATGGCGCTCAACAGCGCCTTCACGATCGTGGCTTTCTCAGGGGTTCTGTGGACCATCAGCCCACTCCTGTTCGGCGTCGCCGTGCTCTATGCGGCAGCCGGCTCGCTCTTTACCTTTGTGTTTGGACGCCCGCTGATCAGACTGAACTACGACCAACTCGACAAGGAAGCGAGCTTCCGCTCTGGGCTCATCCATGTCCGAAACAACGCCGAAGCCATCATGTCGGCGCGAGAAGAGGACTCGCAAATGGCTCTGTTGCTCGGTCGGCTCGACAGCCTCGTCGCCAATTTTCGCAAGATCACCTCGATCAACCGCAACGTAGGTTTCTTCACCACCGGCTACAACTGGATGATCCAGATTATCCCGGCTTTCATCATCGCCCCCGCCTTTATCGAAAGGAAAATCGAGTTCGGCGTCATTACGCAGTCGGCGGTCGCCTTCTCGACGCTCGTCGCCGCCTTCTCTCTCATCGTCACCCAGTTCCAGTCGCTGTCGAGCTACGCCGCGGTCGTGGCGCGGTTGAGCGCCCTCGTCGAGGCTGTCGAACAGTCGGGCGATCCTCGATGGGAGCCGGGGTCGCCGGGTCACTAAGCCTCCCCCATTGCGCCTGAGCGAAAACCTCGCTCAACTGGAAGGCGCACCGCGCGCCAAGAGAGTAAGCCCCATGTCCCCTGCGCCAATCCACGCCGACAATTCCGCGCAGGCGGAGTATTGGAACGCCAGCGCCGGACAGCGATGGACCGACCACCAGGAACATCAGGATCAGGTTCTGGGCCCGGTTTCCGACCGTCTCATCGCCGTCGCGGCGCCAAAGCCTGGCGATCGCGTGATCGATGTCGGCTGCGGCTGCGGCGCGACGACGATCGACTTCGCCGCCCGCGTCAGTCCGGGTGGCGAGGTCCTCGGGCTCGACATTTCCGAGCCGATGCTGGCGCGCGCCCGCGAGCGGGCGCCGCAGAACCTGCCTATCCGGTTCGACCGCGCCGACGCCACCGTCTATGATTTCGAGCCCAACGGAGCCGACCTCGTGGCGTCGCGGTTCGGCGTCATGTTCTTCGCTCATCCAGCGCGCTCGTTCGCCAACCTGCGCAAGGGCCTCAAGCCTGGCGGCCGTCTCGCTTTCGCCTGCTGGCGTGAGGCCAAGCAGAATCCCTGGCTGATCCTGCCGCTGCGGGAAGCGACCAAGCACGCCCCTCCTCTGCCGGAGACAAATCCGGAGGATCCGGGGCCGTTCGCCTTCGCGAGCGAGGCGCGCGTGCGGAAGATCCTGAGCGACGCGGGCTTCGCCGACATCGTTCTCGAGCCGCACGATCTCGAGCTCGACATCGCTGTCGGCCGTGGGCTCGACACGGCCGTCCGCGCCGCGATGACGATCGGGCCGACAAGCCGGATGCTCGACGGCCAGAGCGAAGCGGTTCGGGCCGCCGCGACGGCGGATATTCGCAAGGCGCTGGCGGCGCATGCGCGCGGAGACGCCGTGCCGCTTGGCGCGGCGATCTGGATCGTCAGGGCGACGAACCCAGCATGATAGAAGCGTGGATACAACTCAAACGCGAGCTACGTGCAAATAAATCCAAGGAAAACCAAGGAAAATCACTTGCATTTCCTTGGATTCCTTTGGCGGAATCGGGACTTTTCAATCAGTTACGAGAGAAAAAAATAAAAAAATCTTCCCGTTCTTAGCTCGCGTCCCAGGTTGTGGACGAAAAACGTCTCAGGCGCAGGCGCCGCTCCATTCTCCCGCAACCGAACCCGCCAGGGGCGGGTCTAATTCGCTGGATGGGAAGAGATTTAACACATATTTCTGTTTTAGAAAAGCTTTTGCGCTTTTTTTCCCTCGACCGCTTTGACCGACTCACGCACGGGTCAAACCTTTCTTGTGGTATTGCATGGTGCGTGAGGGCGCGCCCGTGTCCGAAGTCCGGAAGATTGCTGCGATCCTGGTGGCGGACGTCGTCGGCTACAGCCGACTCGCGGGCGCGGACGAGGACCGGACGCTATCGCGACTCCGCGCGCTGCGCAGCGATCTGATTGATCCGGCCGTCGCCGTCCATCACGGACGGATCGTCAAGCGCACTGGCGATGGGCTCATCGCCGAGTTTCGCAGCGTGGTCGAAGCGGTGCGCTCCGCCATTGCGATGCAGAATGGCCTCATCGAGCGCAATGTTGGCGTGGCGGACGACCGCCGCATCGATTTCCGAATCGGAATCCATCTCGGCGACGTGGTCGAAGAAGCTGACGGCGACCTGATGGGTGACGGCGTCAACATTGCCGCGCGGCTGGAAGGCATCGCTGCGCCGGGCGCGATCTGTCTTTCCGAGGACGCCTATCGCCAAGTGAGCAGCAGGCTCGATATGCACGTCACGGATCTCGGCCAGATCGAGCTCAAGAATATTGACAGGCCGATCCGGGTTTATTCGCTGCAAGTCGGTGAGCCGCCCCAGGCGCCGGCCCCGGCGCCGGAAAAATCCACCCCGCCTCGCCTCTCCATGGTTGTGCTTCCGTTCGCCAACATCGGCGGCGGCGCGGAGCAGGAGCATTTCGTGGACGGGGTGACCGAGAGCCTGACGACCGATCTTTCGCGCATTCGAGGATCCTTCGTGATCGGGCGCAACACCGCTTTCACCTACAAAGGCAAGGCGGTCGACCTTAAGCAGATCGGCCGCGAGCTGAACGTCCGCTACGTCCTCGAAGGCAGCGTCCAGCGCGGTGGAAACCGAATGCGCGTCAATGTGCAGCTGATCGACGCCGAGACGGGCAATCATCTCTGGGCAGAGCGGTTCGACAAGCCGCTCGCCGATCTCTTCGACATGCAGGATGAAATTGTCGCGCGGCTGGCCAGCACGCTGAACGCCCAACTCGTCACCGCCGAGGCGCGACGAGCGGAGAAAGCGCCCAACCCCGATTCTACGGACCTCTATTTCCAAGGCATGGCTTGGTTCTATAAGGGCCTGACCCCTCGCTATATGGCGCAATCGCGCAGTTACTTCGATCGCGCGCTCATCGCCGATCCCAACAATGTCGACGCCGTGATTGGATTGGCAGGCGTTGAGGCGATCGAGGGCGTAAATTCCTTTGCGGCCGATCCCGTGGCTTCCTTCGCGGCGGCCGAAGCAAAGTTGATCGAAGCTCTCTCGTCGGTCCCGGACCACGTGGTTGGCCACATGTGGCTAGGACTTGTCCACATATGGACGAAGCGTGCTGCTGAGGGCATCGCCAAATGCGAGCATGCGCTGGCGCTGGACCGAAATGTCGCACGCGCCGAAGGCGCCATCGGATTTGGCAAGATACTAATCGGTCGCGCCGAAGAAGCAGAGGCTCATGTTGCTGAGGCCCTGCGCCGCAGCCCCCGCGATACGGTAGCGTTTGTCTGGATGACTCACGTGGGCCTCGCGAAGAACCTCCTGGGCAGTTGGGAGCAAGCGGTCGCCTGGTGTCGACGGGCGATCGAGGCGAACCGAAATTATCCTAGAGCGTATTTTCAGTTGGCCGTCGCTCTCGCGCAGCTTGGTAGACTTGACGAGGCGCATTCGTCAGTCACGGCCGGTATCGCGATCCACCCAACTTTTTCCCTCTCTCGCGCCCACGCAGATTGGACGGCGCTGAGCGACGATCCCACGTACCTGGGCCAGCTTGGGCCAGTTCTCGAAGGCCTGCGCAAGGCCGGAGTCCCCGAACAATGACGGCGACCCGCCGCCTCGCCGCGATCATGGCCATCGACGTCGTTGGCTACTCGCGCCTGATGGGCGAGGACGAGGTGGGAACGGCGCTGAGTGTGCGAGAGCACCGCGAGGCGGCCCGGCCGATCCTGGCGGCGCTCGGGGGCCGGATCGTCAAGACGATGGGCGACGGGCTGCTGCTGGAATTTCCCTCCGTCGTCGCCGCCGTCGAAGGCGCCATCGCGATCCAAAAACTGATGGCCGAGCGCAACGCCGATACACACGAGGCGAAACGCATCGTCTATCGCATCGGCGTCAACCTCGGCGACGTGCTGATCGAGGGCGACGACATTCTCGGCGACGGGGTCAACATCGCAGCGCGGATCGAGGCGCTCTGCGAGCCGGGCGGCGTGCTGATTTCAGGCGCGGCTTACGAACACACGCGCGGCAGGATTGATGCGGACTTTGTCGATCTCGGCGAGAAGTCGCTCAAGAACATTGAAAGGCCGATCCGGGTCTATTCGCTGCAGGTCGGCGTCCCCACCCAAGCGAGGCCTGTGACACAGCCTAAGACTCCCGAGAAGCTGCCCGAGCCGAAACCGCGCTCGGCGCTCTTGCCGCTGACTGTTGGAGTCGTGGCGCTCGTCCTGGTCGCGGGCGGCGTATGGTATTTCCTCGCCGGAAACCGCCCCGCCCCTGTCGTAGCGACCGCGTCAGCGCCCGTGGCCGCGACCGCGCCAACGCCCACCGAGCCCGCGCATCTCTCCCTCGTCGTGCTGCCCTTCGCCAACCTGTCAAGCGATCCGGCCCAAGATTATTTCGCCGACGGCATTACCGAGACCCTGACAACCGATCTCGCGCGCATCCGCGACAGCTTCGTCATCGCTCGAAACACCGCCTTCACCTTCAAGGGCAAGGCCATCGACGCCAAGGAGATCGGCAAGGAACTTGGCGTGCGTTACGTCCTCGAAGGCTCAGTGCAGCGTGACCAGAACCGGGTGCGCGTCAACGCGCAACTCATCGACGCCAAAACCGGCGCGCATCTCTGGGCCGACCGTTTCGAGGAGGACGTGGCCGACCTGTTCAAGCTGCAAGATCAGGTGGTGGCGCGATTGGCCAACACTTTGGGTGTCGAATTGATCAAGGCTGAGGCGCAAAGAGACGAGCGCATCGCTCACGCCGACGCGTTCGATCTCACCATGCGCGGCCGCGCTCTGCAGATGCGAGCTCAGGAGCAGCGGACGAAGGAGAACAACAACGCGGCGCGAGCGATGTTCGAACAGGCGCTCGCGATCGACCCGAACGATGCAGGGGCGTTGGCGGGCGACGCAACCACTTATTTGTTTGACAAGGTATTTGGTTGGGCGGACCCGAACGTCGACTATGACGCCAAAGTGGCCGGCTTGGCCGACCGATCCATCGCCATCGCCCCGGAAGAGGCCCGGCCCTATGCCACAAAGAGCCTTTATCTGAGCAGCGGAAACCATCCTGCCGAGGGCCTTCGCGCAGCCGACGCCGGCCTCGCTGTCAATCCAAATGACGCGCTCCTGCATGCGGCGCGGGGTCTCGCTGAGGATTACCTCGGCCATTTCGACCAAGGAATATCCGAGGTGAGGCAAGCGATGCCCTCGCGATCCGAACACAGGCGCATGGCACAATTTCGCATCATTTGGTGAACTGGGCCTCGGACATTTCGATGCGGCGATCGAGGAATCGAACAAGGCGATTGACGCTGGTTATCGTGTTTTCCCAGCCTACGCACAACTGACTGTCGCCTACGCCTTGGAGGGGAAGCCGGCAGAGGCGAAAGCCGCCCTGTCCGAGGCGCGTCGCGCAAACCCGAAACTCACGGTCAAATTGATGCGTGAGCGCGATCCAAATTTTCCGTGGATGTCCGAAGGCTTGCGCAAAGCCGGGCTGCCGGAAGAGTGAATGCGGAGCCAGCACGCGCCAGGTTGATTACGATCTTCGCTGCTTCGACGGTCGAGTCGACGAATGGCGGCTAGCACAGATTGCATTTGGGTCGACCCTGCCCTTGTAGCCGCGCTCGACAGCCCGTCGTGAGACGGGCGTTCTTGCGAACGCCCTTCGGAGCGCGGCCGGCGCGGTCAGCGACCGCGCCTACAGCCCCCGATTCGACGGAATTGCAATCTGCTCTAGTGCTCCAACTGCGAGATCCAGCGATCTGAAAGGACCGCAGTCAGGCTGGTTAGTTGACCTAGGCGTGACCCACGTCCTGCCCCCGCAAGAACGCCCGCATGAGGAAACTTGCCTGTTCGGGACCGTAGGCGTGTTCCGCGCCGACCGGGCACGCCCGGCGAGTCCGGCATCCCTCGGCCATGCAATCCCCGCCCGCCGTGCTTCGAAGGTGACCCGCGCAAGCGGCGACGTCGTAGCCCGCCTCCGAAAACGCTCCAACCGGACAGGTCTTCAAGCACCAGCGTCCCGAACACGTTTCACATGGGCTTGGGACCGGCGCCGGCTCGGCGACGGCGAGCTCTTCGTTGAGCCCAAGGGCGCCGCGGTAGGAATGCCACAGGCCGTAATACGGGTGAATTAATAGGCCAATTGGTGAGGAATGGACCGGTTCTGCGCGCTGCGCCCATCGCTGGAACGGCAAAAAAGGCGGCCCGTCGAATGGGAACAGCGCTGTCGCGCCGAGTTCGTGCGCCAGGCTCTCCATCAGCCGCCGGCTCCAGCGGTCGAGCGGGTCGGCAAGCCCATCGCCCGCCTCGGGCGACGCGGTGAATGCATTCCAGCCGTCGCGGCCGACCACGCCAGCGAGAACGATCGTGCGCATGTCGGCGAGCGCGCCGGTCCGCTCGCCCTCCTCGAGCTTGAACGCCCCGCGAGGAACGAGGCCGGCTCGCTCGATGGCCGAAAACGCAGTCTCGATCAGTATGGCACGCTCCGTCATCGCGGAATCGCCTTACACGGCGGAAGCTTGACTCCGGTTTTGTCAGGTCGTACCTGACCGTCAGGATTAACCTGACGGATGGCGCGATGACAAAACTGCACTGCTCGTTCTGCGGCAAATCGGAGGACGAAATCCAGAAACTCGCGGCAGGACCTAGCGGCATCTTCATCTGTAACGAATGCGTCGGAGTGTGCCAGGCGATCATGGCAGGCGAAGGAGCCGGCGTGAGCCGCGCCTTCGATCCGAGAACCTGGCCCAAGGAGCGGCTCCTGGCGCTCCTGCGACCGGTCGGCGCGACAGCCGACGCCTACCGCGAACATCTCCAGACCATCGTCGACACGCTAAGAACGCAAGACGTCAGTTGGGCCGAGATCGCCAACGGGCTCGGCGTATCTCGCCAAACCGCCTGGGAGCGCTTTTCATAGCTGGTTCCCCGGTCGACGTGAAACGAGGCCGGTTCGCCGGATGGCGGCGAACACAGTCTCAACCTCGGCGCCTTTCACGCGGATCGTCCTGCGCCTAGGCGACAAGCGTCTTTGGACTTTACCCGCATGTCAGCCCTGTTGGTTTATATACGAACCATCTTGCGCCAAACCTCCGCGTGGCGCAAAAACTCAAATGCGCGCCGACGAGAGCGAGAGCGGCGCAACGGCGGAGGCTCTCATTGGACGCGGCCTATAGCGAAGTCAGTGACGGCGTGTTTCGCGCCGGTAAGCTGACCCGCGGCCCTTGGCATCCCGACCATCAGCACGCCGGGCCGCCTTCGGCGCTGATCTGTCGCGCGATCGAACGCGTCGCGGCCAAAGACGGATTGACCCAACTCGGGCGGCTCACTGTCAACCTGCTGAGGCCCGCGCCCATCGGCGAGTGTCGCGTCGAGGTCGCGGCGGACTACACCGGCCGCAACGCCGGGCACTTTTCGGGTCGCTTGACGGCCCAGGACAAGGACGTCGCGCGTTTCACGGCGCTCATGCAGCGCGAGGAGGATTCGCCCATTCCAAAGGGGACTCCGGGCCATCCGCCGCCGCGGGCTCCGAAGCCGCCCGACCAAAGCCCGGTCGTCGAGATGCCTATGGCGGCGCTGAGGAGTGGTTACGGCCATCTGGTCGAAAATCGGATTGCGGCGGGGCGCTTCTTCAACGGACCCTCCGTCGCCTGGTTTCGCATGAACCATCCGCTCATCCAGGGCGAGGATCCTAGCCCCTATCAGCGCGTTGCGGTCGCTGGAGATTCGGGTAACGGAGTAACGCGCGCTGACGCTACTTCGCCCTGAGCGCCTCGACGCCCGGCAGCGCCTTGCCTTCCATCCATTCCAGGAACGCGCCGCCCGCGGTCGAGACGTAGGTCAAGTCGTCGGCGACTTTGGCCTCGTTGAGCGCGGCGACGGTGTCGCCGCCGCCGGCGACGGAGGTCAACTTGCCTTGCCTGGTCAGGCGCGCCGCCGTCTTCGCGATCGCCATCGTGGCGGCGTCGAAGGGAGGCGTCTCGAAGGCGCCGAAGGGGCCGTTCCACACCAGTGTTTTGATTTCTCCCAGCACCTTTTCGACCGCGGCGATCGACTTCGGCCCGATGTCGAGGATCATCTCGTGCTCGGGAACATGATCGACGTCGACGACATGCACACGGACATGAGGCTTAAGCTCGGCAGCGACCGTCGCGTCGACCGGAAGCAGAATTCGGCATTTCGCCTTCTTCGCCGCTGCGACGATCGAGCGCGCAGTGTCGGCGAGATCCTTCTCGCACAGCGACTTGCCGACCCCCTTGCCTTCGGCGAACAGAAAGGTGTTGGCCATGCCGCCGCCGATGATGAGGACGTCGACCTTGTTCACGAGATTGCCGAGCAGATCGAGCTTGGTCGACACTTTGGCGCCGCCGACGATCGCAGCGACGGGGCGCTTCGGACTGCCGAGCGCAGCCTCCAGCGCCTCGAGCTCTTTCTGCATCGCCCGTCCCGCATGCGCGGGCAGCTTGTGGGCGAGCCCATGCGTCGTCGCATGCGCGCGATGGGCGGCGGAGAAGGCGTCATTGACATAGACGTCGCCGAGCTTGGCGAGCTCGTCGACATGGGCGGGGTCGTTCTTCTCCTCGCCCTTATGGAAGCGGGTGTTTTCGAGCAGAAGCACGTCGCCGTTTTTCATCTTGGCGATCGCGTCGTCGGCTGTCTTGCCGATGCAGTCGGTTGCGAACGCGACCGGCCGCTTGATGATGTGGGCGACCGCGGCGGCGACCGGCTTCAGCGAATTGGCCTCGTCAGGGCCGCCCTTGGGCCGGCCAAAATGTGCAAGCAGAATGACCTTGCCGCCTTTGTCCGCGATTTCCGCGATCGTCGGCGCGACGCGTTCGATGCGCGTCGCATCGGTCACGCGGCCGTTCTCCGTCGGAACGTTGAGATCGACGCGCAACAGAACGCGCTTGCCGGCCAAGTCGGCGTCATCGAGCGTGCGGAACGGTTTTGTCATGGGGCCTCACAAGCGTCCGGTGGCGGCGAAGCACTCCGGTTCCGTCCGTTCTGTCATGCCCGCGTGAAGCGGGCATCCAATCCAGCCGCGCCCGGTCGAGCGGGGCTTTCACGACACGATTCTGGACCCCCGCTTTCGCGGGGGTGACACCCAATCCTTAGATCAGTTTCGCCATCGCGACGGCCGTGTCCGCCATGCGGTTCGAGAAGCCCCATTCGTTGTCGTACCAGGACAGCACGCGGACGAAATTGCCGTCGATGACCCTGGTCTGATCGAGATGGAAGATCGAGGAGCGGTCGTCGTGATTGAAATCGCTCGAGACGTTGGGCTCGTCGGTATAGCCGAGGATGCCCTTGAGCGGACCGTTGCCGTCCGCGGTCGTCTTGATCGCGTTGTTGATCTCGTCCTTGTTGGTCTCGCGCTTGGCGACAAACTTGAAGTCGACGACCGAGACGTTTGGCGTCGGCACGCGGATCGAGGAACCGTCCAGCTTGCCCTTGAGATCGGGCAGCACGAGACCGACCGCTTTCGCAGCGCCGGTCGTGGTCGGGATCATCGACAGCGCCGCGCCGCGAGCGCGGTAGAGATCCTTGTGCAACGTGTCGAGCGTCGGCTGATCGCCGGTGTAGGAATGGATGGTGGTCATGAACCCGTGCTCGATGCCGATCGCGTCATTGAGCACCTTGGCGACCGGCGCCAGGCAATTGGTCGTGCATGACGCGTTGGAGACGACGAGATGATCCTTGGTCAGCTTGTCGTCATTGACGCCATAGACGACGGTCAGGTCCGCGCCTTCCGCCGGCGCCGAGATGAGGACGCGCTTCGCGCCCGCCTTGAGGTGGGCCGCCGCCTTCTCACGCGCGGTGAAGATGCCCGTGCATTCGAGCGCAACGTCGACGCCGAGCGCCTTGTGCGGAAGCTCGGCCGGATCCTTGATCGCCGTCACCTTGATCTTGTGGCCGTCGACCACCATCGTGTCGCCCTCGACCTTGACCTCGTGAGGAAAGCGCCCGTGGATACTGTCGTAGCGCAAGAGGTGCGCGTTGGTCTCCACCGGGCCCAGATCGTTGATGGCGACGACCTCAACGTCCTTGCGGCCCGACTCCAAAATTCCGCGCAGCACCAGCCGCCCAATCCGGCCGAAGCCATTGATCGCTACCTTGGCAACCATCGTCTCTTCTCCTGAAGCGCCCGCGACATGCCCGCAGACGCCTCGCAACTCAAGCCACTGAAGCGGCGCTTATTGTCCGATCCCCAGGCCGAAGTCTACAGGCACGTGGGAAAATGGGACATTTCATTTGATTTGCCGCAAAAATGCGCACCCTCGTTTCGGCTCGAGCAAGGGCTGCCGCGAGCTAGGCCGTTCCCCAAACCTGGACGATGCGCGGGAGAGCGGCCAGCGTCGAGGGATCGTCGGCGAAAGCTCTCAGTTTCTGGGCGAGCGTGTCGATCTCCGCCTCGGTAGCCAGCCCATAGCGCAAAAGCGACCCGCCAATGAGTTGCATGG
>Ga0210406_10000956_pt1 | contig 37454 bp, 29 predicted proteins | sample IncBWC30MmetaG_FD_155454 | JGI IMG/M metagenome (GOLD analysis project Ga0210406, IMG submission 155454) | Forest soil microbial communities from Barre Woods Harvard Forest LTER site, Petersham, Massachusetts, United States - Inc-BW-C-30-M | ecosystem: Environmental > Terrestrial > Soil >... | reverse complement strand
GCATTTCCAAATGCCGTCCGCTTGTTTTCTCCAGATCTCGAGGCGTCGTCCTCGATCTGATACCGGTGCCCCGCGCGAGTCGCCGAAGCGCAGTTCGTAAGCTTCGATCAGAAGAGCCTGCTCGCCTGACCAGGCCACCTGCACCTTGATCGGAGTCCAGGCGACCGAGAAGTGGGGCAGCGCCAGCAGGTGGCTCACGGAATGGCGAACAATTTCCTTGTCGCTCGCGAGCTGGTCATTGGGCAAAAGGATCACCGCATCAGCGGCATAGAACGCCATCCAGGCCTCGACACTGGCGGTGTGCGCAGCCGCGGCCCAATCAGCGTCGGCCTTGCGCACCGCCGCCTCGGCCGCCGCCAGATCGGCCGCGAGGCTCGGCCGGTAAACGGCCAGGGAGGCGACAGCCAGAAATGCAAGAAGTGCCGGCAGCCCATTTTTCATAATTGATACCCGGACGCAAATGCCCTTGAGTTTATCTTGTTAGTTGCTCCAAGTAGACGCGCGCACACCCTGCGGCAATTACGTAGTTTCAAATCTACTCGGGTTAACTAGTATCCGCGACTGTAGTTGCGGCTTCACGCAAAGGGATGCTTCTTATGATCGGACTTCGCCGCTTTATCTTCAGTGCGTTTGCTGTCGGCGTGTGCCTGATAGCCACGGCGCCGAGTTGGGCCGTGCCGAGCTTTGCCCGGCAGACAGGAATGACGTGTGCCGCCTGCCACACCATATTTCCCGAGCTGACTCCGTTTGGTCGCGAATTCAAGCTCAATGGCTACGTTCTTGACAACATCAAGCAAGTCACGGGAATCGATACCTCGAATCGCTCCACGCTCGCACTGAATATCCTGGCGCCATTCAGTCTGATGGCGCAGATTTCCTATACCCACACCGGTGCGGCGCTGCCGGACTCCAGCCTTGCCGGAGCGCTGGCGAAGGACGGCGATGTACTCTTCCCGCAGCAAGTGAGCTTCTTTTACGCGGGCAAGATCGCCGATGAGTTGGGGGCTTTTATCCAGCTCACCTACGACGGGGTCGGCGACAGTTTCGGATTTGACAACACCGACATCCGCTACGCGCATCATTTGTCGTTCGGCGGTGCGAACGCCAATGACCACAGTATGATCCTCGGCGTCACTCTCAATAACAACCCGACGGTGCAGGACGTGTGGAACACCACCCCGGCGTGGGGATTCCCGTATTCCTCGAGCAGCGTCGCATCTTCGGCAATCACCTCCACGAAAATCGACAGCGGTGCCGGGGGCTTTGGCCAACACGTCGCCGGCCTCGGTGTTTACGCGTGGTTCGACGCTCACTATTACGCTGAACTCACCCTGTACACCTCGGCAGTTCGAGGAGGCGCTCACCCTCTCGACAGCACCAATAGCACCGTGACCTCTGGAGCGGCGCCTTATTGGCGCGTGGCCTACGAGCAGCGTTGGGACCGAAACTCCCTTGAAATCGGCGCCTACGGGACTAGCGCGCGCACGCACCCCGGAAATGGCACAGCGCTCGCCGGTGCGGTCGATAAATGGACGGACGTCGCGGCGGATGTTCAATATCAGTTCATTGGAGAGGAACATTTGTTCACCGCGCTCGCCACCTATATCCACGAGAGTCAGACGCTCGATGCGAGCGTTATCGACGGGTTTGCCGCGAACACCGACAACAATCTGAAGACGTTTAAATTGATGGGCGAATATTATTATCATCGGAAAATCGGCGGTTCGGTCGCATACTTCAGCACCTCAGGCAGCACCGATCCGGTGCTCTACACTCCCGCGCCGGTCACCGGCAGCGCGAATGGCAGCCCCGACACGAAGGGCTACATTCTCGAGGTGAATTACCTGCCGTGGCTCAATACCAAGCTGCAGGCCCAGTATGTCGGTTACCAGAAGTTCAACGGCCAAAACGGCAATAACCCGGGCGGCTACGACGGCAGCGGCCGCACCGCATCCAACAACAACACCCTGTACTTGTTGGCCTGGCTGAACTTCTAATTTGCAAACGCGAGGATTTATGAAGTCAGAGTACGTTGTCGCCCTTGTGATGAGCGCCTCGATTTGGATGACGGGGATCGCCCAGCCGGCGGATTCTCCTGTAGGCACTCCCGCAGAGGTTCCTGCAGCCACACCCATCACTGACGCGCAGAAAGCCGCGCTACGCAAAACCATCGAGACCTGCGGCACCTGTCACGGGATCAACGGCCGCAGTGTGGCGCCGACATTCCCGAACCTGGCAGCGCAGAGCGCGCCTTACATCGAATTGCAATTGCATGCCTTCAAGGATCAATCGCGCGCCGATCCCGACGCGCAGGCTTACATGTGGGGCATGGCATCGCCGCTTAACGATGCCACGATCAGCGGTCTTGCCGGTTATTTCGCTGCGCAGCCGGCGGCGGTGGGCACACCCGGCAGCCCTGCACTCATTGCGCAAGGTAAGAAATTATACGAAGAAGGCGTGCCGGGGCGGCAAATTCCTCCATGCGCCACCTGCCACGGCCCTCGCGCCCAAGGCATGGCGACCTTTCCGCGCCTTGCCGGTCAACATGCGCCGTATCTGCTCAAGCAGCTGCTGGTGATACAAAGTGTCTTGCGCGTGGCCCCGGTAATGCACGGCATAGTCAAGGATCTGACCAAGGATCAGATGCAGGCGGTAGTCGCCTATCTTGAATCCATATAGCCCAGATCGATACCGCTACGGCGGCGCACTAAACAGCGTACCCACCGCGGTGGTGATACCCATCGCTGATGCGCCCCACATGAGAACGCGCGCCGCACCGCGGATAATCGGGGCACCGCCCATATGCGCCGCGAGCGCTCCTAGCGCAGCGAGAAAGACCAGCGAAACGATCGCAATGACGAGGCCGGCTTCCCGAGGAAACAAAAAGCCCGATATCAGTGGAGCGATTCCACCCAACGCAAAGCTGATCGACGACACCAAGGCGGCTTGCAGCGGCCGAGCGGTCAGGGCTTCCGTGATGCCTATATCATCCCGCGCGTGGGCACCAAGGGCATCGTGGGTCATGAGCTGCTGCGAGACCTGGGCGGCAAGTTCCGGATCCAACCCACGTCCAATATAGATGTCGCGAAGTTCTGCTATTTCGGAAGCAGAGTCATGCCGAATGGCTTCTTGTTCAATATCGAGGTCAGCGCGTTCGGTATCGGCCTGCGAGCTGACGGAGACAAATTCGCCGGCCCCCATTGAGAGCGCCCCGGCGACGATCCCGGCAATACCCGCTGCAAGGATTCCAGATGGCGTCGAGCGCATCGCCGCGACACCGAGCATGAGACCGGAGATTGACAGCACCCCGTCGTTCGCGCCGAGCAATCCTGCACGCATCCATCCGGACCGGTGAGTGCGATGAACGTGCGATGCCATGGTCAGCAGGCGCAGTATTCGCCGATCAGTCGCGCGTCTACCTCGTTCTCCGCCGCCAGCCAGTCCTGCAGCTCATGACCGGCAGAAAAGCCTCGACGCATTGCGCTGAAGTACGCCGCCTCGGCTATGCACGCGTTGCGGTCCTCCGAAATACGCGGCGTCCTACACATTTGCAGTTGGTCCAGAAGAAGCTTGGCGGCAGGTACCTTGACTCTTGGAACGATGCGAGACGCGGCGTTTGCCGCAATCCGCTCCAATGCCGCGACTGCGTGTCGCGCGTGAACTTCACGAGTGTCCATGGTCTTCCCCCGTGCAATGATCGTCGGACCCGAAGGAAAGATATCCCTTACGGGATGCGAATGGTATGCGGGGAAATGCACTCAAATTACGGGTTTCACGTATAGGAAATTTGCGTCACTTGGCCAAACATTGGTCGACAACCACGGATCGTCGATTGGCCGGCAGCGCGGCGCACGCTTATCACGAGACGAATGCGAGGAGTCGACGATGACACAGAGTCTTGCAACGCAGCTTATTATCGCCACAGCCATGGCCGCGTTGACCGTGGTTATGCATCTTCTGGGACTGAGCGTCCTGATTGCCGCCACTAACCGTCATTCCAACCGCTTGCAAACCGAGCGCGCTCTCGCGCGGCAGATCCTGGTTCTTCTCGGGGTCTCCTTCGGCCTGTTCATTCTGCACGGTGCCGAGATTTGGAGCTACGCGACATTGTATTATTGGGTTGGCGCCACGCGCTCGTTCGCAGATGCACTTTATTTCTCGACCGCAACCTATGCCACCATCGGCGATCGCGATCTTATTTCAAAGAGCTGGCGAGTCCTGGGAGCGATCGAGGGCGCCAACGGCATCATCTTGCTTGGGTGGTCGACAGCATTCTTCGTCTCAATTGTCGCGCGGATTCGCGCGCTTGAGCACGACTGGTCGGGCGCCTTCGGCGAAAGTCCGCAGCAAACAGCCCGACCGAACATCAAAAACGTTCTGGACGCCGCATAAGGTGCACTCGATCACCGCGTCTCAACTACCTCCGAGGCTCATATCGCAGAACGGTATCGGCTTGCTGCGTGCACTTGCCTGAAATTCGGAAACATGGCGAGCCGGGCGCTGTCGAAAGTGCTCCACTGATTCGCATCCGCATTTTGATGGCAATTGCCAACGACGAGAGGTTCTTGGGCGGCCGGCAACGACAGGTTTGCTTTGTTGCGACGCGCCAAAAAACGTTGCCCCGCCCGTACGCTAGCGCACAGACCACAAGTATGTCCTCGTTGTAATTTGCACGCGCCCGAAAAATCTGCTGGGTCATCCCGGGAAATGAATGAGTGACGCTGCGAAGGATCCACTGCTGAACCATTTGCTGGCCGCCTTGCCAGAGGATGTCTGGCAGCGATGGAAGGGAATGGTTGAAGCCACTGACTTGACACTCGGGCAAGTCATGTACGAACCCGATGGCATCTTGACTCATGTCTACTTTCCGACCACAGCCATCGTCTCGCTTCTGTACGTCATGCAGAACGGCGCTCCGGCGGAAATCGCGGTTGTCGGGAATGAAGGTGTGGTGGGTGTATCGATATTCATGGGAGGCGAATCCACCCCGAGCCGGGCGGTCGTGCAAAGCGCCGGGCATGGTTTCCGCTTGAAGTCGCAACTTCTGAAGGATGAGTTCGGAGCAAACGCGCCGGTGCTGCACCTTTTGTTGCGATACACGCAGGCGTTGATTACGCAGATGGCACAGACGGCCGTCTGCAACCGGCATCACTCGCTTGATCAGCAACTCTGTCGCTGGCTGTTGTTGAGTCTCGATCGGCTCCAGGGCGATGAACTCATCATGACCCAGGAACTCATTGCAAACATGCTGGGCGTGCGCCGCGAAGGGGTGACCGAGGGTGCTACCAAACTGCAAGAGGCGGGATTGATCCGCTACGCACGCGGCCGAATTACAGTCTTGGATCGTTCAGGACTCGAACAACGCAGTTGCGAATGTTACGCGGTCGTCAAGACCGAGTACGATCGCCTCCTTCCAAGACAGCAGGCGGCGTAGCGCCCAAAGCGGCTCGCCAAATCGTGCGGTGTATCACAGGGTTGCCACTTAAACCGATCACGAGGCTGTTTGGCAACCGCTAAGCGGCCCAGCGAACAGAGCGAATAAACCGCGTCCGGTACAGTGAATCTGGCCACAAGATTCGCGAAACCCACAAATAACATGCCGACTCCTCAAACCTCAGCCGGAATACGATTCGCGAGGGACATCACGCCCAACGTGACAGCCCGGGTTGGCCCGAAAGTGCTCCTGGTAGACGACGACGAACTGGTGCGCAATTGCTTGGGGCCGATCATTGCAGCCGCAGGGTATGAAGTAGCTACCGCGCCGGATGCGGAAACCGCACTTGTATCGATGCAGCGGAATTTTGCATCGATCGTAATACTCGACGTCAGTATGCCGGGTATGGACGGTCTGGATTTGTGCCGTGCCATCCGACAGGAAACCTATTCGGGCTACGTGTATCTCATGCTGCACACGTCGAAAGACGCAGAAGCAGATATTCTTGCAGGTCTCGAGGCCGGCGCCGATGACTACCTAAGCAAGAGCACGCCTAAATCTCAGTTGGTGGGTCGGCTGCGCACCGCGCAGCGCATTTTGCGGCTTGAACATTCGCTCAAAGCGGCGCTCGGCGACCGGGAGCAAATGGCGATGACCGACGTGTTGACGGGCGCCTTCAACCGGCGATACCTCTTGCAGAATCTGAGCCACGAATTGCGAAAAGCACATCGGTCGCGCGGTGACTTATCCGTGCTGATCCTGGATTTTGATCATTTCAGCCAGGTCAACGACCATTATGGGCATGCCACAGGAGATGCGACGCTCACGGAACTGGCAAAGCGCATCCAAACGACCCTGCCGCGTGCCGGCGATTGGTACGCGCGGCTGGGCGGGGACGAATTTGTGGTCGTTTTGCCGCAGACCGATATCATCGGCGCCGGCGTATTGGCAGAGAAACTGCTGCGTGCCGTGAATGCTGCGCCACTGCACGCCGGCGCAGGCGTGGTGCAAATGACGGTCAGCATAGGCGTCAGCGGACTGGGCGCAATCAAAAGTCGGGACGCTGCCACGCCGGAGATGCTTCTGGAGCTCGCGGACCAGTGCCTCTACAAGAGCAAAAAGGCCGGTCGAAACACAGCCACGATACCGAATGTGATCGATGGACACTTTGGAAACGGGCGGTCAGACGGAAATCAAGCGCTGGTTCGAGCGTGACCTAACGATTCGGATTTTGTGCGGGTATCGTAAAGGTGAATTGCGCACCCATGCCGACCGCTGCCTCGACAGAAATGCGGCCGCCGTGCCGCTCCACGATTCGCTGCACAATCGACAGGCCGATGCCGGTACCTTCAAATTCCGCCGCGCTGTGCAAGCGATGAAACATTTTGAACAGTTGGTCCACATGAGCCATGTTGAACCCCGCGCCGTTGTCACATACGACGTACGTGCATTCGCCTCCTCTTACGTAGCCCTCGACCGTCACGAGGGATTGCGGTACGAGGCTGCTGAACTTGATCGCATTCGATAGGAGATTTACGAAGACTTGTTTGAGCAGTGCCGGATCTGCAAACGCGTCGGGTAATTCGGCCACTCGAAGTTCGACCTTCGAACCCGGGGCGCTGATCTGCAGTTCCTGAAATATTTCGTGAACCAGCGTCGTAACGGGTACGCAAGCCTTCAGAACCGGACGTTGGCCAAGGCGCGAAAAACTCAGCAGATCGTCGGTCAATTTGAGCATTTGTTCGCCGTTGTCGGCAACATGTCCGAGGAATTCGCTTTGTTTTGCATTCAGTGCGCCGGCCCTCCCGTCGATCAATAGCTGTGAAAATCCGATGATTCGATTGAGATGTCCGCGAATGTCGTGCGATACCGACGAGTTGTAGGCGTCGAGATCCTTGTTTGCGGCTTGCAGCCGGCGGTTCGATTCTTCGAGTTCAGCCGCACGATTGGCCAACTCGCACTGCAGCGTCGCGTTTTCCAGGCGAAGTCTGCGCACGCCCAGTGCGCGCGTTAATACCGGCATGGCGACACTTAGATTGAACGGCTTGATCATGTAGTCGAGGGCGCCGCCTTTCATTGCCTCTACCGCCGTGTCGATGGTACCGTGGCCGGTCATCACGATGCTCACCAGATTCCGGTCTACAACCTGCGCCTCGCGAAGCAGCGACAAACCGTCCATTACGGGCATCTTGAGATCGGTGACGAGGATATCGAAGCGTTCCGCATCGTCGCGCGCCGCAGCACGTAGGGCCTCCAAGGCGAGCGGCCCGGACGCGACTCCGAGTGTCGAGAATCCCTCCAATTTCAATATGCGGCACAGGGCTTCGACCAAGTTGCTCTCGTCATCGACGATCAAAATGCGCGCTGCGCGTTCGTGGCTCACGTCAATGTCGCGTCGGTCAATTCATCGAGCACCGCGCGCAGCATGGTCATCTTCGGCGGCTTACCCAGGCCTGTTACGTCGGAACTGGACTCGAGGACGCGCGTCGGTGTTCCGACGTCAATGCTCACGCTCATGGCGGCATTCCGTCGAATCGCGCGAGCAGAGCCGCGAGGCAACACCGGCAATCTGTTATTTGCGAGAGTCTACTCACCTGATGTGTATAGGCTGTTTGGCGGCCGCTGGATAGGCGGCGACGCACGTATTTGATCTTTCGCGAAATTACCGGGAGTTGTCCGCTCGATTCGGCAAGTGTCACAGTTTCCCTACATCATCACTCTTAGACTTCCTGTAGGTTCCAGCTAGGGCTGTGCTGGAATGTCAGGAAGGAGCCGATCATATTCTCGTTTGACTGTGGCGTAACACTCGCAGCTGCGCTTCTCCAACTCTTTGCGGTCCAGCACGTGGATGTGCCCGCGCGAGTAGCGGATCAAACCCGCGTCCTGCAGTTTGCTCGCGGCCTCATGAACTCCTTCGCGGCGCACGCCGAGCATTTTTGCGATGAGTTCCTGCGTCATGACAAGTTCGTCGCCGTGGAGTCGATCGAGGCTCAACAACAGCCAACGACACAGTTGTTGCTCAAGCGAGTGATGCCGATTGCAGACGGCCGTTTGGGTCATCTGCGTAATCAATGCCTGCGTATAGCGCAACATTAGATGCTGTACGACGGCGGAGCGATTGAACTCCCTCTTAAATTCTTTTGCCGGCATTCGGATACCCGCTCCGCCGCTTTGCACCAACGCGCGACTGGTGGTCGAGCCGTCGCCCATCACCAAGAAGATGCCAACCATTCCCTCGTTGCCCACGACTGCAATCTCCGCGGAAGCTCCGTTTTCCATGACATAGAGAAGGGAAACGATGGCAGCGATGGGAAAGTAGACGAAGTCCGCGGTTTGGCCGCTTTCGTACAGTACTTCGCCAAGCGGGATTTCAACGCACTCCAGATCCTGCAGCCAGCGCAGCAAAATGCTATCGGAAAGTGCACCGAGAAGAAGATTCAGCCGGGCGTCTGCCATGGTGATCATGGCAGACCACACCGGCGTTGCCGCCCGGAACGGCAAACAGCATAACTTAAACGGCAAGTTTCCAATTCCATTTGGTGCCTCGAGGTCATCGGTCGCACACGTGCGGCAATGGCGTGCAGGACTATTGCTGTCCAGCGAAGCGTAGGCCCAATGGCGCCATTTCACAATACCGTCACGGCAGCGAGGAGATATATCAGCGTACTTTGTACAGCAAAGATCGCACTCCGGCGCTCGAGCAGAATCGGCCGCCGCCCAAGACGGACAATCGATCATATTTGTGAAGCAGTTCGTTCTAATCCGGCGATATCAAACCGCACGGGCGCCAACTGTCACGATCTCCCTACATCCTTGCGCAGCAGCGTCTCCCTACACTGCGCTCAACCATCGACTAAAGATTGCGGCGGGTAAACGACATGGATGAACACTTAGAAATCATTGGGAAGGGTGCGCCGGGCATGGTCATGCCTCCGCGGCGCAAGCTGCGATATCACCCGGGAAACGTCACCGTTCTTGCGAAACGCCGATTGCGCTTGGAAATGGATCTTCGTCGCGCGATCGAGAACCATGAGCTTACGCTGTTCTTTCAGCCTCAGTTCGACGTAGCAGACGGACATGCGTGCGGCGTGGAGGCACTCGCCCGCTGGTTTCGATCCGACGGCAGCGTCGTGGAACCTCAAACGTTCATTCCACTCGCAGAGAAAACGCACTTAGTCGGTGCGCTTGGCGCGTGGGTTCTCAAACAAGCGTGCGAGACAGTGAACACCTGGCGGACTCAAAGGTCTTATCCCGTCACCCTCTGCGTCAATGTCTCTGCACATCAAATAAATGGGGTCTTTGCCAAAGAGGTGCAACGGGCATTGAAGAGTACCGGTTTCCCGGCAAAACAGCTCGAATTGGAGATCACCGAAAGCGCGTTGATCAGCGACTCGCATACCATCATCGAGTGTTTCCGGCATTTGAAAATGATGGGTGTGAGAATCGCCATCGATGATTTTGGGACTGGTTACTCCAGTTTGAACTATCTTTCCCGACTGCCCGTTGATCGTCTGAAACTGGACAAATCCCTGATTCACAACTTGACCACTCAATGGAAGGACGTGGCGATCGTGCGCGCCGTCATCGAGTTGGGCAGGGAATTGGGAATCGCCGTCATTGCCGAGGGCGTCGAGACAGAAAAGCAATTCCAAATCCTGAAGGACTTGGGTTGTCTGCAGGTGCAGGGCTATCTGCTGGCCAGACCAACATTTCAAAAGGAAGCGCGTGCCATGATCGACATACCATGGGGTGGCCGGAATTGGCGTTCAACGTCCAAGGACCGCGGTCCGGGGATACTAAATGCATCTTGAACAATCCCGGTCCGGAGAGGTTGCAGGCGGTGAGCTTCACGACACCACCATCGTGCAGCAGTTGGTGCCGCAGTGGCAGTGCCGTGTGCTCATCGTAGACGACGATGAGATCGTGCGAGCACAGCTCATGACGATGCTCCAACGCGCACGCTACGACGTTCAAGTCGCGGCATGTGGCGAAGAGGCTTTGCGCATTCTAGACACATCACAGTGCCAGATCGTACTGACTGATTGGCAAATGCCGGGTATGGACGGACTTGACCTATGCCGTAAAGTGCGGCTCGAGCATGTTGAAGGATATGTATACGTCATGATGCTGACGGTGCGGGAAGGCAAGCAGGACATGCTGTTGGGCATGGCGGCCGGCGCCGACGATTACATCGTCAAGGGGTCCTCGAGCGAGGAGATTCTGGCGCGAATGGAAGTCGCGCGGCGCATCACGCATCTCGAGTACTCGCTGCGCTTGAGCAACCGAGAAAACCGGCGTTTATCGGTTACTGATCCGCTGACAACCGCACACAATCGGCGATATCTGATGAAATACCTGCCGCGTGAGCTGGCGCGAGCGCAGCGTTACAATCGTCCTCTGTCTATTTTGTGTTGCGACATCGACGGCTTCAAGCAAATCAACGATCGCCTGGGTCACGCAGCGGGCGATCATGTGCTTCAGGAGTTCGTACTCCGCGCAACCAGCTGCCTCCGTGAAACCAGCGATTGGCTGGCGAGATCGGGCGGCGATGAATTCATCATCGTGATGCCCGAAACGAACTTGAAAGGGGCCAATTGCGTCGCTCGTAAACTTCGCAGTGTCTTGAGCGAGCCGTTACTGTCTGTACATGGGCAGCCCCTCAACGTCACCGTCAGCATCGGCGTGACCTCACTGGAAACACACGGCGAGCTATCGAAAACGAGCGCGGTCGAGTTGCTTCGTGCGGCGGACCGAGGTCTCTACAGGAGCAAGCAAGCCGGCAAAGATCAAATTACAGCGGCGTCCGCCTCTTGCGCCTGATCCCGGCAAATCTCGCGGCGCTTGTCGCCTGTGCGCCTACAACCACGCCGGCATGAGGGTGGTGGTCCCGGCATTGGCCCACCCGGCGCCCGCGGGCGCGCGCTCGATGTCAATGCGCGCGCGAAGATGGAAGCGATCCGGACGATATAAATATGTGTGATGTTCAATCGATCGACCATCGCGGTCGCGGCTCAATCTCCGTATGCACAAGAGCGCTGACGTCGGTTCAATTTCGAGATGCTGAGCCGCAACCGCGTCGGCGGCCACCGCCGTTGTTGTCTGCTCGGCATAGACGGCCAGAATGCCCATTTCTGCCAAAGCAGTCAGGACCACCTGGCGACCTAGCTGCCGGCGCTTCAGGCGCGTTGCCAGGCGCTCGGGAACATGACTGATGCTGAGCATGAACGGACGCCTATTGAAGCTGCGGCACCGGTGTACCTCGAGGCACTTTTCGCCGAACTCAGGATCACGTTCCCGTACATACGCCGGGGTCTTACATGAAACAATCTGCAGAACACGGCTTGTCGTGGTCTGTTTCGCAGTTTCAGGATCATCAATCGCGTTGGCGATCGTGTCGGGCGAATATCCTTGCGTCTGCACACGTCGCGCGATAGTGCCGCTGCCGCGTCGCCGTAGGATCCTTTTCTCCAGTTCCAATCGTGCGAGCGAGCGCCGAACGGTATTTCTGGAGATTGCAAACTGTCGCATCAGCTCCGTTTCGCTGGGCAGCGTACTCCCGGGCTCGATGACCCCCTTGTCCAAGGCCATGGCAAGAATCACATACAACTGATGGTAACAGGACACGCCGCGGCGACGGCGAATGCTTCCCAGATCAATCATCGATCATCTCCTCTAAACAACTACCTTTAGAAGTACATCTGCAGAAATGATTAACGGCGATCGCCGGCCAGGGCGGCCGCGCGGCGCAATCGGCGCATAATGCTTGGGCAATGGAGAAGAAAGCCTGCGGCGCAGCATAATTGTGGGAGTGTAGTTCAAGAGTTATTCCCATTTTGGAACATTCTGTCGATTTCGTGACGAATCGCTCGAACGGTGCCGCACTGTTAGCGGTTTAATCCGTCCTGTGTTAAATCGGATATACTTGAGCCTGGACGGCCGGCGGACAATGGCCTCCGCTGGTAGCGGGTATCAATGTCATGGACGATAAAATAGTAGTCGTAGATGATGACCCGGGCACGATCTACCTCATAGGCCGTATTCTGCACGGCGTCTGTCAGCTGAGCTTCGCCACCAGCGGCGAGAAAGCACTGCAACTGGTCCACGACTCCCCGCCTGATTTAATCCTGCTGGACGCGGAGCTGCCCGGAATGAGCGGCTTCAAAGTATTCGACGCATTGCTGGCAGCACCGGACGTGGAGGGTGTGCCGATCATCTTTATCACGAGCCATAGCGAGGCGGGTTTCGAGGTGTCCGCGCTGAATATGGGTGCGGCGGACTTCATTGCCAAGCCGTTCACCTCTGCCCGTTTGCTCGCCCGCGTGAAGACACATTTGCGCAACAAGCACAGCACCGATCAGCTGAGACGCACCGTTAGCATCGACGCGCTCACGGGTGTGGGTAGCAGGCATCAATTCGACGAATCGCTGAAGCGCGAGTGGCTGCGGGGTCTTCGGGTAAGCGATCCGATCGGTTTGCTATTGATCGAGGTAGATCACTTCAAGCTCTATAACGAGCGTTACGGTCACGCCAAGGGTGACGTCTGTTTACGGCGTGTCGCGACGGCAATCAAGGGCATCACGCGACGGCCGGCGGACGTGGTCGCTCGCTGTGGGGGCGAACAATTCGCAGTACTGCTTCCGCAGACATCAAGACGGGGCGCGGAATACATCGCGCAACGTATACTCGATGCCGTCGACGCACTCAAGATCAGTCATGAGGATTCTCTGAGCGCGCATCACGTCACGGCGAGCATCGGCGTGTCTTGTTACGACGAGCAGAGTACGTGTTGGGAAGGCCCGCCGACCAATTTTCGCTTCGGCGACGACTTGCAGAAATGCCGGGCGGCCAACGGCCTGCTGCTTGCCGCAGACAAGGCATTGCATTCAGCGAAACAGGCGGGTCATGCACGTGCTCGCCTGCTGGACATCGCCGAACTTGAAGCACCTTTTCTAACTCGAGATATCGCCCCGCCCGCTCGTGAAGAACAGCGCGCGAAGTGGGCCTAACAACGCTCAAGTGTGCTAGCGGGGCGCTGCTGCGCCGCCGACTGATGCAATTGCCGGTGGTGGCGGCATTGTCTGTACTCCTCGGCGGTTTCTTGATTACCTCGGCCGCCGCCCTTCGGCTGGCGCAAAGCAATTCTGCAGCGGCCACCCTCAGATTGCACCGCCTGTCGGAGCGCGTGACTGGAGAGGTGCTGGCACGCATGAGCCGCTATGAGCAGGCTCTGCGGGCCGCGAGTGGCGTGGTCGGCGCCGTCGGAACGGATAATGTAACGCCGCACCTGTTTCATTTGTACGGCGAAACCCAGGATTTTGCCCATCAGTTGCCTGGCGCGGACGGAATCGGCTTGATTCGCCTCGCATCCCGGGCGGATCACGCCGGTTCTTCGACAAGCGTCCCTGATGAAGCTGTTACACCTCTTTTCGTGTTTCAGTTCATTGAGCCTGCGCAATCCGGCTCCAAAGGGTACGGCTTCGACAAGGCGCTGGATGCAAGCTTACGGGATGCGGCCGCACGGTCGATGAAGAGTGGAAGCGCAACATTGAGCGGCCCGACAACTCTGTCGCTGAACGGCGGGAAACAAGGTCATTTGATGTATTTGATGCTCCCCATCTATGCGCCCGCGGTGGGAACGGGCGGTGCGCGGCGCGAGGAAGCAACCACATTCGGTTGGATCTATGCGCCCCTGCTGATGGAAAATCTGCTCAAGGAACTCCCTCTCGGTGCCGGTACGGTTTCAGTGACCTTGCAGGATATGTCAGCACGCGATTCCCCGGTCTTCTTCGCTTCATCGACGAGCGGGTTGCCGGCCGTCGACGGGCCCCAAGTCCTCACCTCCATGAGTTTGTACGGCCGTACGTGGGAAGCCCGCTTCCGGACGCAGCCAAGTCCATTCTTGTTGGCCGGCGATCGAGGTACGCCAAAAGAAATGGCCGGCGGCGTGATGCTCACGGTGATTCTGGCCGTCCTCATGTTCATCGTCGCCCGGCGCATCACGCGCCTTCACGCCGGCACGGCGCCGCGCGCATCCATTGCCTTTGCATCCAACGATGCGACCATGATTGAAACATTGGATTCGACTCGAAACGATCTGCAGATGATCCTTGACGCGATGCCCGCCATGATCGCGTATTGGGACAAGAACCTGATCATGCTGTTTGCCAATCGCGCGAACGAGGCGTGGTTCGGCGCGGATCCGGGAACCCTTCCCGGCAAACACATTCGCGAACTTCTGGGCGAGGAACAATTTCAGCGCGATCTGAATCACATCGAAGCTGCGCTCCGGGGTGAAACGCAAACCTTCGAACAATCGATAACGAAACCGGACGGCTCGGGATTTCGGCACTCACTCACAAACTATGTTCCAGATGTCGAAAATGGCACCGTCCGAGGCTTCTATGTGCTGGTTTACGACGTCAGTGAACTCACTGAAAATCGGCTGCAGCTCGCCGTAGCGCTGCGCGAAAACGAGGAATTGCTGCGGACCCTCGATTTGCACTCCAAAGTCTCGATGACTGATGACAAGGGGTTCATAACGTACGTCAATGAGAATTTCTGCAGAATCCTCGGCTACCGCCGTGACGAGGTGTTGGGACGCCCATACAGCATCATCAATTCCGGAGTGCAGAGCCGCGAATTTTGGACTCAAATGTGGAATACGATTACCGCCGGTACGCCGTGGCGCGGCGAGATTTGCAATCGCGGCAAAGACGGTTCATTGCATTGGGTGGATGCAATTATCGCTCCCTTTCTGGGCAAGGATGGCCGTGTTCAGAAGTACGTGTCGATCGGCACGGAGATTTCGGCGTCCAAGGCGACTGAATATAAGCTGCGCAACAATGAGGCATTTCTCGAACGCATCGGCAGCATCGCCGCCGTAGGCGGATGGGAATTCGATCTCGGCTCAGGGGAGGTTACCTGGTCGTCGCAGACCTACCGCTTGCTCGAGCTGGACCCGGCATACAAGCCCCGCGCCGCTACAGAGCTTGCGTTCTACGCCCCCGAGGCGCAGCCCGCCATCGAAAATGCCATTGACGAATGCATCAAGCACGGCACCGCATGGGACCTCGAGCTGCCGGCCGTCACCGCCAAGGGGCGCCCCATCTGGGTACGATCGATTGGATCGCCGGAGCGAGAGGGTGGCCGGACTGTCCGGCTCATTGGCGCCGTGCAGGATGTGACGGCGCGAAAAACCATCGAAACACAATTGAAGGATTCCGCCGATCGATTCTCGATCGCCGCAGACTCGGCGGGTATCGGCGTCTGGGAATTGGATTCTACAAACAATGTACTGACATGGGACTCCTGGATGTACCGGATGTATGGTATTCAGAAGACCCGAAGCGTGGAAAATTACCAGACGTGGCTCGCCGCGTTGCACCCAGATGATCGATCGCGCTGCTTGGCAGAGGTGGAAGCCGCATCGCGAGGTCCGGATGATTTCAATTCCGAGTTTAGGATCGTTAGACCCAGCGGCGAAGTCCGCTATATAAAAGCCGCCTCGCGCTCCGAGCGCGGAGCCAATGGCGCAAGTCTGCGGACGATTGGCGTCAATTTCGACGTAACGGATGCACGACACAATGAAATGATCGCGAGACGCGAAACCGTCTCGCTGTTGCAGACCGTACTGGACTCCGCGTCGGAAGTTGCGATTATAGCAACCGATGCGAACCTGATGATCAAAGTCTTCAATTCAGGGGCGGAAAGGATGTTGGGGTTCACCAGCACCGAAGTGGTCGGCAAACAGACTTTGTCGCTGATTCATGATGCGGCGGAACTGGATGAATTCGGCGCGTTACTAGGCGTTCCCGCCGAAAGTCCCGACGCAAGCGACCATCAGGTTTCCGCAATGCCATCAGATCGGTCCTACGAGCGAATTTATATTCGCAAAGGCGGCAGCCGCCTAAACGTTTCACTATTCATCAAAGCGATGCGATCCGAGGAGGGAGGCATCCTCGGCTATGTCTGCGTGGCCCGCGACATCACGCAACAGATTGAGGACCAGAAAGTGCTGAGCCGTGCCATCGGCAAGGCTGAGAACGCCAACAGGGCAAAGAGTCAGTTTCTTGCCAACATGAGCCACGAAATCCGCACGCCGATGAACGCCGTCATGGGGCTGTCGTACCTGCTGAGTCATACCTCGCTTACGGCAGATCAGTCGAATTTTCTCGCGAAGATACAGATTGCCAGCAATTCGCTGCTGTCGGTAATCACGAACATTCTCGATCTGTCCAAGATTGAGGCCAATGAGCTGTTGGTCGAGTCCACCGTCTTCAGTCTTCCCGACCTGCTGCGCGACGTCGGCGTCGTGATGGCAGTCCAGGCAGAGGCAAAAGGCATCGAATTTGGCATGGACACACCGAACGATCTGCCCGAGGCACTCGCGGGCGATCCGACCCGGCTGAAGCAAATCCTCATCAATCTCCTGTCCAATGCGATTCGATTTACAAACGAAGGCAGCGTTCACTTTACGACAAGCCGGCGCGAGGACATCTCGGCGGAGGCAATTCTGTCGTTCGCCGTTACCGATACGGGAATTGGTATCGCGCCGGAGGAACAGCAGCGGATTTTCGCGCCGTTTGCCCAAGCCGATGCATCGATTACGCGTCGCTATGGAGGCACCGGGTTGGGCCTCTCCATTGTCAAACAGCTGACGCAGCTGTTGCGCGGAACTGTCGAGCTCGAGAGTGTAGTCGGGATCGGCAGCACCTTTAGGGTTGTTCTTCCATTCCCTCTGGCGGCTCGAGCTGCATTGACTGCGTTGAGGGAGGCGACCGCAACACATGTACCAGGCGCGTTGCGGGGAATTCGTGTCCTGATCGTTGATGACAGCGATATCAACCTCGAAGTGGCAAGGCGCCTTCTGGAGCTGGACGGAGCGCTCGTGAGTCTCGCGATCAATGGACAGCAGGCGTTCGATTGTCTCAAAGCAGAGCCAGAGGCCTTCGAAGTGGTGCTCATGGATGTACAAATGCCGGTTCTCGACGGATATGAGGCGACACGCCGCATTCGCAAAGAGCTTGGCCTGGCGAACCTGCCAATCATAGCGGTAACGGCAGGCGCGCTCAGCAGTGAGCGCCAGCGAGCCGAAGACGCCGGAATGAATGATTTCATTTGTAAGCCTTTCAGCGGCCAGACCTTGGCAGGCACCATCCTGAGCCACATTCCTGCGGCGACTCTCCGGCGTGCGGCGCTTCACTCAGGGGACACGGGCATTTCGCCCGTACTGAATGTTCCATGGCCGGACATTGACGGTATCGATGCGGCGGACGCCTACGCACGGTGGTGCGGCGACGCACCGCTGTTCATCACGATGCTCTCGCGCCTCTTCGTCGAATTCGGCGCAGTCCGCTTTCCCGCTGACCTCAAAATCTCGGGTGCGGCTGCGCAATATGTGCGCCAGATGCACAAGCTGCGTGGCGGCGCGTGCATGCTGGGGGCCAAAACGGTATTCACACTTGCCGGCGAAGTCGAAGCCGCGTGTCTCAGCCAAGACATGGATCGAGCGGCAGAATTGACCGCCCGGCTTTCGATTGAAATACAACGGCTGAGCCGGAACGCGCAATCGGCGATTGCTGCCGAACGAATCCGCGCGGAAGAATCGCATTCACCATGCGCGGCGCCGATTGCGCTGCCTCTGATTCAAGAGCTCAGCGCCCTATTGCGACAACAAAGTCTGGCCGCCCTGGATTCTTTCAGGTCGCTGTCGCCGCAACTTCGGCAATCCATGGGCCAGGCATTGTACGAGCAGATGCGCGCGCATATCGACAACTTGCAATTCGATGACGCGTCCGATCTGCTGGAGAGCACGCAGCGGCAAACGGTCGTGACAGAGGATCTCGCGGCAGTCCTATGAGCCCGGCAAACTGACGGAAAAGGTTGCACCCCGGCCAAGCACAGCATTCGCCCAAATCGAACCGCCGTGGCGCGTGACGATGCGCTGAGCATTGGCGAGCCCGATACCTGTCCCTTCAAATTCGTCCGCTCCATGCATGCGTTGAAAGACTCCAAACAATTTGTCCGCGTAGCGCATATCAAAGCCGACTCCGTTGTCGGAGACGAATATCACGGTCTCATTGTTGCGGCCGCTTCGAGCGCCGATTTCAATCACCGCTTGGTCGCGGGTTCTCGTGTATTTCACGGCGTTGGACAGCAGATTGACCAGCACTTGGTGCAACAAGATCGCATCTCCGTGCACCTTTGGAAGATTGGTCCGGCGCCATTCAATCTTCCGCCCGCGGCAGTCAACGTGAAGATCGGCAATGACCCTGTCAATCAGAATATCCAGGTCGACCTCCACAAAATACATTTCGGCGCGGCTGGTGCGGGCAAATGCAAGCAATGCATCGATCAAATGGCTCATCTGCGCGGAGGCGCCGGTGATATTTCCGAGCGTTTCCCGATCGGCCTCATGCATGGGTGACGCGGCGGAGTCGGTGAGCAGCTGCGCGAATCCACTGATTCTGTGCAGAGGCGCCCGCAGATCGTGAGAGACGGAGAACGCAAATGCCTCGAGCTCCTTGTTGGCCGTGTCGAGTGCAGCAGTACGCTGCGCCACGCGTGTTTCCAATAGTTGATTCAATTCGACAATCTGGTCATGAGCGATTTGAAGCTTCAACAAAGAATCCTGTACCTCGCCGTTGCGGGTCTCGAGTTTGCGTACCAGTACCGCGTTGTATTGCTTGAGCACGTAAGTTTCGTCGGCGCCGGAAACGACCTTGGGTTGACGAAAAGTATTTCTCCGTATCTCCCGCACCGCGGCGATCAATGCTGCCGCGGGAGCGGGTTTGAGTATGTACGCGTCTGCTCCGACGCTGTCCGCCAGAGCGCGATCGGCAAGTGAATCGTACGTCGAGGTATACAAAATGAGCGGAATGTCGCGGTAGTGCTTGGTGCTTTTGCGAATCTCGCCGCACAATCGAAAACCGTCCATCGATGGCATGAGAATGTCGGAGATTACTGCGTCAACGGGCTCGTGTTCGAGCAGGGCCAGGGCTTCGACCCCGTTGGCGGCTTCGACTACCTGATGGCCTTCGGACTCGAGTCCGGTGCGTAGAAGTTTCAGATTGATCGGAAAGTCGTCCGCAATGAGAATTTTGAGCGCTTTCATTCTGGTGCCTGACGAATGCGTACGGCATCGACGATTGCGGAAACCTGACTCGCCAGAAGGCGAGTGTCGATGGGCTTGGTAATGTAGCCGTCGCAGCCGGCTGCCCTAGCCTTCAGATCATCTCCACGCATGGCGTACGCCGTCAGCGCGACAATCGGGATGTGGCACAGGCGCGCGTCAGTCTTGATCAATTTGGTCAGGCTAAGCCCATCCATCCCCGGCAGCGCGATGTCCATCAAGATAAGGTCGGGCATCATCGTGGTCAGCAGCAGCTGAGCCTGTTCCGCATCCACTGCGCCGACAACCGTGTACCCGGCCGCCAGCAGAACCTCTGATGCAAGTTTCAAATTGATTGGATTGTCATCAATGATCAGCACAAGGTCCCTCATGTGACGGCCTCCGGCGCGGCGCTATCAACCGTGGCAGCGTCCAAAAGGGGTAGATAGACGGAAAATGTCGTGCCAATGCCCAATTCGCTCTCTACATTGATGCGACCTCCCTGGAACTCGATGATTTTCTTGGTCAGGGCCAGTCCCAAGCCGGTGCCGCCAAAACGCCGGGCGGCGCCGGAATCGAGCTGCTGAAATTCCACAAATAATTTCGGGAAATCCGCAGGATCGATACCGATACCGGTGTCGCAAACGCGCAGGCGTAAACTGCCGTGCTCTTCCAGATCCACCAAGATGCGAATTTCCCCTCCTTCGTCGTTGAATTTCACGCCGTTTGACACCAGGTTGTACAGCACCTGCATGAATTTGCGCCGATCCAGGGTAATGCTGCGCACACCGACCGTCACTTCACGCCGAATGGTGATGCCTTTGTCTTTGACCAAAGGAAACAGGCCGGAGCACACTTCATCGATGGCAAGTTCCGTTGGAAAGGTCGTCGGATGAAGCTCCATCTTTCCGGATTCGACTTTTGACAGGTCCAAGACATCGTTTATCAGTTGCAGCAGGTGGCGGCCGCTGTTCAATACGTCGCCGAGATATTCCTTTTGTTTTGCATTCAGAGGCCCCGGCTTCTGGTCGATGAGAAATTCCGAGAAACCGATGATGCCGTTCAAGGGGGTTCGCAGCTCGTGGGACATATTGGCCAAGAACTCGCTCTTGAGCCGGTTGGCCTCGTGCAGCGCCTGCTCGTAGCGGCGCCGCTCCGTGGCGTCCCGAATCGCGCCCGCAACCAACATGCCGTCTTCCGTGGCGATGGGGCTCAAGCTGATCTCGACGGGAAACTCGGAACCATCCTTGCGCAAGCCGTAGAGCTCGAGGCCTTCCCCCATGGAGCGGGGTCGAGGAGCGGCAAAAAAATGCGAACGATGCTCGGGATGATTCGCCCGAAAGCGTGTCGGCACCAACAATTCAACCGGCTGACCCAGCAATTCCGTCCGTTCGTATCCAAACAGCCGTTCCACTTGCGAGTTGACCAGGGTGATTCTGCCGTCGCGGCCGACGATGACCATTGCATCCGGCGCAGACTCCAATAGTCCACGAAACTTCTGATCCGCCTTTTTCCGATCGGATATGTCGCGCACGGCACTCATGACCATTGTGCCTTCCTCAGTGGCGAGCGGACTTAGACTGATTTCCACGGGGAATTCTTCACCCGATTTGCGCACCCCGTACAATTCCAAGCCTGCGCCCATGGTGCGAGCGCGGGGAGAGCCGAAAAATCTGCTGCGGTGTAAATTGTGCGCGTCCCGAAAACGCGCCGGCAACAGCACTTCGACGGCAGTCCCGATGAGCTCATTCCTGTCATAGCCGAAGACGCGTTCAGCCTGAGAATTCACCAGAACGATGCGTCCGGTGACATTGACCATGACGATGGCATCGGGCGTGGATTCCAACAGGTCACGAAATTTGGCTTCCACCAACTTGGCGTCGCGCAGCACTTTGAGATGCGTGACATCTTTTTGCGTTGACACGATCATCCGCAGACTGCCGTCCGCTTCCTTCAGTGCCTTACTGGAGACGCTGACATGCACCAGCGAGCCGTCCTTGCGCTGTCGCACAGACTCATAGACGGCAAGATTCCGCGTCAACACTTCTACGAGAGTCGCCTGCTCCTCCTTGAGGCCATCGGCGGGTATGACGAGGTCAGTCAGTTTCTGGCCGCAGGCCTCGGCGCTCGAGTAGCCAAAAATCACTTCCGCGGCACGATTCCAATACAAGACGGTATCGTCCGGAGCAATTGCGAGAATGGCATCCGGGTTCTCGTTCCACAGCTCTCTAACGAGCGAGCTCTCCATAGACTTCCACCTCCGTGCGAAAGCCAGCTTGGCTTTGAGTTCAGATCCATGCCGACTGAGAAGTCAAATCCCTTTGTTTTGCGACGCCTGAGCGTACGCCTCACATAATGACTAAGCAACGTACCGTATGCTCTGGTAGCGGAGAGCAACGTAAATCATAAGTCGGTTATCGCACTTAGTAGCCGGGCAAGCACGCAATCAACCCTTCGCTGCTTATCAATGGCGCCGGTGTGCTTCAGTACCACGCTTTGGCGCCGATCCAGCGTAATATCGGGGTGGCGTAAGCAATGAAACCCTAGAGCAAGTGTTCAACGCGTGACTCAAGTAGCGCCAAGCTGTGGAATATTGGTTGTGGATGACCACGGCATTGTGCGCGAGGGTCTGATCGCCATGCTCAAGCGCCAAAGCGGCATGCAGGTACTGGGTTCTGCAATCTCCGGGGCAGAAGCCATTGTCGCCGCGCAGCGCCTCAGGCCGACCATCATCATCATGGACTTGGTTCTTCCGGACATGAGCGGGATCGACGCGACGGCACGCATCCTCAAATTGTTGCCGTTGACCCGCGTCATCATGTTGTCTGCCCGCCGCACGATCGAACACGTGTATCGAGCATTGCGCGCGGGGGCGCTCGGATATGTTGTCAAGGACGCTCCCGCCGAAGAGCTCGTAGATGCGGTGCTGGCGGTCAGAGAGGGTAAGCGTTACTTGAGTCCGCAGGTCTCATCTTCGTCCAATGACGGCGCGACCTGCTACTCCTTGCCAAAAAGTCCTTTGGAACGCTTAAGTATGCGAGAGCGCGACGTATTGCATCGCATCGTCGCAGGCGGTTCCAGCGCCGCCATTGGCCAGCGTTTGTCCTTGTCCCCCAAAACAATCGATACATATCGTGGTCGCTTGATGGCCAAGCTCGGCGTTTGCAATCGATCGGAGCTGATTCGCTTCGTGATCGAGAACGAATTCACCGCTTGAGTCTTGCGGTCGAGCCTGCGGCGGCTTATGACAAACCACCGCGACTACCAGGCACCCTGATTGTCACGATGTCCTTACAGAACCCGTGCTCATATCGAGGTACTCTTTCGTGGACGCGCGCTGCGCGCCATGGACAAAGCGAAGAAATACCCAGTGGAGTACGTCATGCAGATCCGCGGTCTCGATAACTTCCTGCAGATTGCCAGTGCCATCCCTGCCGCCGTGCCCGAGGGCGATCTTCAGCTGTCGCGGCCTTGCCGCGTGCTTGTGGTAGACGACGATGAACTCGTGCGCGCAAGCCTGACCACAATGTTGCGGGCGCGCGAATTTGACGTCGAGTCAGCGGCATCCGGCGAGGACGCCTTGCGCGTCATGGCTGCGACCCCCTGCCAGATTCTGCTCACCGACTGGCAGATGCCAGGCATGGATGGATTATCATTGTGCCAAAGCGTGCGAGACAATGGACCTGACAGATACGTCTATGTGCTGCTGCACACCGTGCGCGATGGCGAGGAGGCTCTACTCGCGGGACTTGCGGCGGGCGCGGATGATTACGTGGTCAAGGGCGCTCCCGTTGCAGAGTTGCTGGCGCGGCTCGAGGTCGGACGGCGCGTCACCGGCTACCCGGCCTGGAAACCTCGCCGTGACAAGAAATGGCGTTCTTCTTTCGCCGATCCGCTCACCGGGGCCAGAAACTTACGCTATCTCGTGAGACATTTGCCGCGTGAGCTGGCTCGTTCGCTGCGCGATGGCCACGCGTTGGCAATCCTTGGCTGCGCCGTCGACGGTTTCAAGCACATCAATGACCGCTTTGGAGTCGAGGTTGGTCGTGATGTGCTGCATGCATTTGTGGGCCAGGCGGAAAGATGTCTACGCCCGGGAAGCGATTGGCTTGCTCGCGTCGCCGCAGATGAGTTCATGATTGTGCTGCCCGAGGCCAACGTGCACCGCGCGCACGGCATTGCGCAGACGATGCGCGAGGCATTCGTGCGAGACGGGGCGGCTACTGGTGCCGGCCCCGTGAGTTTTACGGTCAGCATTGGTATGACGGCGATCGAGCCGAAGTACCGCGGCAAAGATTTGCCCAAGCTCGAGGATATACTTCGGGCCGCGGAGCGTGGATTGCGCGCCAGCAAGCAGTGCGGCGGTAATCATGTGACCGCAGCGGCGGTATCCAGCCGCATCGCGATCGACGTAGGTTCCCTATCGGACGGCAACTGTGCTATCCACTAGACATCGATTGCATGAGGCAATTCCCACGGGCGCGCAGGACGACATTTTCGAGGATTTACGAACGGCCTTTCGTGCCCGACTACAAAGCGAGCGCGTGCGGTTTGTTACCCTGAGCGCGGCACTCGCCCGCGCGGAAGACGATCCCGCCCGGATCTTTCATGATCTAAGTGCCCGCGCGCATAAAATTCGCGGGGGTGCGGCTGCTTTAGAGATTGCAGAGATGGCTTCGGCGGCGTGTGCATTGGAGCTTGCGGCGACTACCGCATCGGCTTCGCGCGCCGACAATACGGACGCTGCTGTGTGGAGCGCGCTGGTCGCATTGGTTCGAATTCTGGGAACTCTCGACGCCGGTGATCGAGCCCTCATGGCCGCGCTCACCCGCTAAGCCGCGCTTAGGCTCCGACACGCTGCCGCCGCCGGCAATACTCGCCGATCTTGTCGAGAGTCCGTCCCTAAGGCGAGCAAGGTTTTCCCCTATAGAGGAACGCCCGGCGGCTCTGACCCACATATCAGGGCGAAAATCTCGCACGGTTCGGCGCCGGCGGTCGCAGCACTCGGAGCGATCGCTGATGCGCAATACATCACAGTTAGGTGCGAAGTTCCGGTACCCACGCACTGCCAGAATGGGCAGTGCTAATTTACCTTAACGCAGTTAGGCAGTGCGCGATGCGACGATTTTCAATGGAACACTTTCCGCGGAAGCGCAGCCGGCACGGCAATCGAGTGAGCAAGGAGCAACACGATGTTTCTGGGGCAGTTGAAGATTGGCGCGAGATTGGGGCTGGCGTTTGCCGTCGTTTTGATCATGGTTCTCGGCACCGTTGCGCTCGCCGTGTCGCGCCTGGCATCCCAGGATAGATTGCTCTCAAAGTTTGCCGACGAGCGCGTACCGCAGGTGGTGACCGCACATAAGTGGGCCATCTCGGTCCTGGAATCAGCACGGCACACGCGCAACATATTCATTCTGGATCACGACAAGATTCCCGAAGAGATCGCCGGCCTGCAGGAGCAAAAGAAACAGCGCATCGTTGACATGAATACAATGGAGCGGGAAGCCGACTCGGACCATGGTAGGGAACTACTGAAGAATGTCGAGGATGCCCGCGCGACTTACGTCTCCGATGAGGATGAATTCATCCGGCTCGTGCTGGCCAATCGACTGGATGAGGCAAAGAAATTGCTGATCGAGAAGGCGCGTCCGGAGCAACTGGCGTATCTCGGTAAAATCTACGTGCTCATAGACTATCAGGTCTCGCTGATCGGCAAGGAACGCGATGAGGTGAAGAATGCGTACAGCAGCGCACGGTCGGTGATCATCGGTATCGGCGTTCTGGCCGCTCTCGCCAGCATCGTGTTCGCCTACTTGATCACGCGCAGCATCACGTTGCCTCTGCAACGTGCGCTGCGGACTGCGCGACGGGTTGCGAGCGGCGATCTTGCGGCCCACATCGACGTCAACAGCCGGGACGAGACCGGACAGTTGCTGGCGGCGCTCAGGGATATGATGCAGGGTCTCGCAAAGATCGTCGGCGAAGTGCAGAACTCGGGCATCCAGGTCAACTCCTCGGTGACGGCGATCGCCGCCACCGGCAAAGAACAACAGGCGACCGCAACCGAGATCGCGGCGACGACCACCGAGATTGGTGCGACTTCCAGGGAAATCTCGGCCACCTCCCGGGAGTTGGTCAAGACCATGAACGAAGTCTCGGCGGTTGCCGAGCAATCGGCGAGTCTGGCGAACAGCGGCCAGGCCGGCTTGTCGCGCATGGAAGAGACCATGCGCCAGGTCATGGAGGCGGCGGGCTCGATCAACGCCAAGCTCACCGTGCTGAACGAAAAGGCGGGCAATATCAACCAGGTGGTGACCACCATCACCAAGGTGGCCGATCAAACCAATCTGCTGTCGCTCAATGCGGCCATCGAGGCGGAAAAGGCTGGGGAATACGGCAGGGGCTTCGCCGTGGTGGCCTCGGAAATTCGCCGGCTCGCCGACCAGACTGCGGTGGCAACCTACGACATCGAACAAACGGTGAAGGAAATCCAATCGGCGGTATCGGCGGGTGTGATGGGCATGGAAAAGTTCTCCGAGGAAGTCCGCCGCGGAATGCAGGATGTGCAGCACGTCGGCGGGGAGCTGTCTCAGATCATCCAGCAGGTGCAGGCGCTGGCGCCCCGCGTCGAGTCAGTCAACGAGGGAATGCAGGCGCAGGCAACCGGCGCGGAACAGATCAGCCAGGCGCTCACACAGCTGAGTGAGGCGGCGCAACAGACCGTGGAGTCGCTGCGTCATTCGGCTGTTGCCGTGGACGGGCTGATGGAAGTCTCCGTCGGGCTGCACGCCAGTGTCTCGCGATTCAAATTATAGCCAGACGGGGTGCCGGCAATGTTGTTTCTGAAATTTCGAATCGGCGGGGAAGATTATGCGCTCGACGCACCGCAGATCGTGGAAATTCTGCCGTTGCTGGAAGTCACGCGCGTGCCCCAGGCTCCGGCCGGCATTGCGGGTCTCATCAACTATCGCGGTACGCCGGTGCCCGTGGTCGATCTCACCGAGTTGGCGCTCGGCCGGCCGGCGCAGCGGCATATCAGTACGCGTCTGATTCTGGTGCGATATGGCGAGCACTTGCTGGGACTGATCGCTGAACGCGCAACGGAAATGATGCGCCGTGATGCCGGGAGCTTCATCGAGTCAGGCATTGCCAGCGATACGGCGCCCTACCTGGGACCCGTCACGCAGGACGGCGGCCGATTGGTTCGTTGGATAAAGGCGCAGAAACTGCTGCCGCCGGCCATCAGCAGCGTCCTGTTCCGCCGGACCGGGGGGGACGCTTGGTCTACGCCAGAGTCGCAGCGCTGCTGAAGGAAAAGATGGGACTCGACGCCGAGTCGATCGGCGTAGCCTCCGTGGAGCGTGCAGTGCGCCGGCGGCTCGCCGCGCTGGGCCTCAAGGACGTGCAGGTCTATTGGGAGCAACTGATCTCCTTCGAACGGGAATTGCAGGAACTGATCGAAGCGATCGTGATTCCGGAGACCTGGTTCTTTCGCGACTCCGAGGCATTTGCGGCGTTGGTGCACGTGGTCCGGGACGAATGGCTGCCGAAGCATGCGGAGGGAACATTGCGCATTTTGAGCCTGCCGTGTTCGACCGGCGAAGAACCGTTCTCGGTGGCGATGGGGTTGCTTGACGGCGGTCTGCCGTCATCGCGTTTTCACGTCGACGCCATCGATATCAGCACGCGCGCCATCGCATGGGCTGAGAGAGGTACCTACGGCAAGAACTCGTTTCGCGGCAACGATCTCAGCTTTCGAGATCGCCACTTCACGGCGGCGGAACGCGGCCATCAATTGAGCGATACGGTGCGCCGGCAGGTGCAGTTTCGGCACGGCAACCTATTGTCCGCCGGCTGGCTGCACGGTGCGCATGGTTACGATGCGATATTCTGCCGCAATGTGCTGATCTATTTCGACCGTGTGACTCAGTGCCGCGCGATCGAAGTGCTGGGGCGGCTGCTGACACCGTCCGGCCTGCTATTCGTCGGCCCATCGGAAGCGGGCCTGCTCTTGGATCATGGATTTGCTTCGGCCGGCATTCCGCTGGCGTTCGCGTTTCGCCGACGGGGCGGTCCTGGGCCGCAACCCCGGTCCAGGCGAGAGAGGCCGCCCGCGACCCTGGCGAAGAGAAATCCTGCGAAGCCGGGCAAGCCGGCGCCGATTGCGCGGCCGCAACCCGAACCGATTCCGGCGGCGAACATCGCGGCTGCGGCCGAAGAACATTGGATCGAGCAGGCGCATCGTCTCGCAAACCAGGGCAAGCTCGCCGAGGCACTGGAGTACTGCGAACAGAATTCGCGCCGCCAACCAGCCTCCGCCGAGACCTATCATCTCGTCGGGCTGTTGCATGATTCCGCCGGACGGGTGCGCGAAGCCGCCGAACACTATCGCAAGGCGTTGTATTTGGACCCGCAGCATTCTGAGGCGCTGGTGCACCTGGCCGTGGCGTTGCAAAAGCAAGGCGACGCCCCCGGCGCGCAACGATTGCTCGAGCGGGCGAATCGCCAGCTGACCGCAGGCAAGAGCAAGGGTCGTGGCTAGCGTGACGAACGCCTTGAAGTCCGCGCCGGATGACTGCTGGAACCACATCGGCGTCCGCGGCGACCGATCGTGTGCCGAACTCGAGCGGCATATACATTGCCGCAATTGCCCGGTATTCGCCGCCGCCGCCCGCGCCCTGCTCGACGTACCCTCGCCGGCCGGCGGCAGCCGGATCGCCACCGAGCACTTCGCCCGGCCGGCGCCGGCGGAGCCGGAGTATGCAGTCGGCACAGACACAGAGTCGGTCGTCGTCTTTCGCCTGCAGGCGGAGTGGCATGCGATTCGCACGGCGGCGTGCCTGGAGATTGTCGAGTGGCGTCCGATTCACTCGCTGCCCCACCGGCGCAATGGTGCGGTGCTCGGAGTGGCCAATGTCGGCGGCGCGCTTCTGGTATGTCTGTCGCTGGCGCTCATTCTCGGTGTCACCCCCCAGGCCGATCCGATCCCGACCCCGTCGCGCCGTCGTGCTGCGGTACCGCGTCTATTGGTGGCACGGGGCACGGGGGGTGCCGTCGCCTTTCCGGTCGACGAAGTACAGGGCACGGAGCGCTTTCGTCTCCGGGACCTCAAAGAAGTTCCCGCGACGATCGCACAAGCAAAGGCGGCTCGTACTCAGGCATTGATCGCGCTGGGAGACAAGACAGTCGGTCTGCTCGATGAACGACTGCTGTTCCACGCGGTCGAGCAGGCCCTCGCGTGAGTTCCAAGGACCTAAGCCAGTCGTCGATGCTCGACCTCTTTCGCATGGAGGCGGATGGCCAGGCGCAGGCCTTGACGCTGGGACTGTTGGCGCTCGAGCGCGATCCCAAAGCGGCGGACCAGCTCGAGCGCTGCATGCGCGCGGCGCATTCGCTCAAGGGCGCGGCACGGATTGTCGGCCTGAGCGCGGGCGTCAGCGTCACACACGCGATGGAGGACTGCTTCGTGGCCGCGCAGCAAGGCCTCATCACCTTGCAGCAGGGGCACATCGATGAGCTGTTGCGCGGTGTGGATCTAGTGCAGCAAATGTCGCGCACCACCGAACAGGATATGAACCGATGGGAGGCGCAACGGCGCGGCGAAGTGGAGGCATTTCTCGACGGGATGAATCGTGTCTCCGCGAGTCCGGCGGCTGCGCGCGAATTCAGCGCCGAACCACAGAAGACGGAAGAGCCTCGAGGACCGCCGGACAAGGATCACGCCGAGACGGTCTTCGGCAGCGAGTTGGACGAGGGAGCCGAGGCCCGGGTGCTCAAGGTCACGGCTGAGAATCTGAATCGGCTGCTGGGGTTGGCGGGCGAGTCGCTGGTGGAGTCACGAAGTTTCAAATCCATTGCGGACTCATTGCTGCGGCTGAAACACCTTCAATACGAAGTGCACCGTGCTCTGGATCGCCTGCGCGAGCAGCTGCCGCAACAGCAGCTGAACGACCATGCACGGACGGCCTTGACCGAAGCGCAGCAGCGGGTGCTCGACTGTCGGCAATTCCTCACGCAGCGGCTGGCGGAGATCGACAACTTCGACCGGCGAGCGACCCATCTTTCGCATCGGCTGTACGACGGGACGCTGGCCTGCCATATGCGGCCCTTCGCCGACGGCATGCAGGCCTTTCCGCGCATGGTGCGTGATCTCGCTCGCGAGTTGGGGAAGCAACTGCGGTTGGACATCGCCGGTCAGGATACCCAGGTCGACCGCAACATTCTCGAGAGGCTCGATGCGCCGCTCGGACATTTGTTGCGCAACGCCTTGGATCATGGCATCGAGACACCGGAAGAACGCCTCGCCGCCGGCAAGCCGGCTGAAGCCGTGCTGAGCATCGAAGCACGGCACAGCGCCGGGAGGCTGCAGGTGACCGTCAGCGACGACGGTCGAGGCATCGATCTCGAGCGGCTCCGGGCCATGGTCATCGACCGCAAGCTCTCGACCGCGGAGACCGCTGCCAGGTTGACGGACGCCGAGTTGCTGGAGTTCCTCTTTCTGCCCGGATTCACCATGAAGGAGTCGGTCACCGACATCTCCGGCCGTGGAGTCGGACTCGATGTGGTGCAGAATGTCCTCAAACGAATCCGCGGCACCGTACGCACCAGCACGCGCCGAGGCCAGGGGACGCGATTTCAGCTGGAACTACCCCTGACACTGTCGGTCGCCCGAACGCTGCTCGTGGAGGTGGGCGCAGAAGCGTATGCGTTGCCCCTCGCGTACATAAAGCACGCGCTCAAGCTCGCACCGGATGATATCGAGTTGCTCGAGGGTCGGCCGCATTTCAATTTGAGTGGCCGCTCGGTCGGCCTGGTTACGGCGCACCAGCTTCTCGGCGCCGCACCACCGCAGGCCGCGGCCGACTGGCTCGCGGTGGTCGTTCTCGGCGATGCCACTCATTCTTACGGCCTCATGGTCGATCGATTTCTCGGCGAGCGCGAGCTGGTCGTACACCCGCTCGACCCGCGGCTCGGCAAGATCAAGGATGTGGCGGCGGGCGCGCTGATGGAAGACGGCTCGCCCGCATTGATTCTGGATGTGGAGGATGTCATTCGCTCCATCGAGAAGCTGGCCGGCGCGGGCGGATTGAGCGGCGTCGCGCCTGCTGCACCGGGTGCCGGTGGCGTCAAGCGCAAACGCATCTTGGTGGTCGAGGATTCCTTTACCGTGCGGGAGCTGGAACGCAAGCTCTTGGTCAACGGCGGTTTTGAGGTGGAGGTGGCCGTCGATGGTATGGACGGCTGGAATGCCGCCCGTACCGGCCAGTTCGATCTGGTCATCACGGATATCGACATGCCTCGCATGGATGGAATCGAGTTGGTAACGCTCATCAAAAAGGATCCGCACGTGAAGTCGCTCCCGGTGATGATCGTGTCTTACAAAGACCGCCCCCAGGATCGGCGACGCGGTCTGGACGCCGGTGCGGACTATTACCTGGCCAAGGGCAGCTTTCATGACGAGGCACTGTTGCATGCCGTCGTGGATCTGATCGGAGCGGGGCAGCCGTGAAAATCGGTATCGTCAACGAATCGTCGATCGCGCTCGAGTCGCTTCGCCGTGTTCTGGCGCTGCGGCCGGATCATGCGGTGATCTGGACCGCGCGCGACGGCGCGCAGGCCGTTGCCCTGTGCGCGCAGCAGACGCCGGACCTGGTGCTCATGGATCTCACCATGCCGGGTAGGGATGGTGTGGAGGCGACCCGGCAGATCATGGCCGCAACGCCGTGTGCGGTCCTGATCGTAACCGCAAGCGTCGTTGCCAACGCCGCGCGTGTGTTTGACGCCATGGGCTATGGGGCGATCGACGCCGTCGACACGCCGGTATTGGGTCCCGGTGATTTGCCTGAGAGCGCCGCGGCGTTCCTGCGCAAGATAGACACGGTCGCGAAACTGGTCGGCACGCGCCGCTTCATCCCGAGCGCCGACACTTTCAGCGATACCTGGATCATCACCCGCCGGGAACGGCTGGTCGCCATCGGCGCATCTGCGGGTGGGCCGGCGGCGCTGACCGCCGTTCTGTCGGGCCTGCCGAAGAATTTTCCCGCCGCCGTGGTGATCGTTCAGCACGTGGACGTGCAATTCGCCAAGGGGTTGGCGGACTGGTTGAGCCGTGATTCCGCATTGCCGGTGCGCATGGCAAAGGAAGGCGATCGTCCGACCCCAGGCTCAGTGCTGCTCGCCGGCACCAACGATCATTTGCGGTTCATATCCAAGGAGCGCATTGGGTACACGTCTGAGCCGAGGGATCAGATCTATCGGCCATCGGTGGATGTCTTCTTCGCCAGTGTGTGCGCACACTGGCCGGGTGAGGCGGTGGGCGTCTTGCTCACCGGCATGGGCCGGGACGGCGCGCAGGGATTGAAGACTCTCCGCGACAAAGGCCACTACACCATCGCTCAGGACCAGGCCACGAGCACGGTCTACGGCATGCCCAAAGCCGCCGCGAGCCTGGGCGCCGCGGTGGATATCCTGCCGCTCGAGCGCATCGCGCCGCGGCTGGTCGACACTTTTAGGCACAAGATCTAAGGAAGGAGTCATTCGAATGACCACGAATCACCCTAAAACTCATCCCCAGACAATTGCGCGGGCGCCCGCAGAAGGCAATTCCTCTGATGCGACGGTCCGATTGCGCCGGGCAGCCGACGGATTCAAGCAGCGCTCTCTCGAGGACTCAAACTGCGTCGTGCTGTTGGTTGACGATCAACTGATGATCGGTGAGATGGTGCGTCGCGCCCTGGCGGACGAACCGGATATCGTGTTTCACTTTTGTTCCGAGCCCGGTGCGGCTGTCATGACCGCGGAGCGCATTGCGCCCACCGTCATTCTGCAAGACCTCGTCATGCCGGGCGTGGAAGGACTCACGCTGGTGCGCGAGTATCGTGCCTGTGAAGCGATAAGAAATACACCCATCATCGTTCTATCGAGCCGCGAAGACCCCGCGACCAAGCACGATGCGTTCGCAGTCGGCGCGAATGACTACGTCGTGAAGCTCCCGGACAAGATCGAGTTGATCGCGCGAATCCGCTATCATTCACAGGCGTACCTCAGCCGCCGTCAGCGCGATGCGGCGTACAAGGCGCTGCACGAAAGCCAACGCGAGTTGATGGCGGCAAACATCGAATTGCAAAGGCTTTCGAGCATGGATGGCCTCACGGGTCTCAACAACCGCCGCCGTTTCGATGAGTATGCCTTGACTGAATGGCATCGCGCACTGCGCGAACGGGCGCCTTTCGGGCTGCTGCTGATCGATGTGGACAAGTTCAAGACCTACAATGACGCCCACGGCCACCTGGCCGGAGATGAACTGCTGAGGCGAATTGCACAGACGATCCGCAACTGCTGCAGACGCCCGGAGGACTTGCCGGCACGTTATGGCGGAGACGAATTCGCCGTCGTAATGCCCGGAGTAGAGGTCAGTGCTCTGAATGCCGTCGCCGAACGACTGCGCCTGGCGGTTCAGGATCTCAAAATCGAGCACGGCAGCTCCATGGCCGCACCATACGTGACCTTGAGCGTGGGCGGTGCCGTGACCGTCCCGTCCGAGGAAGACGGGCTGCTCGATCTGGTCGCCATTGCCGACCGAAACATGTACGAGGCCAAGGCGAAGGGTCGCAATAAATCGGTTGTTCACGAATAGTGCACGCGGATTCGCGCGCTTGAGCACGCGAGAAGAAAGGGCGCGGCCGCTCACGTCTAGACCGCCCGGTGTCACGATTTCCCTACATCTTCCATTTCGATAACCATGTAGTGTTCTCCACTCCGGCTCAATTAGCATGCAGAACGGGCGCGATTAATAAACTCACGGCATTTTCGAGGCAAAGTCACCGAAGAGACCGTAACTGGCCGATCATCGTTTCCGCCAAAGCTGAGGCCCATCTGCCGCTTGGTGGCCAGGCCCAAATAAATTGCGTTCGCGCTACTGATTGTGGCGCTCCCGCAGCACGCCATAGCACTTGGGAGCTGTTGAATAATCATGAAAACGACTGCGAGCGTTAGCCTCGAGGCGAATCAATTCTCTTGGTCACGGCGATTGCCAAAATTGTCGATGCCCGATTGTATAATTGCGGGTACGTCGCTGTTCATCATACTCAACGGTTTGTCGGTGTGGATAGGATGGTGGACCCAAACCCGAATATTGGTTCAGCTATTTGTCAACGACGCACCTACCCATTTCAATACTGCACTGGGCTTCGTATTGCTGGGTCTCGCCGAGCTCGGCGTGGCGCTGAATCGTCGAAACCTTGTACTCTGTGCAGGCGGCGCCTTGGTATTCGTAGCCAGCGCGGAATTGACCGAATGGGTGCTGGGTGTGAACTTGGGTATAGATACTCTATTCGCATACCCGTTTGTCGGCGCCAATTCTGCCCTCCCCGGTCGTATGTCGGCAAATACAGCGGTGTGCTTTCTGCTGCTAGGCGGTGCGCAATTTCTCATCTCGAAGCGAGGGGCGCGCGCCGACGAGACCCCCACCGCGGCGGTGATACTGACATCGATTGCTGGCGGGATCGCCTTTATCGCGTTGCTGGGCTATGTCGCGCAGCTCAAGAGCGCTTACGGTTGGTCGGAGTCGGTGGGAATGGGAGCGCGTTCATGGGCAGGATTTCTACTAATTGCCATCGCGCGCGTCGCAGCTCTTTGGAGGCGCGATATTGTGGATCAGCCGCGGCTACCCAAATGGTTCCTGCCGTTTTTGGGAATAGCCGTTATCACCATATCTACCGGCTTGATCTGGATTCTAAACAGCATCGAGGCGAGACCATATATTGTTGATCCCCTCTATGCAGCCAGCGCTGGGCGAATATCGGTCATCGTTGAGATCTGCATCGGTACGCTGGTCAGTCTCGGCGCAATCAGCGTGCTGGTTGCAAAGCACAAAGCGGTGCTGGCGCAGGTCAGCGAGAAGAAGCTTTTCGCGGTGCTGGAACACATGTCCGAAGGAGTGATGCTCATAGATGCCAAGGGGGACGCGTTCTACCAGAACGCCTCATCTTTGCGCATTCATGGATTTGAACCGAACGGAACAGGGTTCATCAGAAACCAAGACTTGCCAATTAACTGGAAAGTCTGGGATGACCAGGGGCGCGCACTCAACGTCGACGAGTGGCCGCTTTCCCGGGTCATCCGTGGGGAGCGCGTTCAAAACCAGGTGCTGCGGGCGCGTCGGTGCGATTCAAATCACGAGTTCATCGGCAGCTGCAGCGGGTCTGCGATCTACGACGACGACAGAAAGATCGCTTTCAGCTTTATTACGATACAGGACATCACCGAGCGCCGGCAGGCAGAGAAGGACGTGCGGCAAAGCGAAGAGCGCTTTCGGACGTTGGCCAACTCCATCCCACAACTCGCATGGATGGCCCAGCCGGATGGATTCATCTCCTGGTACAACCAGCGCTGGTACGATTACACGGGCACGACGCCGGAGCAGATGGCCGGCTGGGGATGGCAGAGCGTCCATGACCCGGCGGTCCTACCGACCGTGCTGCTCAGATGGCGCGACGCGATCTCGCTCGTGCAGCCGTTCGACATGGAGTTTCCGTTGCGCGGGGCAGACGGAACATTCCGCAACTTTCTCACTCGCGTTCAGCCGATAAAGGACTCGGAGGGTCGCTTGGTGCAGTGGTTTGGCACGAACACCGACGTCGATCAGTTGAAGCGGATCGAACAGTCATTGCGGGTGACGCAAGCGCGGCTGGAGTCGACGCTCGAAGCCAGCTCGGTCGGGACCTGGACCTGGGATCTCACCAGCGACCGCTTGATTGGCGACGAATTCACCGCCCGTATGTTCTCGATCGCAGCGAGCGCGGCGGCGGAAGGGCTGCCCGCGGCAGCCTATCTGCAGGTCGTTCATGAGGAAGATCGCGCGGGCGTCGCCGACGCCCTCGAACGCGCGATCCGGCTGTGCGGCGCTTACGACATCAAATATCGGGTCCGGCAAAGTGACGGAGCATTCCGGTGGCTGCAAGCGAGAGGGCGAGTCGAGTCCGACGGCGCGGGCAACGCCACATATTTTCATGGAGCGGTAATCGACATTACGGCCGACGTGACGGAGCGCCGACGGGCAGAGAACAAACTCGCGGATCAGCTGGCGCGCCTCAATTTACTGTATGTCATCACGCGCTCGATCGGCGAACGCCTGGATTTGCCCAGCATTTTCCAGGTCGTCATCAGGACGCTGGAAGATCAGCTTCCGGTCGATTTCGGTTGTCTATGTCTGTACCAACCCCCGGACGTACTCACGGTGGTCGGCATAGGCATCAAGAGTCACCAGCTGGCAATCGATATCGGACTAGTTGAACAGGCCCGAGTCCCGATCGACGCGAACGGGCTGTCGCGTTGCGTGCGTGGAAAACTGGTGTACGAACCGGATTTGCGTGAGGTGCAATTCGCGTTCCCGCAACGCCTGGCTGCCGCCGGCCTGTATGCGATGGTCGCGGCCCCGCTGAGCGTGGAGAACAAGGTATTCGGCGTTCTGATTGTCGCGCGACACGCGCCGGACAGCTTTAGCAGCGGTGAATGCGAATTCCTCGGACAACTGAGCGAGCATGTGGCCGTCGCCGCCCACCAGACGCAGCTTTACAGTGCGCTGGAAGTCGCTTACGAGGACCTGCGTCAAACACAGCAGGCGGTGATGCGTCAGGAGAAACTGCGGGTGTTAGGGCAGATGGCGAGCGGCATCGCACATGACATCAACAATGCGCTGTCACCGGCCGCTCTTTACGTCGAATCGCTCATCGAGCGTGAATCGGGCGAAGGCGACACTAAAGAGTATCTGGTGATTATTCAGCGCGCGATCGAGGGTGTTGCGCAGACCGTTGCGAGAATGAAGGAGTTTTATAGCCCGCGCGACCCACAGCTCGCGCACGTGTCCGTGTCTCTCAACCAAGCCGTCGAGCAGGTGATGGATCTCACGCGGGCGCGTTGGAACGCGATGCCGCAGGAATCGGGCCGTGTGATTCAGGTGAAAACGGATCTGGCAGATGGTTTGCCCGCCATTGATGGCAACGGGAGTGAAATTCGCGATGCGATCACGAATCTGATTCTAAACGCCGCGGATGCGATGCCGGAGGGCGGTCAGCTTACACTGCGCTCTCTTGCCGTCGGATCTGAGAGCGTGCAACTCGAGGTGTCGGATACGGGAATCGGCATGGATGAGGCCACCCGCAGTCGTTGCCTCGAGCTATTCTTCACCACCAAGGGCGCGCGGGGCACCGGTCTTGGCCTGGCAATGGTTTACGGTACAGTGGAGCGCCATGGCGGTGAGATCCAAATAGAAAGCAAGCTTGGCGTTGGCACGACCGTCCGGCTAATTTTTCCGGCCGCGTCGACTTCGCGGGATTCGTGCGGAACGACTTTGGTGCAGCCGCGCCGACAACGAACGTTGCGCATCCTTGCAATAGATGACGACCCCATCATCCTGAAGTCGCTGTCTGATATGTTTGAGCGGGATGGACACTTCGTCGAAGTAGCGGATGGTGGTCAACGCGGCATCGAGGCGTTTCGCGCGGCGAAGACGCGCGGCGCACCCTTCTCGGTGGTCATCACTGACCTAGGCATGCCGTACGTTGATGGGAAGGCCGTGGCCCTTGCGATCAAGTCCATTTGCCCACAAACGCCCGTTGTGCTGCTGACGGGCTGGGGCCACCGGATTCTGCTGGAGAATGATGCTCCACCAAATGTGGACCGCGTACTGGGCAAACCACCGAAACTTGTGATCTTGAGATCTGTGCTGGCGGAGTTGACTGATGTGATGCCGGGATAACCGCACTGGATCATGATCAGTCCGTCAGTTCGAGCTTCTTGAGCAGCGCGCCATAGCGCGGATTGCCTTGCAGGCCCGCGAGCAGGGGATCATAGGCGATGCCGTTCAGCCCGCTGTCGCGCTGTTGATAGGCTCGCTCCAGCCATTCAAAC
>Ga0210406_10000955_pt1 | contig 37457 bp, 30 predicted proteins | sample IncBWC30MmetaG_FD_155454 | JGI IMG/M metagenome (GOLD analysis project Ga0210406, IMG submission 155454) | Forest soil microbial communities from Barre Woods Harvard Forest LTER site, Petersham, Massachusetts, United States - Inc-BW-C-30-M | ecosystem: Environmental > Terrestrial > Soil >... | reverse complement strand
CCTTTGGCATCTACATTCGCGGCGAACTCTACAGTTCGATCAGGATCAGCGTGCTGACGTCGGAGTGGCGCGGCTCTCCTTCATCGGAAATGTTTGCCGATCTTCTGCATCCTGAGCTGGAGCGCGGCCGCGTCATCATCGACCCGACCCGCTTCGTCGCCGATCCGGAGAAGGCAAGGAAATATCCTGAACTTCCCTACGTGACTGTCAGGCTGGGCTACGTCGCCTGCGCCTATTTCAACGCTCATATCGGGCTCGCCAATGTCCGGCCGGAGCATCGGGCTTTCTACCGTAAGGTGTTCCTGCAGGAACCCTGGGGCGAGCCCAAGCTTTACCCCGGCCTGATCAAGCCCGTCGGTCTGATGGCCGCAAGATATGCCGACATCAGGGAAAGGGTGTTCCAGCGGTTCCCCTGCATGCGTTCCAGCGCCTTCGAACGGCGAATGCTGTTCGAACGCCAAGGAGGATACCAAGCGGAACGCCAAGGGGAACAGCCGCTCATGTCAACGCACGACATCGTTTCCCGCTGCGAGCGGGTCCAGCAACGCTAGAGCTTCGGGACTCTTTGCAAACTGGATTTCTTGGCTGGTTTTCTTCTTGTGCCGTTTTCTTGGCCCGTTCTTGGCTCGCGGTCGCCTCCGCGCTCCCGGATGTGTTGCAACTGTCATCTTTTCCGCACACCCGCGAAGATCCGTTCGAAAACCCATCGTTCCCTGGCGATGTGCGCTTGCCTTCACTGTGGCGCCACATTTACAACGGATTAACCATCGCGGTTGCTTTTCGCCGTTTGTCGGCATTTGACGGGGAGTGGCAACCCCCCATCAAGGTTGACGGAACGTTCGCTTAACCATCGCCCTGTAGACCCGGTGACAGTACCAAGACGTGAGCGTGGAGGCTCCGGAATGAACTATCAGATGCGTATCCTCCAAGGATTGAAACTTGCCGCCGTGCTCGCGGTGGCGCTGTCGATGGGTGCCTGCGCCAACAAGAACGTGGGCGCCGATGGCGCGATGGCCAGCGCCGCGACTCCGGGCAGCCCGCAGGAATTCGTGGTCACTGTCGGCGACCGCGTGTTTTTCGAAAGCGATCAGACCGACTTGACCCCGCAAGCGATTGCGACCCTGGAGAAACAGGCGCAGTGGCTGCAGACCTATCCGCGCTACAGCTTCACCATCGAGGGTCATGCTGACGAGCGCGGCACGCGCGAATACAACATCGCGCTTGGCGCGCGCCGCGCGCAGTCGGTACGCACCTTCCTGACGTCGCGCGGCATCGATCCGAGCCGCATGCGGACGATTTCCTACGGCAAGGAACGCCCGGTCGCAGTCTGTAACGACATTTCCTGCTGGTCGCAGAATCGCCGCGCGGTCACGGTGCTGAACGCCAGCTCGTAATCTTTCGATCTACGCTTTCGCACTCACGTTTTCGCGAGATTTGCCGGCGCCTTCGGGCGCCGGTTTCTGTTCATCTTCTAATGATTGTATCAGACACATTTTTGGCGTAGTTGCTGACTCAATGTGCGGCGCTTCCGATGTTGGGCAGACCTGATCATCAGGGCAAAATGTCATCGAGATCTCATCAACTGACGGGCATCGCGGCACTCGCCGCGGGGCTTGCACCGCTCGCCGCGGGGCTTGCAATGTGGCTCGCTCTGCCATCGCAGGCGCTGGCGCAATCGGATGACGTGGATCCGGAGATGCGCATCCAGCGGCTGGAGAATCAGCTGCGGCAGCTCACCGGACAGAACGAGGAACTGCAGTACCGTAATCGCCAGCTCGAAGAGCGCCTGCGTCAATTGCAAGGTGGCGCGCAGACCGCTCCATCTCCTTCGCCGGCCGCCCAGCCGAGCGTCGCGGCCGCGCCTCCCGCGCAGACCGCGCCCTATGGCCAGCCGCAAGGCCAAGGCAGCTATCAACAAGGCGGCTATCAAGACGGCTCTGCTCAAGGAGGCTATGGTCAAGGCGGCTCGCGGGGTGGCTATGATGGCCAGCCCCAGCCGGGTTACGGTCAGCCTCAGGCCGGCTACGGGCAGCCGCAAGGCGGCCAAGGTGGTTATGAGCAACGGCAGTCGGCGGCTCCGGCGCCGATCGTGCAGGAGGCGCCGCAGGCGGGCCAGCGCCGTGGCGACGCCTTCGATCCCACACAGAATCCGAATGCGCCCGGTGCGCCGCGCGCGCTCGGCGGCGGCCAGCTTCCGGTCCAGCAGGGAGCGGTCGCACGGGTTCCGGGGGAGCCCATGACACTCTCCGGCGCGCGCTACCAGCAAGGGGGCGCGCAGCAAGGGGGCGTATCGTCGTCTCCGCCGCCGGGCGATGCGAGTGGCAACACGGTGCTTGCGACCGCGCCGCCCTCGAATTCGCCGCGCGATGAATACGATCTCGGCATCGGCTATATGCAGCGCAAGGATTATGCGCTCGCCGAGCAGACGATGCGCAGCTTTGCGCAAAAATATCCGAACGATCCGCTGCTCGGTGATTCGCAATATTGGCTCGGCGAGAGCCTTTTCCAGCGTCAGCAATATCGCGACGCCGCGGAGATCTTTCTCAACGTGACCAGCAAATACGACAAATCGGCCAAGGCGCCCGACTCGTTGTTGCGGCTTGGACAGTCCTTGGCCGCGCTGAAGGAGAAGGAAGCCGCCTGCGCTGCGCTGGGCGAGGTGACGCGGAAATATCCGCGCGCGTCGGCGGGCGTGAAAGCGGCGGTGGACCGCGAGCAGAAGCGGGTGAAATGCTGACGCCCTCAAAAGTTCGCAGTGCCCTTCGAACGGGTTGCGCGTAAAATTAGTGCTGACCTATTCTCGTTGACGCGTCTTTCTGACGCGGACCGATGCCCATTTCGACCGAACGGCTTTGACCCGGCGGCGCCATGCGAGATGACGAAAACGCTCCGATCTCGGTCCAGGACGCAAAAGAGCTGTTCGCGGCTTTCAAGACCGAGCCTGCCATCGTGCTCGCGGTGTCCGGCGGGCCCGATTCGATGGCGCTGATGTGGCTGATGGCCCGCTGGCGTCGCGGCCTTTCCAACGGCCCCCGTCTTGTCGCGGTGACCGTCGACCATGGCCTGCGTCCAGAGGCCGCAAGCGAGGCGCGGGATGTCAAACGCCTGGCCAAGGCGCTCGATCTGCCGCACCGGACGGTGCGCTGGACCGGCGACAAGCCCAGGACCGGAGTGCCCGCGGCGGCGAGGGCTGCGCGCTATCGTCTGCTGACGGAGGCGGCGCGAACCTTCGGTGCCACGCACATTCTCACGGCGCATACGCGCGACGATCAGGCGGAGACCTTGTTGATGCGGCTGTTGCGAGGCAGCGGCATCGCAGGGCTGTCGGCGATGGCGCGTGAGAGCGTGCGCAATGGCGTGGTGCTGACCCGTCCGCTGCTTGACGTTCCAAAATCGCGGCTGATCGCGACGCTCAATAAGGCGAGGGTCGCCTTTGCCGACGATCCGACCAACCGCGACCTCGCCTTCACGCGGCCGCGCCTGCGTCAATTGCTGCCGCTGATCGCCGCAGAAGGCGGCGATGCGCGCGGCCTGGCGCGACTGGCCTCAAGGCTTGCGCGTGCCAATGCGGCGGTGGAGGTGCTGGCCGATGGCGCGGAGCGCTATCTGGCGCTCGTGGACGGCGCGGCAAGGGCCTGTGGGCCGATGGTGCGCGACTTCGACGCCAAGGCGTTTGCCGCCATGCCCGAGGAAGTCCGTCTGCGCTTGTTACTTCGCGCGATCAGCCGGTTCGGACATGAGGGGCCGGCCGAATTGGGCAAAGTGGAAGCGCTGCTGGCGCAACTTGACCGGTGCCTTTCGAAGAAAGGCGAAAAAGGCCGGCCAAGGTCGGCTCGGGTCGAGTTGAAGCAGACCCTTGCCGGCGCATTGGTGACCGTCCGTGGCGGGCGTATCCGGATCGAGCCGGCCCCTCCGCGACGTGGCCGGACGGCAGGGATTTCGGGCCAGCGAGCCTCATTGCACGAAGCAGCCTCATTTCACGAAGAAGGCGCTCGAGCCGATGGATAAGCGCGCTTTCAGGCGGCAAGTGAACACCATCACTTCTGTCCCCATGCCCTTTGGGGCCTTAACCACCCGGAAAATCAACGTTTTAGCCGTCATTTTTTAAGCAGGAATCGGGCTAAGATGCGTTAAATAGTCCTGCGTGGTTCCCTTGGCAGCAAGGTGAGCGGCACCTAAATTGTGTTACGGTCTAGCGGGGACTGCCTCGTGGTTACCCAGGGATAGGTCCGAAGGACATTGAGGCCGCGATTCGCGCGACCACGAAGGAAGATCAATGAACGCCAATCTGCGCAATTTCGCCCTCTGGGTCATCATTGTTCTATTGCTGTTGGCGCTGTTCACGCTGTTCCAGAATCCAGGCCAGCGCGTGTCTTCGCAGGACATCTCGTTCTCGCAATTGCTGAGCGAGGTGGATCAGGGGCATGTGCGTGACGTTGTCATCCAGGGACCGGAGATTCACGGCACACTGACCAACGGCTCCTCGTTCCAGACCTATGCGCCGAACGACCCGACGCTGGTGAAGCGGCTCTATGATGGCAAGGTGCAGATCACCGCGAAGCCGCCGGGCGACAACGTGCCGTGGTTCGTCTCGCTGCTCGTCTCGTGGCTGCCGTTCATCGCGCTGATCGGCGTTTGGATCTTCCTGTCGCGGCAGATGCAGGGGGGCGCCGGCAAGGCGATGGGCTTCGGCAAGTCGCGCGCCAAGATGCTGACGGAAGCGCATGGCCGCGTCACTTTCGAGGACGTTGCGGGCGTCGACGAGGCCAAGCAGGATCTGCAGGAGATCGTGGAGTTCCTGCGCGACCCCGGAAAATTCCAGCGTCTCGGCGGACGGATTCCGCGCGGCGTGCTGCTCGTCGGGCCTCCCGGCACCGGCAAGACGTTGATCGCGCGCGCGGTCGCGGGCGAAGCCAACGTGCCGTTCTTCACGATTTCCGGGTCCGACTTCGTCGAAATGTTCGTCGGCGTCGGTGCGTCCCGCGTGCGCGACATGTTCGAGCAGGCCAAGAAGAACGCGCCTTGCATCATCTTCATCGACGAAATCGACGCGGTCGGCCGCCATCGTGGCGCGGGCCTCGGCGGCGGCAATGACGAGCGCGAGCAGACGCTCAACCAGTTGCTGGTCGAGATGGATGGATTCGAGGCCAACGAAGGCGTGATCCTGATCGCGGCGACCAACCGCCCCGACGTGCTCGATCCCGCGCTGTTGCGTCCGGGCCGCTTCGACCGTCAGGTCGTGGTGCCGAATCCGGACGTGGTCGGCCGCGAGCAGATCCTGAAGGTGCATGTGCGGAAGGTCCCGCTCGCGCCCGATATCAACCTGAAGACCATCGCGCGCGGCACGCCCGGCTTCTCCGGCGCCGACCTGATGAACCTCGTCAACGAAGCCGCGCTGACGGCCGCCCGCCGCAACAAGCGCATGGTCACGCAGGCGGAGTTCGAAGAGGCCAAGGACAAGGTGATGATGGGCGCCGAGCGCAAGTCGCTCGTGATGACCGAGGAAGAGAAGCTGTTGACCGCCTACCACGAGGGCGGCCACGCCATCGTCGGTCTCAACGTCGTTGCCACCGATCCGATCCACAAGGCCACGATCATTCCACGCGGCCGCGCACTGGGCATGGTGATGCAGCTCCCGGAACGCGACAAGCTGTCGATGTCGCTGGAGCAGATGACCTCGCGCCTTGCCATCATGATGGGCGGCCGTGTCGCGGAAGAACTCGTATTCGGCCGCGAGAAGGTCACCTCGGGCGCGGCCTCGGACATCGAGCAGGCGACGAGGCTTGCGCGCATGATGGTGACGCGCTGGGGCTTGTCGGAAGAGCTCGGCACCGTTTCCTACGGCGAGAACCAGGATGAGGTGTTCCTGGGCATGTCGGTATCACGGACGCAGAACGCTTCCGAAGCGACCGTCCAGAAGATCGACTCCGAGATCAAGCGGCTGGTCGAGGAGGGCTATCACGAGGCGCACAGAATCCTCAGCGAGAAGCGCGCCGATCTTGAGACGCTCGCCAAGGGCCTGCTCGAGTTCGAGACCCTGACCGGTGAGGAGATCACCGACCTTCTGAAGGGCAAGAAGCCGAACCGTGAGTCGGTGCTGGAGCCGACCGCGCCGCGCGCGTCCGCCGTGCCGCCGGCAGGCAAGCCCCGCCCGCGTCCCGATCCGGACGCCGGTCTGGAGCCGCAGCCACAGGCCTGATCCGGTCCTCGATCACGACGATCCTAACGCGAGGGAAAACGGATCGCTGCGCGATCCGTTTCGCCTTTGTGCGGACTGGAAGCGCCCTCACGCTTGCGCCGCAACATGCCAAGGATGGTCTCAAGACCAAGGATCGCCCAAAAATCGCCGCGTCAATCACGGCAGGGGGCTGAACCTCGCGCCTTGGATCTGCGCATGCGAACGCTCGATCGGCGGCGGGAACCACGACCAGGATTTGGCCGACCTCGGAACCGGAACCGGAGCCGGTTCGCCGGCTTATCCATACTGGTTATCAGGTCGTGAACATGAGTGATCGGCGTAACATCAACAGGGCAATGCTCGCGGCGATCTCGCTCGCAGTCGCGATCGTCTGCGTCGGTGTCCTGGCCATGCTTGTCCGCGACCGTTGGGACAGGCCGGAACTGAAAACGGCGGAGCAGGCGCGCTATACGACCACTGGCCGCACCGCCGAGACCGCAGGAGCACGTCTGGACCCGACCGATCCCAAACTTGCGATCGAGCCGGCGCCTGCCGGGCCGAATCCGGCCCAACCCGCAAATCCAAACTGATCGCCGCGACGCCGGGTCGGGTGCCTACAACGACATGATCGCGTTGCGCGTCCGGACAGGGGGAGAGAGCTTCCGTTCCGAGTCGGAACGGAAGCGGGTTCTAAAAACATGCCCCCTCAAGCGCACTGTTGCGATCAGCAAGAACTTGGCGATCAGCGAGAACTCGGCAATGCTGTTCACGCTTCCTCTCCGGGTTAAGCAGCCACCGGCAGGATCACGCCGCTGCGGGCGAAGCAATTGCATGCCGAAGATCATGCCATTCGCGCCGAAGAGCGGGTGATGGCCGGCTTCAACAGCGGTCATATCACCCGTGCCGAGCAGCGCGCGCCGAGCTGGCAAGAGAACGTGGTGAGCCAGATCGGACCGTAAGCCGCCTCTCGCCAGAGCGTTTTCGAACCCAGCACTTGGGAGAAATCGCTTGGGGGAAGCCCGATTTCACCACCCTGTTACAAGCGTAATGCGATCGCCCTAATCAGAAATCGTTCAGCAACGCGCGTGCGGTTCATTGAGGTGCGTTTTCAGTATCCACGAAACATTATGAGAGATCTCGCGCTATGTCTGATCTGGCAGGTTCGTTCGAAAACTCAAATAGCAAGCCGCTTTCCGCCGATGCGCACGCAGCAGCCGAACTGGACCGGTCAAGTCGCGCCGTCCGCCGGACGCGTCGCGCAAGCTCTCTTGGGCAGATACTCGCCAACAGCTTGATCGCGAGCCAACGCGGTTCGACCGCGCTTTTGCGCCTGTCGCGCCCTTCGAAGAGGAACGCCCTCGATAACGCGATGATCGCGGGCATCGAAAACTTCATGAGTGATCCGCCGGAAGGTACCCGCGCCATCATCATCTATGGCGAGGGGAAGCACTTCTCGGCCGGCGTCGACCTTGCGGCGCTCAGCGAAAGCCGCGCCCAGGGCGGCAGCATTACTTTCTCGCGAGCATTTCACCGGGCCTTCGACAGGATCGAAAATTCGGAGATACCGGTGATCGCGGTGCTGCAAGGCGCGGTGATCGGCGCTGGTTTGGAGCTGGCCGCCGCCGCGCATATCCGGGTCGCAGAGCGCAGCACCTACTATGCGCTGCCGGAAGCGGCGCTCGGAATCTTCCCCGGCGCCGGTGGTGCCGTGCGCATTCCGCGCCTGATCGGTGCGCCCCGGATGACCGACATGATGCTGACCGGACGGACCTATACCGCGGAAGAAGGCATGCCGCTCGGCTTGTCGCAATATGTCGTCGACGACGGTCAGGGCATCGCCAAGGCGCTCGAACTGGCCGAGAAGGTCGCCGCCAACGCGACCCTGAGCAACTTCGCCGTGTTGCAGGCGCTGCCGCGCATCGCGCGCATGGACCCGGATGGCGGTTTCCTGCTTGAAAGCCTGATGGCCGCGCTGACCACCGGCGACGACGAGGCCAAGGCGCGGCTGGATGCCTTTTTCAGGACGCGCGCAGCAAATGCCGCACATTCTCCGAACGGGGACGATTTGTAAAAGGAAGACGGCCGAGGTTTGGTCGGCTCAGGTGATGGGGCGATCTTCGACCGCTCAGTGGAGCAGGCTCGCAACTGAATCGCGCCGGTGGTGCGGAACGGAAGGCGTGATCCCCTTTACCCTTTCTCATCGAAGAGCTGTGGGGCCACCGTGACGCGCAGGGGGACGGGCAGGGGCAATTGATCAGCATGCGGGGCTGCATCGATCGAAAGGCCATGTGTTGCCGGGCGGCCTGCGGATGACGCCATCTGGGCGGACCTTGTTTGCTGATGCCTGATCGCATCGGAAAAGTTCAGGCCCCGCGTTGTGAACCGGCAGCTCGGACCCGGCAGGCTTTGGGGCGAGTATTTTTCAGCAGGATAGATATTGGAGCGAGCATCGCCTCGAAGCTGGAGGGCGTATCGGTCCGGGCACATTTCCGCAGTGAGGTGTTTGATAACAAGTTTGTTCCCAACATCGATGTTTCGTTCACGAAAAGCGGCGCAGGTTTGATGGCGTAGGTCTGACAATGTGAGACTTATTTGTCACTCTCGCCAGTATCTTTTTTGCCGCCCAATTCCTCCCGTATTTATCGGGGAGGTGCTTTCGCGGGGCGCGCGAGGTCGTCTCCGAGCAATTCGCCTCGACGACGGGTCGTGGTTTCGCGTTCCATTTAGGGACGGAGCTTGGTTCGTTTTCTGTACGCTTGTAGCGGCGGCTTGTTGCCTCTCTGAAATGTGTGCGGCACCGCACCATGTGGTGTTATATTAGGGCGCCGGGGGCGTCGGAGTGACTGAATGACGGCAAATGGAGCGACCGGCCGCGGTTCTCAACCGGCGCGCGTTGACTCGGATGAAGAGGGCAGGACCGTCAGCGAGCCACCGGAAATAACCGACCTCAGGATCGGCTCGGATCGCAGGAGGCCTCTTTGCGCCGTCGTCGAAGACGACGTCACCATGCGTCATCTGGTGATGAACTACCTTGAGGAGCACGATATTCGAGCGGTCGCGGCGTCCCGGCGCGACGAGGTTTCGGCGCTGCTGCTGCGCGGCGAACTCGATTTGGTCATCCTCGATCTGCGGCTCGGTCAGGAGGATGGGCTTGATCTGCTTCGTGAGATCCGCTCGCATTCCGACGTTCCGATCATTATCACGACCGGTCACCGACGCGACGAGATCGACCGGGTGGTCGGGCTGGAACTCGGCGCCGACGACTACATCACCAAACCGTTCGGGCTGCGGGAGCTCTTGGCGCGGATCCGGGCGGTGCTGCGGCGGCGCGAGATCGGAAACTCCGCGGCGGCGCGCGATGCCGAGAAAGGTCGCTGCCGGTTCGGCGGCTGGCTGCTCGACCGGCGCAGCCGGCGCCTGACCAATTCGAGGGGCGAGCCGGTCGGCCTGACAAAGGGTGAATATTCGCTGCTCGTCGCCTTCCTCGATGCACCCCAACGGCCGCTCTCGCGCGAGCACCTTCTGCAGGCAACCCGTATCCACGAAGATGTCTTCGACCGCAGCATCGACGTGCAAGTGTTGCGGCTCCGACGCAAGCTCGAGAGCGATCCAAGCACGCCTTCAATCATCCAGACAGAGCGCGGCGTCGGTTACATTTTCTCGCTTCCCGTTGATGTTCTTTGAATGATGGCCCGCTCAGCGCATCCGCAAGCAGGTGGGCGCAAGCAGGTAGGCGAATGTCTCGCCGCCGGGCCGCGCGGCCGATTTTCAGGCCGAAAACACAATCGCGCGACATTACAACGGTAACGCGATTCTCCGTGGTTGGAACGGTGCCGAAACACGCGAAAGGCAGGTTCTTCCCCGACAACTTGGTTTGGGAGACCTCAATGCCATTGGGAAAGAAATTTTTTCGCGACCGCCTGCCATTCGGACATGTCCCTCCTGCGCACGTTCTTCATGGGCGCGTCCCGCACGCACAGGTTCCGCACGCACAAGCCCCTCGCGGGCACGTCCCGCCCGATGCGACCGCCAATGCCGATGCGGGCGCCGGCCCCGGGATTGCTGCCCTCACGCATGCCCTTGAAGGTTCGCCGGATCGAGACTCGCCTGGCTTTGGTTCGTGCCGCGCGGCCTCAGTCCGCATCGGCAACGCAGGTGCCGCGCAAGACAATCCTTTCGGCGGGGCTGGATCTGACCAACAAGGCCCTGGCGTGGTGCGCCGTGCACGCTGACCTTGCATTCGTCAATTTCCCGGCCGCGATCTTCTCCTGGCTGCTAACGCAGTTCTTCGTTGGGTGCGCCGCGTATGCCGAGGCCATGTACCCGAATTTTGGACATGTCCACGCCAGCGAAGCCGGCGCCAGCAAAGTCGGTGCAAGCCAAGTCGCCGCAAGCCGAGTCGCCGCAAGCGAAGAAGCCGACCGTCGCGATCCGTGGCAAAACATGGAGGCCCAACGCGGCGATTGCGGAGCCGGCAATTCGAGCGGGTCACCGAGCCTCGCTCCTGATTTGGCGGAGCTGTCCCGGTTTGCGATCGGTGCCGGTGGAAGGCGCCCGCAAGGCCCGCACGCCGGTCGAACCCGGTCGAGCTGGACCAAATCTGGCGGCACCGGAAACATCGTGTGGCTGAACGCGATTCGACCAGCCCGCCCGGGACGGCTTGGCTCGCTCGCGCAGTCCGTGGCCGCGTGGCTGTCGAGACGGCGGCAGGGAGGCAACCGTCGCGTGACGGTTGGGCTCGGAAATCACGATCGCCGCGCCCGGCAAGAGGTCTGGATGGCACGCTACGGCATCGAATAGTCTTGCGAGGAATGGTCTTGCGAGGTGTGGGATTGTTTCGGTTTGCACCATCATGCTCGCCGGCGTTGCGCCGGCGACATCGGTTGGAAAACGCGTTTGGGCACGCGCGCCGCTTGTCGCGCGCGATTTGCCTGGGACTCGTGCTCGCAAGCGGAGCGGCAACCCAGGCGTCCTCGGAAACATCGTGGGCACGCGGCACGTGTACAAACCCATTGCTTGAAGAGCCGATTTCAGCCGTTCCCCAGCCGCCGGTCGCCGATCCGAACAAGCTCGCGCTTGGCGAGCGTCTCTTCTCCGACCCGCGGCTGTCCTCAAGCGGAACGATGGCCTGCTCGTCGTGCCATGATATTCATGCCAATGGCGCCGGCAGCAGCAAGATGGACGCCGCCCACGACGAGCCGGCATCTCAGTTCAACACGTTGACGATATTCAATGCGTCGCTCAACTTTCGCCTGAACTGGGAAGGCAATTTCCGCACGCTTGCCGATCAGATCGAATCCGCGCTGGAGACTTCGGCCAACCTGAACACGAGCGTGGACGAAGTGGTCCGCAAGTTGAACGCAGATCAGCAGACCGTAGCGCAATTCCGTGCGGCATACGGCCGAAATCCGGATCGCGACAGCCTCCTTGACGCGCTGGTCACATTCGAGCAGTCGCTGGTGACACCGGGAAGCCGTTTCGACAGCTGGCTCGGCGGCAACATGGCGGCCTTATCGGACAAGGAGCTGGAGGGTTATCGGCTGTTCAAATCGCTCGGCTGCGCTTTCTGCCATCAAGGCGCCAATGTCGGCGGCAACCTGATGCAGCGGCAGGGGGTCTTCCGGGAACTCGTTCCGGGCAAGCCTGGGATCGTCCGCGTGCCCAGCCTGCGCAACGTGGCCGTGACTCCACCCTATTTCCATGACGGCAGCGTCCCGACCCTTGAAGAAGCCATCCGCAGGATGGCGGCAGCGCAGCTTGACCGCAGCGTGTCGGACCAGCAGGTCGATGCACTCGCTGCGTTCCTCCAGACACTGACCGGGACCTATCGCGGCGTACCCGTTTCCGAGGTGCGGCCATGAGGGGCTTTCCCTGCGCGATGATGGCATTCGTCTTTGTCGTGGTGCTGACCTGGCTATCGCTGCGCGCGATCAATCCGGAAGCCGAAACGCTCGACGCCGCCATCGCTGAACTCGATCGTTTCGCGATGATCGAAAACTCGCTGTATCGCGACGTCTTCAGCGCGCGCGCAGGCATGTTGCGCAATTACGATCCGCTTGTCCGGGAAATCGACGCACTACGCATGTCGCGCGACCGCCTGCGCAAGGTGGCCACTCTGGATCGCGAGACGGCGGAGGCGATCGATCGATTGTCGGCATCGGTCGACCGCCAGGAAAATTTGGTCGAGAAGTTCAAGAGCGACAGCGCGTTGATGCACAACTCGCTTGCTTTCTTCGGGCGGTCCAGTGTCGGGTTGAAAGCACCGGATATGGGGCCTGCGATCAGCGCCGCCGCAGCGGCCATGCTGAACCTGACACTCGACACCTCGCCGGAAGCCGCGCGCGAGGTTCAGGAGCGGCTCGACGAGCTCGACAGGCAGGCGACCCCAGCCCAGCGCGAGGCCGTCGCGCCCTTGCTGGCGCATGGACGGCTGCTGCATGATCTGCTTCCTGCGGTCGATCAAGCCCTCGGCGCCATGCGCGCGATACCGCGAAAGACGGAGCAGGACCACCTGCGTACCCTGCTGCTTTCACACCAGGCGACGTCTCGAACCTCTGCCCGGCAATATCGTGAGCTGCTCTACGGGGTGTCGCTGCTCTTGGTCGCATTTCTGGTCTTCCTGGGCCTTCAGCTCAACGCGCGCGCGAAGGCGCTGCAGCGGCGTGCCATGTTCGAGCATGCGCTCGCGCGCATATCGATGCGGTTCATCAACGCGCAGCCGCAGACGATCAGCGCCGAGATCGATCGGGCGCTCTCCGAAATGGCCTGCTGCGTTGGGATCGACCGCGCTTATTTTGTGATGTCCGGCGCCGAGCCGCGGCTGCATGGCTGGTCCAGGCCGGGATGCGATTTCCCGCCGGGCTGGCCGGAAGGCGCGCTTGACGTTGCGATGCGCTCGGCCCGTACCGTCGACGGAATAATCCACGTTCCGTACGTTCCGCGCATGCCGCGCGGGCATTGCAGGAGCGAGTTGGCGGCCGCTGGCGTCGGCGGATGGGCATGCGCGTTGAACGTCGACAAGGACGGCAGCGCGGTTCTTCTCGCATTTGAGGTGATCGGACGGCCATGTGGCTCGAGTTCGCCCGGCGAACTGAGCCTGCTGCGCATGGCGCTCGATACTTTTGTCTACGCGGTCGGGCGGACCGTCATGGAGACCGAGCGCGCGCGGCTCGAGGCGCGGTTGCAGCAGGCCCGGCGCATGGAGAAGATCGGCACGCTGACGAGCGGCATCGCGCACAACTTCAACAATATTCTCGGCGGGATTCTCGGCCACTCCGAGGTGATGGAGGAGCACCTTGGCCCGGACGCGCGGCTTGGCCGGAATCTCGGCGCGATCCGCCGCGGCGCCGAGCGGGCGCGCGATCTGGTCGATCAGATCCTGGTGTTCGGACAGCGCCGCGATGTTCGCCGCAGGCCTCTGAGCGCGGATGCTCTGGTTGCTGAAACGGCGTCGCTCTTGTCCGTTTCTCTGCCGATGGGGATCGAGCTCTCGATCCAGGAATCGCGGGTGACGGCGCTCGTCTCGGGTGAGTCCGCCCAGTTGCAGCAGGTCATACTCAATCTCTGCAACAACGCGGCGCAAGCCATGGAAAATGGTGGTCGCATCGAAATATCGTCCGAGCTGCGCCAGGTTGCCGAGACGTGTTCGCTCACCCATGATGAGCTTCGTCCGGGCCGCTACGTCTGCATCGTCGTAAAGGATTCCGGTCATGGCATGGACCAGACGACGTTGGCGCGGATCTTCGAGCCTTTCTTCACCACCCGTGCCGCCGGAAACGGCCTCGGGCTTGCAACAGTGCGTGAGATCGTCCGCGATCATGGCGGCGCGCTCAACGTTGAGAGTTCACTTGGCCAAGGCAGCCGCTTCGAGGTCTGGCTGCCCATCACGGAGACGCCCATGTCGATGCCGACGACGGCCCCGCCTGCAATTCCGGTCGGAAGCGGCGAGACCGTGATGGTCGTGACCAGCGATGCCGAACGATTGCTGAGAGATGAGGAGACATTGGCCGCGCTCGGCTTTGAGCCGGTCGGGTTCAGCACGGCTGGGGCTGCCCTCGCCGCATGCCGGGCGAAGCCGGACCGGTTCGACGTGCTCATCGTCGGCCATTTCGGATCGACCATGTCGTCGCTCGAAATCGCGGCCGCGTTGCACGAGGCCGCGCCGCACCTGCCGATCGTGCTGGCGACAAAGTCGAGCGAAGAGATCGGGGCAGATCGCCTGCTGGGCGCCGGAATCGCCGATGTCGTGCACTGGCCCATGATCGCGGCAGAGGTCGCCGCCGCGCTCAACCAGTGTGCAGAGATGAAGCGCGGGGAGAGCAGGCAGCGCTCGGGCGGTTCACGCATGATACCCTACCACTTGGCCCGCTGAACCGGACCACGGTCGCGGCCATCGGCGAATCCTCGGCTCGGGTGTGAATTGGCGCTGAAGAATGGCCCGGAGAAAGCGGGCAGCCGGACAAAGAGCTGAAGCCACGGCAGTGCTTTCCAGGTGCCGTCAAGGCGCCTCGCCTCGACGCGCCAGGGCAGTTATGCATAGCGCCTGTGCCACCGTCATGGCATGCTGGCGCGACAGAGAGATCAACAGAAAGATCGACAGAACGATCATGAGGCGGACGCAGCGCATGCGGCCGTCATCAATGGTCAAGTCTCAAATGGACAAACGAAGCGGGGAGGGGGCGATGCGCCTTGTAGCGAGGATTGGCATTGTCTGCGCGTTGTTGAGCTGGCCGCTGGCCGTGAGCGCCGCCGACTTACGCGGCGTCAGCGCGACCGAGATCAGGATCGGCCAGACCATGCCGTACAGCGGACCGGTCTCGGCGTTCGGCGCGCTCGGCAAGGGCGAGGTCGGCTATTTCAAGATGCTCAATGAGCGCGGCGGGATCAACGCGCGCAAGATCAACCTGATCTCGCTGGACGATGGCTACGCCCCGCCGAAATCCGTCGAGCAGACGCGGCGGCTGGTCGAGAGCGAGGAGGTCGCGCTGATCTTCTCCTCGATCGGCACTGCCCACAACACCGCGATCGCCAAATATCTGCAGAGCAAGAACATCCCGCAATTGTTCGTCGGTTCCGGCGCCTCGAAGTTCGCCGACATCGCGCAATATCCGCAGGCGACCTTGGGCGTGCAGGCGCCGTTTCGCTACGAGGCGAGGCTTTATGCGCGCTATGCGCTTGCCAAGAATCCGGCCGCCAAATTCGCCGTGATCTCGCAGAACGACGATTATGGACGCGACTATCTGCTCGGCTTGAAGGACGTGCTCGGCGAAAAATACGATGCCGTGGTCACGGGCGCGACCTACGAGGTCACCGATCCGACCATCGACTCGCAGATCGTCAGGCTGAAGGCCTCCGGCGCCGATGTGTTCGTGATCGCGGCCACGCCGAAATTCGCGGCGCAAGCGATCCGCAAGACCTATGGGATCGGCTGGCGGCCGATGACTTTCCTTTCCAACGTCGCGGTCTGGGTTTCCACGGTGATGGAGCCCGCGGGGCTTGAGGCCGGTATCGGCATTCTCTCCACCGCTTATGTCAAGGACCCCGACGATCCCGCCTGGAAGGACGATGCAGGCGTGAAGGGCTGGCGCGAGTTCATGACCAAATACCTGCCCGAGGCCGATCTGCACGATACCAACTATGTCAATGCCTATAACAGTGCGATGACGCTGGAGGCGGTGCTGAAGGCCTGCGGCGACGACCTGTCGACCGAGAACATCCTGAGGCAGGCCTATTCGATCCATGATCTCGAATTGCCGATGCTGTTGCCGGGCATCAAGGTCAATACCTCGCCGACCGATCATGTCCCGGTGGACCAGATGCAGTTCATGCGCTTCAACGGCAAGAGCTGGGAGCGTTTTGGCGAGTTGCAGACGGGGAATTGAGGTCGTTCGCCGTCATCTCCGTCATTCCTTGGCGCGCGGGCTGCATGGTTGCCAACGGGAGGAATGAACCATCGCCGGCTCCGGCTAGACCCCGAATTCGGGCGGCTGATCGAAGGGCGAAGGCCGTGGTCATATCGAGACCAAAATCGGCTCCGCGCCGCAATCCTTAACAATTCTTCAATTCCGTCCGGTCTATGTCTTGGAGACGTACGCCCGCGACCGACGCGGTGGCGCACGAGAAGGATCAAGCATGGCCACCAGCGCCGCCGTCCCCGCGATGATACCAACCGAGAACGCGATTCCGCCCGCGCTGCTCAAGGTCTGCTTTGCGCTGTTTGTCATCAATGCCACGTTCTTTCCGGCCGCGTATGTTTCGCATTGCTGGATCTACGATGCGAACGGGCAGGGCATCCCGACCGATTTCATCAACGTCTTTGCAGCTGGAAAGCTGGTGCTTCAGGAGACTCCTGCGCTCGCCTATGATTGGGACATCCAGAAGCAGGTCGAGCTTGATTTCCTGAAGCAGGATTTTCCAGGCTATTTCGCCTGGCATTATCCGCCGCCATTCCTGTTCGTGGCTTCATTGCTAGCACAGCTCCCTTATGCCGCGGCCTTCGTCGGCTGGGTGTCCATCAGCCTGCTGCCTTATCTCGCGGTGATGCGCGCAATCGTCGGCCGCGCCTTCGGGCTGTTGTTGGCGGTCGGATTTCCGATGGTGCTGAGCAACACGTTGGTCGGGCAGAACGGCTTTCTCACCGCAGCCTTGATCGGCGGCACGCTCTATCTCCTTCCGACGCGCAAGGTGCTGTCCGGAATCTGCCTCGGGCTCCTGACCTACAAGCCGCAATATGGCTTCCTGTTTCCGATCGTGCTGATCGCGGCGTCGGAATGGACCGTGTTTTTCACCGCCGCCGCGACAGCGGTCGTCGTTGCTCTTGCCTCGTGGCTCGCGTTCGGTGCCGAGAGCTGGCAGGCGTTCTTCCATTGGATGCCGACCTTCTCGCAAGCTTTCCTTGTCGAGGGCAAGGCCACCTGGTGGAAGCTGCAGAGCCTGTATTCGGTGGTGCGCTATCTCGGCGGCGTCGAGCAGCTCGCCTGGACCTTCCAGTGGGTGCTGACTGCGGCGGTTGCGGCCACGCTTGTCGCGATGTGGCGCAGCCATGTGCGCTATTCGTTGAAGGCGGCCGCGCTCGCGGTGGGCGCGCTGCTGACCACGCCGTATCTCTTCATGTACGACATGATGGTGCTGGCCATTCCGGTCGCGTATCTCATACGCCTCGGTATCACGAGCGGCTTTCGCGCCTACGAATTGCCGGCGCTTGCCTTCGCCGTCGGTCTGATCGTGATCTTCATCCTGTTCGGGATTCCGGTGGGGTTTGTTGCGACAGCGACCGTCGGCGCCCTCATTCTGCGCCGCGCCGGCCCCTGGTGGCGGCCTGCGCCGGCCCGGGCCTCCGTGGCCGCGGCCATCGGCGCGTAGCGGCCATGAGATCAGGTTGAATCTCTGTTTTGTGCTCAGCTTTGATTGAGTGCGACCGCTGCTGACAAATGGTCACATTTCTATCTTGTTTTCTGGCCTGAATAGGTGTTCACTTCTTCGCAGTGGTTCCGTGAGGGGCCACCCAAAACGGGCCAAAACAGTGAAGACGCGTTCGATCGTGCCGTGCGGCCGGTCCGCGTAAGGGGACGGGAGCGCGCCATGGTCTATCGGCGAACCCATCAGGTGGTGAAGCGACTTGCGGCGCGGCGAAGCGCCATTTTGGCCGCCGCGCGGGATACTGCCGCCGAGTCGGGCATGGCCGCAGTGCAGATCGCGCCGGTTGCGGTCCGCGCCAATGTCGCGGCCGGCACGGTCTATCGCTACTTTCCTTCCAAGGCCGATCTCATCTCCGAGCTGATCGCCGATGTCTCGCGCGATGAGCTCGCCGCGATCCGCCGCGCAGCCGAAGCGGCGCCGGGACCGTCCTCGGCACTGGCGGCGGCGGTCTCGACCGTCGCCGTGCATGTGCTCTCGCAGCGCAAGCTTGCCTGGGGCATTCTCGCCGAACCGGTCGATGTCGATGTGACGGCCTCCAGGCTTGCGAGCCGCCGCGAAATTGCGGGAGAGATTGCGGCGCGAATCGACGCAGCCGTTCGCGCCGGGCATCTGCCGGCGCAGGACACCCAGCTTGCCGCCACCGCTTTGCTGGGAGCGTTGCACGAGGCCCTGGTCGGGCCACTGGCGTCTGATTCTCTCGATGAGCCAGCGAGGCTGCGCGACGCCGTGCAGACCGTGACGCTGCTTGCGTTGCGTGCGGTTGGCGTCATGGATGCGCGTGCGCGGGGACTCGTCGTGCAGGCCGTGGTGCCGGCGAAAGCGCTGGTTGGAGCGTGAGCCTCCCCGTGCCGGTCGGACGGTTCGTCCGTTGCAATTGGCTGCCGAAAAGAGGCGATTTGCTTTCGTTCAAATGAACGCGCGCAGGGCCTTGCGGCAGGGCGGGGCATCATTTGCCGTGCTAGCATCGTCACAGACGCAACCAGCCAAACGGAGTGCAGCATGACGACGACGCATGGATCGGCGAAATGGCAGGGCGGCATCAAGGACGGCAAGGGCGCGATCTCGACCAAGAGCGGCGCGCTGAAAGACTATCCGTATGGCTTTGCCAGCCGCTTCGAAGGCAAGCCGGGCTCAAACCCGGAAGAGCTGATCGGCGCTGCGCACGCTGCCTGCTTCACCATGGCGCTGTCGCTGATCCTCGGTGAAGCCAAGCTCACCGCCGAGCAGATGGAAACCAAGGCCGACGTCACGCTGGAAAAGGTCGGCGATGGTTTTTCCATCACCGCGGTGCATCTGACCTTGCGGGCAAAGATTCCCGGCGCGGACAATGCGAAGTTTCAGGAACTCGCTGGCATGGCCAAGGCCGGCTGCCCGGTGTCGAAACTCCTGAACACCAAGATATCGCTCGACGCAGCGCTGCAGTGATTGCGCAAGCCGCCTTTCACATTCACGCGCGCATAGGCGCGAGCGGCGCTTATATATTCGCGTCGCCCGACGGGCCGACATAGGCGATGCGCACCATGTTGGTCGTGCCGGGCGTGCCGAGCGGCACGCCCGCGACAATGATCACGCGCTGGCCTGCGCGTACGAAGCCGTCGCGAAATGCGATCGAGCCAGCGCGGTTGACCATGTCATCCTGATCGCGCGCGTCCTCCGCGACCACGCAATGCACACCCCAGACCACGGATAGCTTGCGCCCGGTCGCCAGGTTCGGTGTGATCGCCACGATCGGCGGCTTCGGCCGTTCGCGCGCCACGCGGATCGCAGTCGAGCCGGAGCTGGTCCAGCAGATGATCGTCGGCAGATCGAGCGTTTCGGCGATCTGCCGCGCGGCGCCGGCGATTGCGTCGCCCGCAGTCGCCTCCGGCTCCGGCCGCTGCGCCAACAGGACCGAGCGGTAGATCGGGTCGCGTTCGACCTCCTCGCCGATGCGGTTCATGGTCGAGACCGCTTCCACCGGATATTTGCCGGCGGCCGATTCCGCCGACAGCATGATGGCGTCGGCACCCTCATAGACAGCGGTCGCGACGTCGGAGACCTCGGCGCGCGTCGGCACCGGGGCCTGGATCATCGACTCCAGCATTTGGGTTGCAATCACGACCGGCCTGCCGGCGCGCCGTGCCAGCCGCGTCATCTGCTTCTGCAGGCTCGGCACCCTCTCTAGCGGCAGTTCGACGCCGAGGTCGCCGCGCGCCACCATCAAGGCGTCGGATGCCTCGATGATGTCGGCGAGGCGGTCGATCGCCTGCGGCTTCTCGATCTTGGCCATCACGGCGGCGCGGCCGCGAATCAGCTTCTTGGCCTCGATCACGTCCTCGGCACGCTGCACAAAGGACAGCGCGATCCAGTCGATGCCGGTCGTGAGCGCGGCCTCGAGATCGGCGCGGTCCTTTGGCGTCATCGCGGAGACCGGCAGGTCGGTGTCGGGCAGGCTGACGCCCTTGCGGTCCGACATCTTGCCGCCGATCACGACACGGGTGACACAGCGTTCGGGTGAGGTCTCTTCTGCGATCAGCCGGACCTTGCCGTCGTCAAGCAGCAGGGCGTGGCCGGGACGGAGCGCGGCGAGAATTTCCGGGTGCGGAAGCTGCACGCGCGTGGAGTCGCCGGGCGCCTTGTCGGAATCCAGCACGAAGTCCTGGCCGTTGTGGAGCTGCACCGCGCCATCTGCGAATGATCCAAGCCGGAGCTTTGGTCCCTGCAGATCGACCAGGATACCGATCGGCCGACCATAGCTCGATTCGACATTGCGAATCGTCGCCACCAGCTCGCGCATCTTGTCATGCGACGTGTGGCTCATATTGATGCGGAAAATATCGGCGCCAGCCTCGAACAGACGCCTGATCATCGCGCTGTCCGATGATGCCGGGCCGAGGGTGGCGAGGATCTTGATTCGGCGCAGACGCCTCATGGCTTGGGTCCGGGCGCTGCTGGCGGCAGGCCAGACGCACCCGGAGGAGGCGCCGCACCCGGCGGATTCGGCAGGCCCGGAACGTTGCCGCCGGGGCCGACCGTCCCCGGTATGCCCGGAACGCGCTGCTGCGCGGGCTGTTCGTTTGCATCTGTCAGTTGCACTGTCCACGCGCGTTGCTCGCCGGTATCAACTTCGAAAAAGCCGGTGCGGTCGAAGCCGCGCGCCAGGCAATTCTCCGTCCCCTTGATGGTGAATTCCTTGTCGCGCGAGCACATGAAAGCCTGCCCTGACCATTCGCCGCCCCGGTCGTAATCGAGCGCGTAGATGTAATAAAAGCGAGCGACCAGGGTTCCCTTGAGCAGGGTCTCACAGCTCCGCGAGGAGACGTTCCACCAGCCTTCGGTGGTCCAGCCCTCGGCATCCTTGTAGCCGAGCGCGATGCCGACCCGGCTCGACGTGTTATTGCAGAGACGGAAGTCGGCCTTGGCCGGGCCATTCCACAGGCAGAGAAGGGCAACCGCCAGGGCGGGCAGCAGCGGGAGTTTTTGGCGGATCAGGCGTTCTGGGATCATTGCGCGAAGCTATATCCATTCATTGAAGATTCGCGTAGCGCTGCGGCATCGTCAACAACCAAGGGGCATTTGTTGCAAAATGGCTGCTCATTTTGGCGGCCGTCCGCTTTTAAGTCCTTGTTTGCGCTGCGATATGGCGAAATCTATGACAACATCCACATTATAGCAAAGCTCTGCAAAGGTGAGAAAACGACGATGGCGACCGACGACAACACCAGAACGGAACTCGAAGCCGCCGCTTTCCGGCGCCTGCTCGAGCACCTGCGAGCCCGGACCGACGTCCAGAACATCGACCTGATGACTCTGGCGGGCTTCTGCCGCAATTGCCTGTCCAACTGGCTGAAAGAGGCGGCCGATGCGAAGGGCGTGGCGATGACCAAGGATGAGAGCCGGGAGGCCATCTACGGCATGCCCTATGAGGTCTGGAAATCGAAGTATCAGGAAACGGCGAGCGCAGAGCAGCTCAACACGCTGAAAAAGTCCCACCCCGGGCACTGACGTCCCGCCTCTTGCGCGATCCTTCAACTTCACTTGAAGCGCGTTCACTCAATTCGGGCGATGGTTCGAAATGAGGTGAAGTCGTTTACCTTTGCGATTTATCTCGCTGCCTTCCCACCGCAACAGAGAAGACCATCCGATTCGCGGTCCAAATGGTTTTTTGCCTTGTGCAACAAGATGTGGGCGCGCTGTGGATGAGGGCGATGTCGCCTTGACCCGGACGGCTCGAACTTGAAGTGTCATTTTCGAGATGCTGGGCGTTTCGGCGCCGGCGAGCCTTAAGTCTCAAGACCGGTTCAATTCAGGAGTTAGAGATGGCCATCTCCGCCGCCGTCAACGAAGAAGAAGCGCCCGCGAGCACAAGTTTCGCAAAAGATCAGCTCAAGTCCATCATCGAGCGCATCGAGCGGCTGGAAGAGGAAAAGAAGGCGATCTCCGACGATATCCGCGACGTCTATGCCGAGAGCAAGGGCAACGGCTTCGACGTCAAGGCGTTACGCACCATCGTCAGGCTGCGCAAGCAGGACCCGCAGGAACGGCAGGAGGCCGAGACGATCCTGGAGACCTATATGCACGCGCTGGGGATGGTGTGAGACGGATAGCCGGGCGGACATCGGTTTTTACGAAAAGCATGCCCTCTGGCTTGACCAGAGGGATCACGCTCTCGCTATAGTCTCGACATGGCTCGACCGTCTGGCAGGCGTCTCGCCGGTTTTCCCTTGCGGCAAATGCGGATCGTGTTTGTTGCCGAGATGGTGCTTTCGAAGCAGCGCTGCAACGCGATGGCACGCTGTCTGAACTTATGGCGCTAAGGTCTCGCGCTCACACCCGTTTCCTTCGCTCGACGAAGGTGAATCTTCACTTGAGGAAAAATCCGAACGTTGCTCACGCCGCACGCTGCGGTCACTGCAGCGATGCGGAACGCTGCACGAACGATGTCGTGTCGAGCCTCGTGATGGCCGATCCGGAGAACTGGTCGTAGGACAGGCCGGGCGTCGGGTCGTCGCTAAAGCTCATCGCGATCGCCGTCTTTGGCTTGACGAAGAACATGCGCATCTGGGTCAGGTCCGCGTCACCCAGCATCGTGACCGACATCGATGTGCTTGCGCTGGGCGCCAGCAGCATGACGCGCAGCCAGGTCCCTTCGCTCCCGGCCGCCGAAATCCGCGCCGAGGTCGAGATCAAGCCGGTCTGGCCCTGCGGGCCCTTGGTGGCGACAGTGTTGATTTCGGTGGCGGCGGCGACGTCGCGCGAAGCCGCCGGACGCGCGCTGCGCGGGACCGGCGCGCTGGCCGCGACGACATTGGACCGATCGCGCTCGACCGGCGCCGAGGGGGAGGGGGGCGGGACGTAGGCCATCGCCTGGTAGGCGGCGGGAACGCTGCCTGTCGTCTGCGGGCCGGTGGCTTCCCCAGCGCGCCGCGCATTGATCGCGGCCGCCATCTGATCCGCCGTCGCCTGCTTCGGTGCTGCGTCGTTGCCCCAGAAGCCGCGGGCGTTGATGATGTCGGCCACCGTCTGCGGCTTGGCGTCAGCTTTGTCATCGTCGGCGGGCGCCGGCTTCGCCTTTGGGACCCGCGCGGCCTGGGCGTCGGCGGACGCAAGCTGCAGGGCGGTCGCGACCTTGGTGCGCGCCGTCCTTACGTTATCGGCCGGCTTGTTGTTGGCGGACTTGCCTTCCGAAGTTTTATTGTCTGACGCCTTGCCGTCTGACGTTCTGCTGTCTGACGCCTTGCTGTCTGACATCTTGGCCGCAGCCGCGATGACCGGGGCCGATTTCGTGTCGGTCTCGTCATCCTCTTCCGGCGCCTTCTCGTCAGTGGCCTTGCCCTTGAACAGGGCCGCAAACAGGTCGAACTTGCCGGAGCTTCCGGAGTCATCGGCGGTGTCACGCTTTTCGACGTCGGCGCGGGCGAGTTCATATCCCTTCAGCGGAACGCCGTCCGAGGGGACATGGACGGTGCGGCCGTCCGGAAACACCTTGGCCAGTTGATCATGCGTCATCCGCGGCCAGTGGCGGATGCTTCCAGTGTCGAGATGGACGAAGGGCGATCCCGAGGTCGGATAAAATCCGACGCCGCCGCGCTGCAGCCGAAGTCCGGCATAGCGGATCTGCTCAAGCGGGACTTCCGGAATGTAGAAATCCATCGCATGGCCAAGCATGTGCTGGCTGTGGCGGGCCACGCCCGAGGAGCGGCGGCGGAGCATGGCATTGGTGGCGCGGGAGCGATAGGAGGAGACGATCTGGATCGGCTTCTTGCCGTCGACGTCGCGATAGACTTCCCAGAGGATGTCGAAGAGGTGACGATCCATCACCGTCTCGTCCTGGGTGCGCCAGTCGCGGAGATAGTGGTTGAGCTGCTTCAGCGCGGCTTCGTCATAGCGCCCGTCGCGCTTGAAGGTGACTGTGAGATCTTCGCCGGAATGGGTGTGATGGAAGGAGAGGGTGTGGGTCTCGTTCAGCGCGGTCGCGTCGTGGACTGATCCGGCGCCCAGCAGAAACAATGCGGATGCCAGGCCGACCTGGCATCCGGCCTTCCCGATCGACAGCGAATTGAATTGCCGTGCGAAATCACCCAGCACGCGGAAGCCCACCCAGTCGACCAGCGGTCACACAGGTCCCTTTCGCAAACCCCGTACGGCGAGAACTCCGTACAGCGAAAAGGCATGAACGCCTTAAGTTAATGCGGGAGGGTTAATCGGTATTTACCCTCCCGCCCCCGAGATGGCTAAACTAACCTCTTGAGTGTGGCAAAAAAGTGCTGCGAGGGATTCCCAAAGCTGCGGGACGGCAAAATGTGAACGACCTCGCCTTTCGGCGAAGTCGCTGTTTTTACCTCAGAATTTGTTGGACCGGGCCGGTCCGGGCGCGGTCGCCGCTCAGCGGGTGAAGATCCGCCGCTGGGGCTGTGGACGCCGGCCGATCGGTGCAGGCGGCACCGGCGGGCCGCCGAACAGGCGCTCGAAGAAATTCGGGCCGGACGAGAAACCAGGCGAGTAAGTATTGTCGCTGGCAAAATTGACGCCGACCGGAAGACCACTGCCCGGCGGCCGGGAATAGCTCGGCTGCGAGTGGGCGACCACGTTCTCCAGATCCTTGGATCGGCTGTTCTTCAGAAGCGCGGTCATGCTTGCGTCGCGCCCGTAGACGTCCTTGCGGAGCTGCAGCTTGCCGGCGTCGTCCACGAACGCGGTCTGATAGGTGATGTTGACTGGGATCGGCGTCGGAAACTTGATGTCGATCTCGCTCGAACCATACATGCTGCGGATTTTCTCCGGCGTGTAGCGCTCGTTCGGCATTGTGATGTTGAGCAGGACGGAGGCGTATTGATCCGGATTCTGCACCCGCATGCAGCCATGGCTGAAGGCGCGCTCCTCCTTGGCGAAGAGATATTTGTCCGGTGTGTCGTGCTGATAGACCAGGAATGGGTTGGGGAAGTTGAAGCGGATGCGGCCGAGCGCGTTCGCCTCGCCCGGCGGCTGGGAGATGTGGATGGAGCCATCGCGGCCGTGCTCGAGCCGCAGGCCCATGCGCTCCAGCACGGTCGGGTCCTGCTGCAGGGCCGGCAGATATTCGTTGTAGATGATCGACGGCGGCACGTTCCAGGTCGGATTGACCGTGATGAACTTCATCGTCTCGCTGAGCAGCGGCGTGGCATGAATGCCCGGCTTGCCCGTGACCACGCGGGTGGTCCAGACCTGGGCGCCGTGCTGCATCACCTTGAGCGTATAGTCGGGAATATTGAGAATGACATAGGCGTCACCGACCGACGGCGCGCCGAGGTCGCGCGGCAGCCAGCGCCAGCGCTCCATGTTGACGATGATCGTATCGATCTGCTTGTCGCGCCGCGGGCTGTTCAGGGCATTGATGGTGCGCTCGTCCAGTGCGCCGGTGGGCTTGAGATCGGCGCTTTCCTGGAACCGCTGCACCGCCGCGGCGACCTTCGCGTCGTAACGGTTGTCGTCGGGATTTTCGGCAATGGCGAGCTTGGCACGCAGTTGCGGAACGCGCGGGTCCTGCATCTCGATCGCCTGCTGCTTCTTGGTTGCCGGCGCGTATCTCAGCACGGGACCGTCGCCGATCCGGATCATCGCGGCATCGCTGCCGCCGCGCAGTTCGGCGAGCTTCTGCTTCAGCTCCTTGTAGAGCTTCTGCGGCGGGTTGTAGCTGTCGAGCGCCAGCGAGGCGTCCTTGGCGGTCGTGACGTTGGTCAGCACTTCCGTCGGGTCGGTCGGGTGCTCCGGATATTTGATGTCGCCCGAGACTTGCGAGAAATGCATGCGGCCGCTCTGGGCCTGGCGCGCGTAGTCAAGCACGCTCGACGTCAGTTTCAGATCGGCATCGGCCAGCGCATCCGGGCTAGTCCCGGCTGCGAAATCCGGCACCGGATAATCGGCCGGATTGAGGCCGTCAGACGCTGCATCCTTGAGGCGGGCGATGGCGCCCCGCGCATTGTCGGTGAGGCCGCCAGCCTGCGTCCACAGCGGCGCGTAGTCGCGCGCGCCATAGAACTTCTCGACGGCCGCGCGTTCGCCCTTGCGGTCGAAATAGCGCTGCGCCTTGGCAGTGATCATGTCCTTGATCTTGTCGGCGACCGGCTGATCGGCTGGCGGGACATTGCTCGCGGCCTTGGTGGGCTCCGATGCTGGCGTCGAAGCCGGGGAAGTAGAGGCTGGCGGAGCGCCGGCCGTGTCCGGAGCGGCTGTGGCCGAGACGGCTGGGACTGAGACGGCTGGGACTGAGACGGCCGGCGGAGCGGCCGCAGTGGACTGAGCCGGCGCTATTGCGGGAGCGGTCGCGGTATCGGCGGGCTTGGTCTCGGCCGGCACGGTCGCTGCTTCCGGCTTGACTGATGGCGGCACCGCGGCGGTGGACTCTGTCTTGGTCGAGTCCATCTTGAAGTCGTTGATCGTCGGAGGCGGGAGGGTGACGGGCTCGGGGCGGGGGATCGCCGCGTCGATCGCCAGTTCCGCGGCGGTGCTGCGCGCAGGATCTCGCGCTGCATCCTGGGCCATCGTCGAGGTCGCCGACACCGCGAGGAAGGCTGCCGCGACGGCCATCAGGACGCGGTCAAATCCTACACGGCTATTGAAACAGTCTCGCATCGTCACACCCCTCGGGTGAAATCGCCCGGCAACGGGCCAGTTTTAATCGGCGCCTGTTTAATCGGCGCATGGCTGAAATCGGTCTGAGCCGAAGTCGGCCTGAGCAGTGGCTCGTTTTGCACGCAACGATTCATACGCGGACGATACACAGGCCCCGTGTGCGCGGCCAGCGCCACCGGAGCTACTCACGACAAACTGACCTCGAATGAGCCCCCTCCAGAACAGATTCACGCTTTTGCCATGCGCGCTTGAATTTGTCTGTCACTCGCCGGCAACGGTTCAATTGTTCTGGAATAGCCAAGGCTTGCGGTCTTTTTGCGGCCATGAAATGAGCAATCGCGAGAATCGATTCGCGGCTCTAACCGGTCTCCTCGGCGCTACCGGTGGTCGGGTCGTTAGCGGATGTCTCGTCAAGCTTGCGGTAAAGCGTGGAGCGGCCGATTTTCAGGCGGCGTGCGACCTCCGACATTTGTCCGCGGTAGTGCGAAATCGCAAAGCGGATGATCTCGTGCTCCATCTCTTCGAGCGCCCGCACCTCGCCGGCAGTGCTGAGCATCGACAGCATCCCGTTGCTGGACAGCGGCGCGATAGGTATGTCGCTACCCGAAATGAGCGCGGGTGCGGTGGGGTGAAGGGAAGGGGACACGACGAGCGGCTCGCTGTCCGGATCTGGCGCGATGGTGGATTGCGCCGCAATCAGCGGGAAATCCGCAAGTCCGAGCTGGTCGCCATCGCTCATGACCACGGCGCGATAGACCGCGTTTTCAAGCTGGCGAATGTTTCCGGGCCATTCAAGCTGCGAAAGATGCGCCATCGCCTCGCCGCTGATGCCGCTGATGGTGCGATTTTCCTCCGCGCCGAAGCGGGCGAGGAAATGCCGCAACAGATGCGGGATGTCCTCGCGCCGCGCGCGCAAGGGCGGGATCGTCAACGGCAGCACGTGCAGGCGATAGAACAGGTCCTCACGGAAGTGTCCGCTTTTGACCCGATCGAGCAGCTTGCGGTTGGTGGCTGAAATGATGCGGACGTCGACTCTCACGGGCTTCCGGCCGCCGACCGCCTCGACCGTGCCCTCTTGGAGGGCGCGCAACAGCTTCACCTGCGCGGTCAGAGGCAGTTCGCTGACTTCGTCCAGAAACAGCGTGCCGCCCGATGCCTCGACGAATTTGCCCGCGTGGCGCTCGGTCGCACCGGTGAAGGCCCCCTTTTCGTGACCGAACAGGATCGACTCGACGAGATTGTCGGGGATCGCGCCGCAATTGACCGCCACAAACGGCTTGGACATCCGCTCGCCGCTGCCATGGATGGCACGGGCGAACAGTTCCTTGCCGACGCCGGATTCTCCCTCGATCAGCACGGGAATGGTGGATGTGGCAGCCTTCTGGGCGGTGCGCAGCACGGGCGCCATCGCCTCGCTGCGCGTGATGATATCTGCGAAGGTCAACCGGCCCTCGCGGCTGTGCCGGATCCGTTGCAATTCGCCTTTGAGAGCGGAGGCGTTCAGCGCATTGCGCAGTGAAACCTGCAACCGCTCCAGGCCGACCGGCTTGACGACGAAATCGTGAGCCCCGGCGCGCATCGCCGACACGACATTGTCGATACCGCCATGCGCGGTCTGCACGATCACGGGAATGGCGAGGCCGGCTTCACGGAGTCTGTCGAGAACCCCCATGCCGTCGAGGCCGGGCATGACAAGGTCGAGCACGACGGCGTCGATTGCGACCGCGTCCGGTCCTGCGAGCTTGGCCATCGCGGCGTCGCCGCTGTCCGCGACAATTGTCTCATAGCCGCACTTCTGCACCATGTTCTCGACCAGACGACGCTGTACTGGATCGTCGTCGGCGATCAGAATGATGGCAGCCATGGCTTTCTCCCCGCACTGCTACTATTTGTCTCGAATCGGGGCACTCTCGCCGATGCCGATTAACGCCCTCTTAAACCTTGCCGGGCCGCCCTTATTCCCTCCGCCTTGAACACAGGTTTCGAACACAATGACGCCGCGCTCCGCACCCGTCCGCAAGCCGAATGCCGCAAAATCGGCAGCCAAAGCCAGGACTTTGCGCAGGACCTTAAGCAAGACTAGTCCTGGCAAGGCCACTCCGGGCAAGCCTACTCCAGCTAAGACTACCCCAGGCAAGGCTGCGGACAAGACCGGCAAATTGCCGGAATGGAATCTAGGCGATCTATACGCCGCCATCGATGCGCCAGAGGTCGCACGCGACCTGGCGAAGATGGACGTGGACTGCGTCGCGTTCGAAACCGACTACAAGGGCAAGCCCGCCGAACATACCGCGCGCGACGATGGCGGGAGCTGGCTTGCCGAAGCGGTAAGGCGATATGAGGCGATCGATGATCTCGCCGGCCGGCTCGGGTCTTTCGCGGGTCTGGTCCATGCCGGCGACAGCGTCGATCCGGCGATCTCGAAATTCTATGGCGACGTGTCCGAACGGCTGACGGCGGCCTCTACGCATCTGTTGTTTTTCCCGCTGGAGCTCAATCGCATCGACGATACGGTCATCGAGCGCGCGATGCAGGCCGCACAACTTGGCCATTATCGGCCCTGGATCGAGGATCTGCGCAAGGACAAGCCCTATCAGCTCGAAGACCGTGTCGAGCAATTGTTCCACGAAAAATCCCAGACCGCCTATTCGGCCTGGAACCGGCTGTTCGATCAGACCATTTCCGGCCTGCGCTTCAAGGTCGGACCCAAGGAGCTGGCGATCGAGCCGACGCTCAATCTCCTGCAGGACCGTGACCCCAGGAAGCGCAAGGCCGCGGCCGATGCGCTTGCCAAGACCTTCAAGGCCCATGAGCGGACCTTTGCGCTGGTCACCAACACGCTCGCCAAGGACAAGGAGATCTCCGACCGCTGGCGCGGCTTTGCGGATGTGGCGGATTCACGCCATCTGAACAACCGCGTCGAGCGCGAGGTGGTGGATGCGCTGGTCGCCTCGGTGCGCGCCGCTTACCCGAAACTGTCGCATCGCTATTACGCGCTGAAGGCGGGCTGGTTCAAAAAGAAGAAGCTGCCGCACTGGGACCGCAATGCGCCGCTGCCGTTTTCGACGACCGGCACCATCGCCTGGCCCGAGGCGAAAACCATGGTGCTGACCGCCTATCGGGGCTTCTCCGCCGAGATGGCCGATATCGCCGAGCGGTTCTTCACCCATCGCTGGATCGATGCGCCGGTGCGGCCCGGCAAGGCCCCGGGCGCCTTCTCGCATCCCACGACGCCGTCGGCGCATCCTTATGTGCTGATGAACTATCAGGGCAAGCCGCGCGACGTGATGACGCTCGCCCATGAGCTCGGTCATGGCGTGCACCAGGTGCTGGCGGCCAAGAATGGCGCACTGATGGCGCCGACGCCGCTGACCCTGGCCGAGACCGCAAGCGTGTTCGGCGAGATGCTGACGTTCAGGCGGTTGCTGGCGCAGACCAGGAACGCCAAGCAGCGCCAGGCGCTGCTCGCCGGCAAGGTCGAGGACATGATCAACACGGTGGTGCGGCAGATTGCGTTCTATTCGTTCGAGCGCGCCGTCCATACCGAGCGCAGGAGCGGCGAGTTGACCGCCGAGCGGATTGGCCAGATCTGGCTCGGCGTGCAGAGCGAGAGTCTAGGCCCTGCGATCGACATCAAGCCGGGCTACGAGAATTTCTGGATGTACATCCCGCACTTCATTCATTCGCCCTTCTACGTCTACGCATACGCGTTCGGCGATTGCCTGGTGAACTCGCTTTATGCGGTCTACGAGCATGCCGCCGAGGGCTTTGCCGAGCGGTATCTGGCGATGCTGTCGGCCGGCGGCACCAAGCATTATTCGGAACTCCTGAAGCCGTTCGGGCTCGACGCCAAGGACCCCAAATTCTGGGACGGCGGGCTGTCGGTCATTGCCGGGATGATCGACGAGCTGGAGGCGATGGGCTGAAGGGCGGCGGGAAGTAAAACAGTTGTTGAACGTTGCTGTGAGGCGCGTTATACATCCGTATAACGCACCTGTTGACTGCGATACAGGATTTGGGGCCGGCCAATGAAAATCGAGATCAAGAAGATCGGTAACTCCGACGGGCTGTTGCTTCCTCGCGAGTTGATGCAGCGGCTCGATCTCAAGCGCGGACAGCAATTGCATATCGTTGAGCTCCCCGGCGGCGGCTTCCAGGCGCTGCCCTACGATCCCGACTTCGAGCGGACCATGGAGATCGCCGACGAGGTCATGGACCAATATCGCGATACGCTTGCCGCCCTCGCCAAATGAGTGAACCGGAAGAGCCGCTCTGGATTACCTATGAGCAAGCCATCGCCATCCATAGCCGCCAACTGCGCCGCTTCGGCGGTGCAGCGGGTCTGCGCGATGAAGGCATGTTGAGATCGGCACTTGAGCGTCCGGTCAACAAATGGAGCTATGAGCAGGCGCCGCTCGCCGAGCTCGCATCGGCCTACGCGTTCGGGCTCGCCAAGAATCACGCATTTGTCGACGGAAACAAGCGCATCGCGTTCATGGCGATGATGACGTTCCTGCGCAAAAATGGCGTTCCGTTCACGCCCGATCCCGCGCATTCGACGGCGATCATGCTCTCCCTCGCCGCCGGCGAGGTCAGCGAGGAGAGCCTCACCCGCTGGATCAGGGACAATTGGCCGGCGGAATGATTCCGACAGGCGAAACCCGCGCGACTCGTACGTGCGCCGTTGCCCTGCCATCCACTTTGCGCTAATTCGACGCGAGAAATGACCATCGACTGGGGACGAACATGGCAGATCATAGCGAAGTGGCCTACACCACCGCTGACGGCAACGATTACCTCGCCCACGAGCAGACCTATGAAGGCTTCATCAAGCTCGTGAAATACGGCACGGCGACCGTCGCGCTGATCCTGATCCTGATGGCGATCTTCCTGACCTGAACACCGCTGCCGCGTTGCTCTTGGACGGGCTTCCCGGCCGATACGGGTTTCCCGCGCCGATCAAGAGAGCGTCCGAACTGTTTCTCTGGAGCGCGATGAGTTCAGGATCGATCATCATCGCGCTCTGGCTTGTTGGCTGAGCTTGGAAAACCGGTAGCCACTTTTCCGGATCATGCTCTAGTATTTCGCGTGCGCGCCCCGCCGCCGGAGGCCTCATGAAGATTGCCGTCGCCAAGGAAATCGACCCGTCCGAGCCGCGGGTCGCGGCTTCGCCCGACACGGTGAAGAAATTCAAGGCGCTCGGTGTCGACGTCGCGGTCGAGCCGGGCGCCGGGCTGATGTCCGGCCTTCCGGACTCCGAATTTACCGCGGCCGGTGCGACCGTCAGCGCGGATGCCGTGAAAGACGCCGACGTCGTCATCAAGGTCAAGCGGCCGGAAGCGTCCGAGCTTGCAGGTTACAAGCGCGGCGCACTGGTCATCGCGATCATGGACCCCTATGGCAACGATGCCGCGCTGAAGACGATCGCGGATTCGGGCGTCGCTGCGTTTGCGATGGAATTGATGCCGCGCATCACGCGCGCCCAGGTGATGGACGTGCTCTCCAGCCAGGCCAATCTCGCCGGCTATCGCGCGGTGATCGAGGCGGCCGAGGCCTTTGGCCGGGCCTTTCCGATGATGATGACCGCAGCCGGCACCGTGCCGGCGGCGAAAGTGTTCGTGATGGGCGTCGGCGTCGCAGGCCTGCAGGCGATCGCGACCGCGCGCCGGCTCGGCGCCATCGTCACCGCGACCGACGTGCGGCCTGCGGTGAAGGAGCAGGTGGAAAGCCTTGGCGCGAAGTTTCTCGCAGTCGAGGACGAGGAGTTCAAGCAGGCCGAGACCGCCGGCGGCTACGCCAAGGAAATGTCGAAAGAGTACCAGGCCAAGCAAGCCGCGCTGACGGCCGAGCACATCAAGAAGCAGGATGTCATCATCACGACCGCGCTGATCCCGGGCCGGCCCGCGCCGCGCCTCGTGACGTCCGAGATGGTCAAGACGATGAAGCCGGGCTCGGTGGTGGTCGATCTCGCGGTCGAGCGCGGCGGCAATGTCGAGGGCGTCAAGAGCGGTGAGACCGTCCAGGTCGACGGCGTCAAGATCGTCGGCTTCCCCAATCTCGCCGGCCGCGTCGCGGCCTCGGCATCGGGCCTCTACGCGCGCAATCTCTTGTCGTTCATCGAGACAATGGTCGACAAGCAGAGCAAGGCGCTTGCCGTCAATTGGGACGATGAACTCGTCAAGGCCACCGCGCTGACCAAGGACGGCGCCATCATTCATCCGAACTTCCAGCCAAAAGCCTGAGCCGCAAGGAGAGAAGCCATGGAGCATGTCGCCCAAGCCGTCGATCCCTTCGTGTTTCGGCTGTCGATTTTCGTTCTTGCGGTGTTTGTCGGCTATTTCGTCGTCTGGTCGGTGACGCCGGCGCTGCATACGCCGCTGATGTCGGTGACCAACGCGATCTCCTCGGTGATCGTGGTCGGTGCGCTGCTCGCGGTCGGTGTCGGGCTGGTCTCCTCGGGCAGCGGTTGGGCGCGCGGCTTCGGCTTTGTCGCGCTGATCTTCGCTTGCGTGAACATATTCGGCGGCTTCCTTGTCACTCAGCGCATGCTGGCGATGTACAGGAAGAAGGCCAAGTGAAGAAGACGAAGTGAAGAAGACCGGAAAGAACACCGGAAAGAACACCGGAAAGAACAATGGGATGCACCTCAGGGTGATGGGGACAAGTGAGGACCTGAGATGAGCGCCAATCTGTCTGCACTGCTTTATCTCGTGGCAGGTGTGCTGTTCATCCTGTCGCTGCGGGGACTGTCGAGTCCTGCCACCAGCCGGCGCGGCAATTTGCTCGGCATGGTCGGCATGGCGATCGCCGTCGGCACCACGCTCGCCAACCATCCGCCGGCCGATGGCCTTGCTTGGCTGCTGGTGATCATCGGGGTCGCGATCGGCGGCAGTATCGGCGCGGTCATTGCCCGCCGCGTGCCGATGACGTCGATGCCCGAACTTGTCGCCGCCTTCCACTCGCTGGTCGGCATGGCGGCGGTGCTGGTCGCGGCCGGCGCGTTCTATGCGCCCGAGGGCTTCGACATCGGCACGCCCGGCAACATTCATCCGCAGAGCCTGGTCGAAATGTCGCTCGGCGTCGCCATCGGCGCGCTGACCTTCACCGGCTCGGTGATCGCCTTCCTGAAGCTGTCCGCGCGCATGAGCGGCGCGCCGATCATCCTGCCGGCGCGGCATCTCATCAACATCGTGCTCGGCATCGCGCTCGTCGTCTTCATCGTCGGTCTCGTGACGACCGGCAGCGCGATCTACTTCTGGCTGATCACGATCACCGCGCTCGTGCTCGGCGTCCTCATGATCATCCCGATCGGTGGTGCTGACATGCCGGTCGTGATCTCGATGCTCAACTCCTATTCCGGCTGGGCCGCCGCCGGCATCGGCTTCACGCTCGGCAATTCGGCGCTGATCATCACCGGTGCGCTGGTCGGCTCCTCCGGCGCGATCCTGTCCTACATCATGTGCCACGCGATGAACCGCTCGTTCATCTCGGTGATTCTCGGCGGTTTCGGCGGCGAGACCGCGGCCGTCGGTGGGGCGGGCGGCGAGCAGAAGCCCGCGAAGCTCGGCTCGGCCGACGACGCGGCCTTCATCATGAAGAACGCCTCCAAGGTCATCATCGTGCCCGGCTACGGCATGGCGGTCGCGCAGGCACAGCATGCGCTGCGTGAAATGGCCGACAGCCTGAAGCAGGAGGGCGTCGAGGTGAAATACGCCATTCACCCGGTCGCCGGACGCATGCCCGGCCACATGAACGTGCTGCTCGCCGAGGCCAACGTGCCCTATGACGAGGTGTTCGAGCTTGAGGACATCAATTCCGAATTCGCGCAGGCCGACGTTGCCTTCGTGATCGGCGCCAACGACGTGACCAACCCGGCGGCGGAGGAAGACAAGACCTCGCCGATCTATGGCATGCCGGTGCTGCAGGTCTGGAAGGCCGGCACCGTGATGTTCATCAAGCGCTCGCTGGCCTCCGGCTATGCCGGCATCGACAATCCCTTGTTCTATCGCGACAACACGATGATGCTGCTCGGCGACGCCAAGAAGATGACCGAGAACATCGTGAAGGGGATGTGAGGCGCTGGTGGCCCTGAACAAGGCATGGCATCGCTCGCATCTCATGCCGCCCAAGGCCGCCGCCACAGCCTTCGCTGACGATCTCGTTTGCTCCCGGCTCGTCGGACTGCTTGCCGAGGCGGCCGTCGATCGATGACCGTCGTGAAATGGCTCCTGATCGCTGTCGCATTCTTCTATCTCGGCGGGCTAGCGCTTCTGTTCTTCAGGCAGCGCGCGATACTGTTTCCGATTCCGCCGGTCGGGCGCATCGCGCCGGGCGATGCCGGCTTCGCGGAAGCCGAGGAGCACGTTCTGACCACGGCTGACAGCGAGAAGATCATCGTGTGGCACGTGCCGGCAAAAGCCGGGCGGACGGTGGTTCTGTACTTCCCCGGCAATGGCGATTTTCTCGCCGGCGGAGTCGGCCGCTTCAAGGACATGATCGCCGACGGCACCGGTCTGGTCGCGCTGTCCTATCGCGGCTATGCGGGTTCGAGCGGCGCGCCCAGCGAGCGCGGATTGCTGCAGGATGCGGCGGCGGCCTATGCGTTTGCATCGGCGCGCTACAGCGCCGACCGGCTCGTCGTCTGGGGCTTTTCGCTCGGCACCGGCGTTGCGGTTGCGGTCGCGTCCGAGCAGCCGGTCGGCAAGGTGATTTTGGAAGCACCTTTCACATCGACCGTGGATCTTGCCGGCGCACTGTTTCCGATCGCGCCGGTTCGCCTGTTCGTGCGCGATCAGTTTCATTCCGATCGACGCATCGCCCGCGTGACGGCGCCGCTGCTGATCATGCATGGCACGGATGACCCGACCGTTCCCGTCATTTTCGGCGAGCGGCTGTTCGCGCTGGCAAACGAGCCGAAGCAATTCATGCGCTTTCCCGGAGGCGGGCATAATGACCTCGACAGTTTCGGCGCGATCGGCGTGGCGCGACGATTCATCAATGCCGGAAGAGGCTGACGGCCGCCGTTTCATGGCGCATAGTGCAGCAGGACTCTCTGATTGGTGTCGATGAATGAGCGCGCACGCTGCGATGCCGAAATCGGCGTGGATGTTTCCCGCATTGTCGGTTCTGCTGTTCGCTGGCGTGACAGTCACCGGCTATAACTTCACGCCGTCGCCGGGCGGCATCGTGTTCGCCGCGGTGCTGCTGCTCATCCTGTTCGGCACGGTTTTCGCGGCCGTGCACCATGCGGAGGTGATCGCGCACCAGGTCGGCGAGCCTTTCGGAACGCTGCTTCTGACCTTGGCGGTCACCATCATCGAGGTGGCGCTGATCGCGACCATGATGCTCGGCGACAAGGCGGCGCCGGCGCTTGCGCGCGACACCGTTTTCGCGGTGGTGATGATCGTCTGCAACGGTCTCGTCGGCATCTGCATCTTCATCGGGGGGATTCGCTACCGCGAGCAGGACTTTCAGGTGACGGGTGCCAACCTCTATCTCAGCGTGCTGTTCATGCTGGCGACCATCTCGCTGGTCTTGCCGAACTACACGCTGAGCACGCCCGGGCCGGTCTATTCGGCGGCCCAGCTCGTTTTCGTCAGCGTCGTGACCATTCTGCTCTACGGCGTTTTCCTCTATACCCAGACCATCCGGCATCGCGATTATTTCATCGGCGGCGCCTCCGAAGACGCAAGTCACGGTGCGCCGATATCGGCGGGTATGCTGGGTCTCAGCGGCGCGCTCCTGCTGGCGTCGCTGCTGGCCGTCGTGCTGCTTGCGAAGAAGTTTTCGCTCGTAGTCGATGCGGCGATCGTGCTGGTCGGCGCGCCGCCGGCGCTTGCCGGTGTGCTGGTCGCGCTGCTGGTTCTGTTGCCGGAGAGCGTGGCGGCGGTGGCGGCGGCACGGAACAATGATTTGCAGAAGAGCCTCAACCTCGCGCTTGGCTCCTCGCTCGCAACCATCGGATTGACCATACCTGCCGTTGCAACTGTCACTCAGACATTGGGCAAGGAACTCGAACTCGGCTTGCCCGCCCAGAAGATGGTGCTGCTTTTTCTGACGTTCATGCTGAGCATGCTGACCTTCGGGACCGGCCGGACCAACACTTTGTTCGGGCTCGTCCACATCGTGGTGTTCGCCATCTTCGTGTTCATGGTATTCGTGCCCTGATCAGGAATGGAGGCGAGGTGCCATGATCACCGCCAAATCCGAGGTTCAGGTCGAAACCCCCGAGGTCCGCGTCACCGAATGGCGGCTGGCGCCGGGCAGCGCGACCGGGCATCACATTCACGAGATGGATTATGTGATCGTCCCCGTCACGGCGGGCGAAATGACCATCGTGGCGCCCAATGGCGAACGCTCCAAGGCGCAGCTCGGAGCCGGAAAATCCTATTTTCGCAAGGCCGGCGTCGAGCATGACGTGCTCAACGAAACCTTAACCGAAATCGTGTTCCTGGAGATCGAGCTGAAGCCGTAAATCGTCTGTTAATCAACTGTTTACCGATTTGCCATCGATCCGACTCAGTTGATCCCTTAATGTGCCTCAAAGTTCCCGCATTAGGGCCTTGGGAGTTTGGCCGGACATGCTGAAATACCTGACGAAATTCGCTTTGGACGTGCTGCCTTCGGTGGTCGCGACCATCCTCGGCGCATACATCGTCAACCACTATATCAACGCAAAGTCAGACACCACCAGCGCCCCGTCCGCGGCCATGGTGGCGCCGGCCAATCCGAGTCCGACGAATCCAAGCCTGACGAAGGGTGACGGCAAACC